>Ga0302308_10001364_pt1 | contig 19850 bp, 7 predicted proteins | sample III_Palsa_E3_3_FD_200531 | JGI IMG/M metagenome (GOLD analysis project Ga0302308, IMG submission 200531) | Peat permafrost microbial communities from Stordalen Mire near Abisko, Sweden - III_Palsa_E3_3 | ecosystem: Environmental > Terrestrial > Soil > Palsa > Peat permafrost | place: Sweden...
CGACGTAGATCGCGGTATCGCTGCCGGTCAGCGCCGGCCCGGCGTAACCGGCATCCTCCAGCGCCTTCCAGATGTGGATCATCATCAGGCGTTGCTGCGGATCCATCAGCTCCGCTTCTTTGGGCGAGATGCCGAAGAACATCGGATCGAACGTTTCCACTCCCTCGATGAAGCCGCCCCATTTGATATTGGAACGGTTCGGCTCACGCGCGGGATCGCCGTACCAAGCGCGCCAGTCCCAGCGCTCTTGCGGAATCTCGGTGATGCTGTTGCGACCTTCCAGCAGGTTGCGCCAAAACGTCGCCAGATCCGGTGCCTGTGGAAACTGTCCGCTCATGCCGATGATCGCGATCGGCTCGTTGTTCGATGTCACCGCCTGTTTTGCGCTGCGCCTCCAGCCACGCGCGCGTTCATGGGTACTGCTCGGCGATGGCGCAGGTGTGATTATCGTCGCCGAAGATTCCACAGCGGGCTCGATAACTGGTGGAGCGAATTGTGCGGCAAGCATCGCCGGGTGCTCGCGCTGCAGATAACCAGCCAGGCCGTCCAGCGTGGGGTATTCGAAAAAGAGCGTGGGCTGCAATTCCAGTCCGTAGCGCTGATTGATTGCGTTGCCGAATTCGGTCAGCGTGACCGAATCGAAGCCGTATTCGCTCAGCGCCGTATCGCCGTCAATGTCCTGCGGCCGCACTTTGATCAACGCCGAAGCCAGCTCGACCAGCGCTTGCTTCACCTGTTCCGCCAGCCCAATGGACTGGTGGACTGGTGCAGTTTTGGCGACCGAAGGTACGGGTACCGTGGATGCACCGATCGTGTTCGCCGGTCGACCCTGCACCGCTTCGCGGATACGAGCGACGTCGCCTGCCATCACCAGCGCCTGCCCTTCCTCACTAGCCCAGACCGCGCGCAAAGCCTGCATACCTTGCGCCGTTTCCAGCGGCTGCATGCCGAGCTGCCGCGACAGCATCGCGCGGGTCGCTTCATCGACCCGCATTCCGCCTTCCTCCCATAGCGGCCAGTTCACTGACAAGGTATGACCCTGTCGTTCGTTGCTGGCTACCTGCTCGTTGCGCCGGTGCGCGAAGGCGTCCATGAACGCGTTTGCCGCTGCGTAATCCGCCTGACCCACATTGCCCAGCGCACCGGCGATCGACGAGAACACCACGAAGCAATCCAGCGCCATGTCGCGGCTGGCCTCGTCGAGATGCAGCGTCCCCGCTACCTTCGCGGCCAGTACCTCGTGCAATTGAGCGAGTGTCTTCTTTTGCAGAAAGCTGTCGCGCAGCACGCCCGCACTGTGAATGATGCCGTCCAGGCTTTCGAACTCTTCCGGAATTGCCTGCACCAGCGCGACCAAGGCCGGACCATCGGCCACGTCGACCGCGTGATAGCGCACCACCGCACCCAGACCTTCCAGTTCGCGCAGCTTCGCCTGAATGCCTTCGTGCAAAGCCGTGCGACCGGTCAGCACGAGTACCGGATTGCGCACCTGCGTGGCGATCTCGCGCGCCATCAGCAAACCCAACCCGCCCGCACCGCCGGTGATCAGATACACGCCTTGCGACTTCCATGGCCCGGCCGCGCCGACCGGCGCCGTCAGATCCGCCCAACCCGCCACCTGGCGTTCGCCCTGCCGATAACGCACATGGAAAGCGCTATCGGCGGCGTTGTCGCGCAGCGCTTGTGAAATGTCCTGAGCCGGCTCTACGGCAACCAGCTGGCCATGGATACGCGAGTGTTCCAACTGTGCCGTACGCAGCATGCCGCCGAGCCCAGCGAACAGGGCGCCAGCTCCGTTCTGCGGCAGCAGGATTTGCACCAGCGAATTGCCTTGCTCGCGACCCAGCGCCTGCAATTGCTCCAGTAGCGTTGTCGCTGCCTTGGTGTAGCTCGTCGCTGGATCGGAACCGATGTCGAAGGAGAGCCATGACGCATCGGGCAGTCGATGTTGCAATTCGGCGATATCCACCTGCGGCAGACCGCAAGTCAGCACCAGACGCCGCGCCCATGTCGGCGGCGCAGCAGGTGGCAACGCAGTGGTCGTCCACGTGGGGCGCATCAGCAGCGTGCCGTCAGCAATCGCAGCGGTCGCACGTCGCGTTGCCGATGCGGCACGCAGGCCGAACTGCCTGAAGCGCACGCACACTACGCCTTGTTCATCGCAAAGATCGATGTCCAGTCGCTGCACCGCGGCCTCGGTCGGCGACCCTTCGCTGGGCCGTACATAGGCCCACATGAGCGCAGTACACGGCGCGATTTGTTCCAGGCTGCCCAGCGCGAACGGCAGCAGTGGTGCGGACGCTTCCGGATAAAGAGCCAGCGTGGATTGCAGAGCCGCATCCAGCACGCTCGGGTGCAGCGCGTAGTCGAGCAGGCCGGACTGCATGGCCACTGGCAATACGATCCTTGCGAGCAGTTCTCCTTGTCCGACGAAGCACTCGCGCAACCCCTGAAAGGTTGCACCGTAGTCCAGACCGAGCGTGGCGAAACGTACGTAACTGGCGGTCGCATCGACATGTGCAACGGTGCAGCGCTGTTGCAGCGCGACCAGGTCGTGCGTCGTCGCTGTCGACTGTTCCGTCGCCACGGCGGTGCACTGGCTGTACACCATGGCTTCGCCGTGTTCGTCCTCGCCGTACAGCTCGATATCCAAGTTGCCATCGTCGCGCGGAACGACGGCCAGCTGCAGATCAATGCCCGTTGCGCCGACCCGGATCGGACGCAGCCAAGTGATGCTGCGCAGTTGGACATGCACAGCGGCATCTAGCGCCTGCATGGCCACGCAACGCATCATCTCCAGCTGCGCTACGCCCGGCAACATGCGCTCACCCTGCACGACGTGATCGGCAAGGAAGAATTCATCGCCACTGAAGTGCGCATTGAAACGCAGTCCGTCGAGATTGGAGGTATTGCGGTGCACGAGCGGGTGCAGCCGCGCTTCGCCCGCCGCGGCCGACACCGGCGACGACGCGTCCGCCAGCGGAATCCAATAGCGCTCGCGCGCGAACGGATAAGTGGGAAGACTGGCCCGGCGCGGACGCCGTCCTTCGGCATACAGGCGCTGCCAATCGAATGGCAGGCCTTTGACCCACAGGTCCAGCAACTTTCCGTGCTTGCCCTTGGCGATCCAGGCGTCGGCAATACCATCCATGTCGTCGTCGCCAATCAAGGAAGCCAACACGTCCCGGTTGCGTTTGACCTGCCCGCGATACAGCTCATCGATCGCCGTGTCGCCGGCCAGGTAGGCACGTAGCTTCTCGCGTAATGCATCGGGTGAAGGCGCGACGATGCCGAGCCGTTCCTCCATCGCTTCACGCCCGACCTGCAAGGTGTAAGCGAGGTCGGCCAACGCGATGTCGGCATTCACTTCGACGGCTGCCAGCAAGCGACGCACTTGTTCCTGCAGTTGTTCCGCCGTGCGCGCCGACAGTACGACCAAGGCCGGGCCATCTAGCGCCGGCGTCGCTTGCACCTGCGCACGGTATTCCTCGATCACCACGTGCGCATTCGCGCCGCCCGCACCGAACGAAGACACGCCCGCAATGCGTGATTGCTCGCGCTGCGTGCCGCCAATATCCAACATGGGACGCGGCCACGGTGCCAATGTCTGCTGCACCACGAACGGCGTCTGCGCGAAATCGATGTTCGGATTGAGCACGTTCGAATGCAGGCTCGGCGCCAGCTGCCCATGCTTCAGCTGCAACAGTACTTTGGTCACGCCAGCAATGCCCGCCGCGCTTTCGCAATGCCCGATGTTCGATTTTGCCGAGCCGATCGCGCAGTACTGCTTGTCCTGTGTCCAATGCCCGAACGCTTTGCTCAAGCCCGCAATCTCGATCGGATCGCCGAGACTGGTACCCGTGCCATGCGCTTCGATGTAGCTCACGGCGCGTGCGTCGATGCCACCGTCGCGCAGTGCACGCTCGATCACTTTCGCCTGCGCGTTCGGATTCGGCACGGTGTAGCCATTGGTCTTGCCGCCATGATTGATGGCGGTCGCGCGGATCACGCCGTAGATGTGATCGCCGTCCGCCTGTGCCTGCGCCAGCGGTTTCAGCAGCACCGCGCCGACACCCTCGCCCGGCACATAACCTTCGCCGCCTTCGCCGAAACTCTCGCAACGGCCCTTGCCCGAGATGAACTTGCCTTGCGCCAGCATCAGATATTTGTTCGGATGTACCGACACGTTGACGCCGCCGGCGATCGCCACGGCGCAGCCGCCGCGCTGCAACGCCTGGCAGGCCAGGTGGATCGCCGTCAGCGACGACGAACACATCGTGTCCAGCGCCAGACTCGGACCATGGAAGTTGCAGAAATACGAAATCCGGTTCGCCACCGAGGCCGCGCTGTTGAGCAAGGCCAGGTTGCGGCCGCGCGCCTGTTCTTGCGCGGCGAACAGCTGGTATTCCTCGTACATCACGCCAACAAACACGCCGACGTCACCATCCTGTGCCACGTTCTCGCGGGTATAGCCGGCATCTTCCAGCGTGGCGTGCACGCATTCCAGGAACAGCCGTTCCTGCGGATCCATCAACTCCGCTTCACGCGGCGAAATATTGAAGAACAGCGGATCGAACTGATCCACGCCGTCGATAAAGCCGCCCCACTTGCCGTAGGTCTTGCCGACCTTGCTGCGGTCTGCATCGAAATATTGCGCGTGGTCCCAGCGCTCCAGCGGAATCTCGGTGATGCTGTCGCGACCCTGGCTCAGATTGACCCAGAACTGCGCCAGGTCCGGTGCTTGCGGGTAACGACCGGCCAGCCCCACGATCGCGATATCGCCGGTTGAATAGGGCAGCGCGCTTTGCCCTGAAGTTGCTGCTGGACGAATACCCGTACTGGCGTCGGCGCTGCCGAAGCGCGGTCGACGGATGGCCGGCGATGGCGCGGGCATGGCTGTGTTTTCCGCGCGCGACGCGACTGCTGTGGATACCTCGCTACCAGTATCGCCCAGTAACCCAGCCAGACGTGGGCGATGGTGCTGCAGGAAATAGACGGCCAAAGCAGCAATGGTCTGGTATTCGAACAGCAGGGTCTTCGACAACGGTCCAAACACCTGCTCCAGAGCATGGGTCAGCTCCATCACCAGGATGGAGTCGATACCATAGGCCTCCATTTGCGCACGGGCGTCGATGCTGTGCGCGGGCCGCCCGAGCGTGCTCGACAGCAACCGCACGAAATAGCGCACGGCCTTGTCCTGCAATTCGTCATCCACGCCGACCGGAGTCGCCGCCATCGCGACTGGCGCCGCTAACGGCTCGGCCTTGCGCGACACCTCGCCCAGAAAACGCCGGACCGCGCCCTCAATGACCAGCACCTGCGATGCCTCGCTGGTCAGAGCCTGCGCGAGCGCCATGCAGCCGCTTGCACTGCGCAACGGAACCAGACCGAGCTGGCGCGTCAGCGCTTCGCGCGCTGCCTCGTCAACCTGCATGCCGCCTTCTTGCCACAGCGGCCAGTCGAGCGACAGCGTGTGGCCGCGACGTTCGCCGCGCGCCACCTGTGTGTTGCGATGGTGCGCGAACGCATCCATGAACGCGTTCGCCGCCGCGTAGTCCGCCTGCCCCACGTTACCGAGCACGCCGGAAATCGAGGCGAAGCAGACGAAGCAATCCAATGCCAGCTCGCGACTGGCCTCGTCCAGATGCAGTGTGCCGGCGACCTTGGCGCGCAGCACCGCCGCCAGTTCTTCAGGTGTCTTTTTCAGCAGGAAGCTGTCGCGCAGCACACCCGCGCTGTGAATGATGCCGTGCAGTTCGCCATGCGTCTCGACCGCATCGCGCAGCACAGTGTGCACTGCTGCACGCTCGCCCACGTCCAGCGCGCGATAGAGGACCGTCGCGCCCAAGGCTTCCAGTTCGCTGAAGATGGTTTGTTGCGCCGGCGTCGGCTGCGAACGACCAGTGAGGATCAACGTGGGTGTCTTCGCGCGACTGGCGATCTCGCGCGCCACGATCAAGCCCAGCCCGCCGGCGCCGCCGGTGATCAGGTAGACGCCGTGGTCCCGCCACGGGTTCGCCGCAGTAGCGAGTACGGGCGCGGCCATCTCGCTCCAGCCAGCTTCCTGACGCTCGCCGCGCTCGTAGCGAATCTGCGTCGCTGCGCTGCCGCGGTTCTCCCACAGCGTCTGGGCTACGTTCTGCCCCGGCTCCACAGTGATCACCTGGCCGGTGATGTACGGGTATTCCAGATGCGCGGTGCGCAACATGCCACCCAGGCCAGCGAACAGGCCGGCCGGGCCATTGGCGGGCACGACCACCTGCACCAACTGCTGCCCAGGTTCGCGACCCAGCGACTGCAGCCGCTGCAGCAGCGCTTCCGCCGCCGCCGCATAAGTCTGCGCAATATCGTGCCCGCTCTCGAACGTCAGGCATTCGGCTTCCGGCAGACGCGTGCGCACCGCTTCCACTGTCGTGTCGCCGCCGCACAGCAGGACCAGATGCTTCGTAGGAACTGCGACCGAACCGGTAGCTGGTTGCGCCGTCCAGTCCAGTTGTAGCAGTGCAGTGCGCACCGCTTCCTCCGCGCCGGACACTGCCGTGGCGCGAGCGCAGAAGCCGCCCAGCCTTGCTCGTACAGCGCCGCCGTCATCGCATAGCTCGATGTCGAATTTCTCTAGTGCGTCGCCCTCCGCGCTGCCGGCACTGCGGCGAATCAGCGCCCACACATTGTCCCGACACGGTCCGAACACTTCGAGCGAGCTCAGCGCCAATGGCAGGATCAACGCGGCGTTGTCGAGACCGCCAACGGCTTCGACCTGAAAGGCGATCGCGGCCTGCAGTGCGGCGTCTAGCGTGCTCGGATGCAGGACATAACTTTCCTGCTGCGCCTGCACCGATTCCGGCAGGACGATGCGCGCCAGCGCCTGTCCATCGCCGATGAATAGTTCTTCGAGTCCGCGATGAGCGGGACCGTAGGCAAGCCCCATCCGCTCGAAGGCGTCGTAGCGGGTGTCGGCATCCGGATCCGCCTGAAGACATGCAGCGCGCAATGCAGCCAGGTCGTATCGCGACGTCATATCGAGTGAGTCAGGAGCGACGGGAACGACCCTGCCCTCGCCGTACACCACGCCCGCGTCACCGTCATCGCCGCTGAACAGCTCGAAGCCGAACCGGCCGTCGCTTTCAGGGAACAGCGCTACATGCATGTCGAGCGGTTCGGCACCCACCAGCACGGGGCGCAACCAAACCACATCCTGCAGGCGATAGTTGGTTTCGCCGGTCAACCCCTGCGCCACCGCGCAACGCACCATTTCCAGCTGTGCTGCCGCAGGCAACGTGCGCTCACCCCGTACGACGTGGTCGGCCAGGAAAAACTCCTTGCCGGTGAAGCGGCTGCTGAAGCGAAGCCCGAAAACATTCGAAGTATTGCGATGAAGCAACGGGTGAATCATCGCCTGCGGTGAAGCCTGCGCCAACATTGGTACGGCATCGACCCAGTGCTTCTCGCGCACGAACGGATAAGTCGGCAACGCCAGCCGATGACGCTTTTGACCTTCGTGCAGGCGAGCCCAGTCCGGCTCGGCGCCTGCGAGCCAGCGGCGCGCCAGTGCATCGAGATCGCGATTGGCCAGACCGGTAACGACTTCTTCGTCGGCGCTGGCGCTCGCGTCGGCCTGCGCTTGCGCCTGCGCATCGGGCGTCAATACGGCGAACATCAGATGAGCCGGCACCGAGCGTTGTGCCAGCCAGTCCTCCAGCTGACGTTGCAACGCGTCGAAAGAATCGACCTGCAGCGTCAGCCGAGCGGCCATGGCGCGGCGACCGACCTGCAGCGTATAGGCGAGGTCGGCCAGCCCGGCGTGCCGAACTTCCGGCGATGCGATGGCGATCAGCAACCGACGAGCAGCCTCTCGCAATACCGGCTCGGTCTTCGCCGAAAGCAGGACCAGCACAGGCTCGGCCGCCTCTGCAGTTTCCGACGACGTCGCATCCAGCATCGCTTGCGGTGCGGCGATGTATTCCTCGATCACCACATGCGAGTTCACTCCGCCAAAGCCGAACGAGCTGATCCCGGCGCGGCGCGGAATCGGCTGGCCTGCTGCATCGTGCAGCGCTGGCCAGGACCGCGTTGCGTCAAGGACATAGAACGGACTGTCATCAAAGGCGATGCGCGGATTGAGCTTCTGGTAGTGCACCAGCCTGGGCAGCGTCTGGTGCCGCATGCACAGGATGGTCTTGATCAGGCCAGCCATGCCGGCGACCGATTCGAGATGGCCAACATTGGTCTTGGCGCTGCCGATGGCACAGGAGCTTGCGGCCAGCAACTCACCACGCTCCTCCGCCACCCGGCCAAAGGCCAGCTTCAGGCCTTCTACTTCAATCGGATCACCCTTCGGCGTGCCGGTACCGTGCGCCTCGACGTAAGTCACCGTACTTACCGGCACGTCGGCCTCGCGCAGCGCGGTAGCGATCACGTTCGACTGTGCCAGCGAACCCGGGTAGGTCACCGTGCGAGCGCGCCCGCCGTGATTCATCGCCGAGCCGCGCAACACGGCGGCGATGCGGTCGCCGTCGGCGATAGCCTGCGCGAGTGGCTTGACCAACACCATCGCCGCGCCTTCGCCGCGCACGTAACCGTTGGCACGCTCGTCGAAACTCTTGCAGCTGCCGTCCGGCGACAACATGCCGGTCTTGGAGAAGGAGACGAAATGCGTCGGGCTACACAACACGCTGACGCCGCCCACCAGCGCCTGCTCGCATTCGCCACGCCGGATCGCGTGCGCTGCCTTGTGCAACGCCACCAGCGAGCTGGAACAGGCGGTGTCGATCGGTAGGCTCGGCCCATGCAAGTTCAGGAAATAAGAGATGCGATTCGGGATGAGCGCGGTGTGCGTGCCGGTGGAGACATGTCCTTCGATCGTGTCGAGCAGCTTGCCCAGACGATCGCGATAATCAAAGGTGAACACACCGATATAGACACCCGTGCGGCTGCCGCTAAACGCCTTCGGATCGTAGCCCGCATCCTCGATGCAGGCCCAGGCTTGCTCCAGCATCAGGCGCTGCTGCGGATCCATCACCGCCGCTTCGCGCGCGGACACGCCAAAGAAGTCCGCGTCGAAGTACTCGACGCCATCGACGAAACCACCCCACTTGCTTATCGACTTGTTCTTCTCGCTCGCGTCGGTGGAATAGTAGGCATCCTTGTCCCAGCGGTTCGCTGGCACTTCGCTCACGCTCGACCGGCCCGCCAGCAGGTTCTCCCAGTACTGCGCATAATCCTCGGCGCCGGGGAAACGGCAGGCCATGCCGACAATGGCGATGTCACCGTCGCGATAGCCGGCACCGTGATCCGCAGTACCTGTGTCGCTCGATGGTGATGGACTTTCGTTGGGCGGAATCTGACCTGCGTTCATCGATCGTGCCTATGTCGTTTAATGCTTTCGTTCAAGACTGCTGCAGCCGAACCGGCTGAGCTGGGCGACGCGGCGATCCGCTTCGTACGACTAGCATTTGTTTCAGCGAACCGCGCGCGCCACAGACAGCGGCGGCGTTTCAATCGTCTGGTCGATGGGTGGTTCCGGCTGTGCCTGCGCAGGCCACGCGTTGCCGAAGAAGCGCGCAAATGATCGCGTCAAGTGTGCGGCCGTCGCATCCATCAGCTTGATGGCGATCTGATCCACATGGCGCCTGCTCCATGGCTCCAGTTCCGTACCTTTAACCCAGCGATTGAACGAGCCGAGCGCCGGCCCGGTCTGGATCTGGTAGTTCACGCGATCGTCGCCTTTGCCATCCATCGCGATGCGCGTGCAGTAAGCGAAATACCAGCGGAACACCAGCGCCATCTTGTGCTTGGCGTTGGCCTCGGCCTTGACGATCTCATGCTCCAACTTGGTCGACCTGAAATAAGCCGACGTTTCTTGCCAGATCTCCTCAAAAGTCTTCTTGAAGAAGGTGCTTTCCAGTTGGCGCCGGGTGCGTTCCGGGATGTCATCCAGGCTGTCGCAATGGCGATAGAGCGACAGCAGCTTGCTGGCCCGGGCCGGGAAGAACACCGACTTCTTCAGCACCTGCACTTGCGCGCCAATCTCGAACATGTCGCCGGCCGGCGCATATTCCGTGTCCTGAATATCCATCTCCTGCAGCATCGACTTGCCGTCTTCGCTCATCCCGGCTTCAACGGTGCACTGATTGATCGATCCGGTCGTCACGAAATCCGCGCCGAGCAGAAACGCCGCGGCCGCGGCCTCCGGACCGCCAATGCCGCCGGCCAGGCCCATGCACAGCGGCTCTGCGTAGCGATGGTTGCGCTGCATCTCGTCGCGCATGCGCAACAGTGGTGGCAGCATCACCGCAGCTATGCCACCGTCGGTATGGCCTCCCGAATCGGCTTCCACGCAAATGTCATGAGCAACCGGAACGCGTTGCGACAGCTCGGCCTGCTGCGTCGTGACCAACTGCCGTTGCAGCAGCTTTTCCACGATAGCGGGCGGCGGCGGACTCATGAAGGCCAGCGCCACCTCGGGCCGCGAGACTTTGGCGATGACGCGATGCTCACAGACGACCTCGCCACGCGCGTCCAGGCGCAGTCCCTGCAGGCGAAAGCGGACCAGCGCTGGCGTCATTTGCATGAAGGCTGCTGCCTCGATGTTGCGAATCCCATGTTTGAGATAGAGCTCGACCGCGGCATCCTCGGCAGCGGGATATTCGTAGTTCGCCAACAGATTCATGCCGTATGGCTGACCGTTTTTCAGCTCGCCTTGAATGCGGACGATGTTCGCCTCGATCTTTTCCAGCGACAGCCCGCCGGCACCGAAAAAGCTCAACAAGCCCGACTTGCCCATCCTGATGACCAGCTCGGCGGAGGCAACACCGCGGTACATGGCGCCTGCCGTATAGGCGTATTGCAGGCCGAACCGTTGCTTGAACACCGTACTGCCTAGCGCAGTCCCCCGCAGTCGCGGGGATCCGCCGATGGAGGTCACAGCGTCGACTTCATCGGCTGCCTCGGCGATGCTCGCGGGAAATTCCTGCGTACCCTCCTTCCCAATGTGCGTCGCCACGGTGGCGGTCCCGGCATGCAGTGGCGTGACGCTCGCGGGATCTTCGATCGGTGTCTCCTTCGCCCTTATTTCGTTGACCATTTTGCTGAGCACGCTCGCCCCGATTTCCTTGAATTCCAGCTCACCGCGGCCCATCAGGTAGCGAATCGAATCGACCCACTGCACGGGTGAGGCGATCTGCTCGGCCAGCATGTGCGCCACGCTGTCCGCCTTGTATGGACGCGCGGTGACATTGGCGATCACCGTGATCGCGGGCGCGGCAAAGGAAAATGACTGCAGAAATTCGGCGAATTCGGCCTGCGCCGACCGCATGAGCCGCGAATGAAAGGCCGCGCTGACATTCAAGGTCACGCAGCGCACGCTTCTTTGCCGAAATATCTCGGCCGCTTCCGTCAGCGCGTCGCGGTCACCGGCAATGACCGTTTGCGTCGGCGTGTTGAAATTGGCCACGTCGATCTGCGCAAGGCCATGTTCATCGAGGATCGCCTTGATCTCCGCCGCCGAAATGCCGACCACGGCTGCCATGCCGCCACCCTTGGCGGCGGCCATCAGCTCACCACGCTTCTTGACCAGCTGCACGCCGATTTCAAACGAGAATGCGCCAGCGGCGAGCAAGGCGTTGTACTCGCCGACGCTGTGCCCGGCGAGGAAGTCCGGCGGTGTTTCGCCCTCAGCGGCAGCTCGCTCGCGTTCCCGGTAGTAATGCAGGGCGTTGACGACAAACAACGCGGGTTGCGTGTACTGCGTCTGCGACAGCAGCCCCTGTGCATCGTTGAGACATAGCTCTTCCAGCGAATAGCCCAGAATCGCGGACGCGCTTGCGACCCTCTCCGGAAAGAGCGGAAACACATCCTTGCCCATTCCCTTGAACTGCGATCCCTGCCCCGGGAAGATGATGGCCTGTAGTTTGCCTGGCTGCATATTGCGCCTTCCTCGTGCGTGGTAGCTTTCATCGCCCGGTGATGTCGGGCCCATCGTTGAATTGGTTTGACGCGTCGGTGACCGGAGCGCGGTAACCGCGGTACTCAAGCGCTCCACGTCGCTGCCGAACGGCGACATGACCGGGTGGATCACGGAGGTTGAATCGCCTGGCAGTGCGTATTTCAAGAATGTCGCCAACGTCCCGCTCGGACCCACATCGACGTATCGATAGCTGCCCTGCGACTCGAGCTTTGCGATGGTTTGTCGGAACCGGATGGGTTCGCGCACGGCCGACCAGAAATGATCCGCCGTGAAATCATTTAGAGAATTGCCACTGGCGCAGCAGATGACTGGCAACTGGCCTTTCCGGAAGCTGAGCGTGCGCAAAAAAGCCTGATAAGACGGCTTGGCGGCATCGATCCAGCGCGAATGAAAGGCGTAGTGCACCGGCAGGCGCTGAAACGCCAGGCCGTGGCAGCGAAGATAATCTTCAACCGCGGCGACGTGTGCACCGGGCAGAGAGAGCACCGTGTGGGTAGCGAAGTTGCTCGCACCGCGCTCGCACAACGCAAGCAGTTCGGGCGTGAGGTAATGCTCCGGTTCGCCTATGACGGCGATCATGAAACCTTGATCGCAGTGCTTATCCACGGCACTAGCCTGTTCGATCACTGCCGCCAGCGCGAGCTCAGGTTCGAGGTGGCCCGCCACCGCGGTAGCCGCAAAAGTCCCCAGGCTCGCCCCCAACACCAGATCCGGCCGCACGCCCGCATCAATCAGCGTTCTTGCCAGGGCGTACTCCACCATGAAGATGGCGGGATGACTATGCAGGATGCGGATAAGCGGTATCTCTTTCGTTTGGCGTTCCGCAAATAACGCCTCCAGCACCGATTCCCCACAGCGTTCGCGCACCACACGATCCATGTCCAGCATGGCGGCGCGGAAGCACGCGTTGCGCTCAAAAAGCTCCCGCCCCATCTGAAAATGTTGGGAGCCCTGGCCTGGAAAGAGAAAGACAGTTTTCATCGGCAAGATGCGAAAAGCCTGCCGGTTCGCGCACGTATTACCGCGCGCAAGCCCGGAGCTGCCGCGCCTATCTAGCGTCGCGCGATCCCCTTGTACTCAGGTGGATGGATAACGTGGACCCGCTCTCAAATAACCTTAAGCAAGCGAGCGAACGAGGCCGCGGCAGGGAATGGCGCGCGACAGCGAGCAGAATCAGATGATGCTCGTTTAGCATGTCAGTCCTCCAGGACAAGATGCTGTTTCGATAACTCCGAGTCTCACGGCTTGCCAAAGCCGGAGCGCAGGCGATTCATATGCGCAATGAAACCGGACGCATGTCTTTCCATGCCTCGCGAATAAATGCCAGGCACGGTTCTTTGCAATCCTGCTTACCCGCCTTCGACCATCCGTGTGGGACGGGCTTGTTCACCGGCCAGATCGAATACTGGCCTTGCTGATTGACTACTACTTCAAATACCTGTTCTGACTTGCTTGAACTGACGGACATGTCTATCCCCGCAAAAGGAAGAAGATGCGATCGGTTTCACAAACCGACTTAATGTTTCGCCGAACGGATCAGGATCGCTGGTATTGGCCCGGCGAATAGCCTGTAAACCGCCGCGCTATCGAATCAAGCCTCAAGGGCATTAGTTACATAATGTTAGTCACCGCATCGTGACAGTCTCTGCCGGATCACGCCGTCCGCCACTCACACTGCCATGAACTTGCGAAACATCCCCGCTTCGACTGGATCGCCACGGCATACCGCTCCATCCTCGAAACCACCTAACGATGCAAACATCACCATGACGCCTGGCACCGAAGCATCGAGTGCCAGCGAGGCTGTCATGTATTCGTCACCGACCAGGAGGTCTACCAGACGCAACGACGCCGGGTGGTCGAGCACCGGCTCGCTTTCGTCCAACCGAACGTCGATCGCACAGAGATCGTCGCTCAAGCCGCTACCGATCGCTTTCAGGGCGGCTTCTTTTCGTGTCCAACAGCGTTTGAACCATGCCCCTTGTTCATCTGCCACAACCTTATCAATGCTTCTGCGCTCGTTGGGGTGAGTTACGACGGCCAACAAGGCACGGTAATCCTCTAGATGCCCAAAGGTTTCAATATCGATACCCATCCGCGCGTTCCGGCTGACTGCGCAGGCAACCCAGGTGCCCGAGTGGGATATGTTGAAGGCCGAACAACCGGGCAGGAATGGTTTTCCATGCTCGGCGAAAGAAAAAGCACGGGGCGCCGAGATGCCGACCTGACGAACCAGGTGATGGACCATCGTGCGACCCAGCACGAAGTTGTCACGATCGGCTGCGTGCCGAAAGCGCGCAGCGCGTTGCCGATCCTCATCGGCAAGCAGCCCTTCGTCGGCTACAGCATGAGCCTCGTGCAAGATCGCAACGAAAGCGAGCCCCCTCGCCAACGCTTCGTCGCACAACTCTCGGGCCGTTTGCCACAGCGCAGAGTTCGCGCCGCCGTAGCTTGCGGTGAAGACCCTAAATGCTGATCCGCCTGGCCTAGCGGCATCGAATTTATCCATATCGTCAACATTGTGTCGACCCCGCTCGGCAATCAGCACGGTTGTCGCCCACGCGTAGTGGAAGCGCTAGTTGGAGCGCGAAATCGGCGTGTCCGACACTGCCAACCCTCAATGAGAGCAGCGCTCAAGCGCGCTATGGGAAGGGATGTCGCCAAGCGGACGTCGCCTAGCCAAATCTGGCTACGTGCCTCAACCGCTTGTCTGAGAAAGAGCGAATTTTCCATTTTTTTTAATCATTCCGTTTTTCTCTGGTCATTCCGTTGAAACAGCCTGGGGAAGTTATGCGCTTATCAAATCTTGCGTCCTTATTCGCTGATATCAGCGTCCACTGCCCAGTAAAGACTTGTCAACACGCAAGATATTACTTTTACGGTTTAAATTTGCGATTGGTTATTTAGGATCGCGATGATGACGTCTCTAAGACGCAGTGCATCAAGGCGTTTAAGGTGACGGCGCAAAGGCAATTACTTACGAATGCAATTTTCGTTACAGCAATACCCTTAATGTTGACTCCGTTTTTTTGTGACGTCCGTTCACTTCTATACGCTTGAATTGTTGGCAACAAAATTCTTCGGATGCTTTTTCGAAGCATCCGGTTAGGTTATTACACGACAATTATCACGTTCCCTAGCAAACCAGTATTCCGGGAACCTTTACACTGTAGGAATCTACAGGTGGCGCAGGCCTGAATAGCCGGTGGGACTGGCTCCGAGTCCGGCTGCCCAGTGATTGGCTACATGGTCAGGGTTGTTCGAAAGCATGTGCAGGTCGCCGATCTCAATGACGTCGATATTCGTCAAATGAGGTTCGACTCGCGCCATAACGCGATGTCGGCGTCACTCGCACCGAGTTTGTCGCGCAGCACCGCTTCGGTATCGGCGCCCAGCGATGGTGGTGCAACTTCGTCGTCGACATTGCTGCGCGAAAAACGCATGGGACTGGCAACGCCACGAATATCGCCCGCGTGCTGATGCGAAATCGTCTTGAAGAGACCCCGCGCCACGACGTTCTCATTCGTTTCGAGGTCGCCGAAGCTATTGATCGGCCCGCAGGGAACGCCCACTGCGCCGAGCACGTTTACCCAGGTTGCCGTTTCGCGCGAGCGCATAACCGGCTCGATGATTGAAATCAGTGCCTGGCGATTGACGACACGACCCTCGTTGCGCAGGAACCGAACGTCGACGTCTAGAGCCGGTACGCCAATCGCTTGCGCAAACCTCTGGAATTGAGCGTCATTACCGACCGCGACGACCATGTTGTCATCAGCCGTATGAAAGGCTTGGTAAGGCACGATGCTCGGATGGGCGTTGCCAAGCCTCGTCGGCTGCTTGCCCGAGACCAGATAACTCATGATCTGGTTTGCCAGGGTTGCCACCTGCACATCGAAAAGCGCGATGTCGATATGCTGACCTTTGTGGCTGCGTTCGCGTTCGTTCAGCGCTGCGAGCACCGCCGTCGCGGCATACATGCCCGCGAACAGATCGGTCACGGCAACGCCGACCTTGGTCGGTTCGCCATCGGCATCGCCGGTCACACTCATCAGACCGCCCATCGCCTGCTTCCCGATTTGTCCACGCGCTACGGTGTGCTCATCCAGTTCCAGTTGTGGCTGACGGTGCAGGATCAAATCACGGCGCTGGAACGCTGGGTGCGCAAGGATCTGGCGCGGCCGGATTTGTTGATGCGGCTACAGAGCGTGCCGGGCATCGGCCCGATCCTGGGCATGACGATCCTGCTGGAAAGCGGTGCTATCGGGCGCTTTGCTTCTGTTGGTGACTACGCCTCGTATTGCCGCATGGTGGAGAGCGTGCGGTTGTCCAACGGCAAGAAGAAGGGACATGGCAATCGCAAGTGTGGCAACCGCTATCTATGCTGGGCGTTCATGGAAGCGGCTACCTACGCCGTGCGTTTCCATCCATCGATCCGCCGCTGGTACGAGCGCAAGCGAGCGCGTAAACATCGCGTAGTCGCCATCAAGGCGGTGGCGCATAAACTGGCGCGAGCTTGCTATCACATGTTGCACGAAGGCACGTCGTTCGATCCCACGCGCGCCTTCGGTTGATTAGGTCGACGATCGCAGGCCGACCAAGGGGTATGGCTCCGAGCCACGTACCTGAAAGGTCGCGATCGTCGGCACCCGTGTTGCAGCAGGACCGCACGTGGACCGAGCCACGCAAGGGTGGGCCTTCGAGCCCGTGACTCTGTGCGACGTACGACGCGCACCTGGACGGACTCCGCGATGACCGATGAGTGTTTGGTAACTACGGGGCCGCGATGCGGCCCCAACCAGAATGGTGACTGGCGCGATCTTGGCGCCGCATGAAACACAACGGCTAGCGATCAACTGCACGACGGGACATCATGCACTTCGGCCAGACCGGAGTCGGGCTTATGCGTGCCTGTTGACCCGGACGGCGAAATGGTGACCCCGGATGCTCACCCCGGATGCTTCAATAGTCGACCGCTCATCACGACCTATACCGAGCCATGCTTAAACGTTTAGATAACCGGAGGTTCGCACCCTTAGGCCCGTGCAAGGCTCTGGCTTAGGTCAACGCCTCGACGAACGGACAACCTTTTTGCGAGCCGATGACGAAGTCGCCAGCGCTGTTTGTCGTTAGCTTCGTAAACAACGCTCTCCAGTTCCTGGTCAGCGCTCAGCGGCTTGCGCTGGGTACGAATAATGTATCGACGGTCGTCGCCCCAGGCCCCTCAAGCGCGTCTCAATAAAAACTCACCTCCCACACGGCAGCGTGGACATGGAGAGCTACGGTGTATTCGACGCGTCCGTGGTGCTGAAGGGCTCGGCGATGCCTGGGCGCCCGCCTGCACACTTAGCCCGCCAATACGCGAGCCCCACGTCGAAGCGTCACCGTACTCGCTGGCACCGCTTGCGCGTGATCAGCACCCTGAACTGGGGCAGGATGTGTAGTTTTTCAGCCTAGCCGCTGGCGGATCGCCTGGAGCGCGTTGCCATTGGCCCGGGCCAGCTCACGGAAGCCCTGGCTGACATCGTCGTTCCCGACCAGTCGGCCCCAGAACTGCTCTGCCCAGCCTGCGGCGCGCTGCCAGCTCGCCACGGATGCCGGTGGGTAGGCAGGCGGCTCGTACACTGCATCCGGCAGGTTGCCACCCGCGCCCGGCCGGTAGTCCATCGGCAGCATGTCGTAATTTGGGCACGGTTCAATCGGCAGGGCGTCGTCGAGAAAGAACGACACGTTGCCGTAGTGCGTGTCGTTGTTGGCGATCAGCTTGGCAAACCACCACCGTTGCTCGACGTCCTGCTGGGCCGAGGCATTCAACCAGCCGCCAGCACGCATCCGTTCCGCCGCCTCGTACCAAGGTCCGCGCAGCCCGTCATAGGCGTCGCTCCACGCGGCCAGGGAGACCACGCCTCGGCGCCCAAACGCACCCTGACGATCGAACCGGGTCGACTCCAGGCACAAACGGCCTCCGGACCAGATGAGTTCGGAGCGCGCGCTTGGCGTGCCGTGCTCGGCAAGGACGACGCCGGCGAGATGCTCGGCGATCAGCAGGTCCGCCCATCGGCGTGCCGTGGGGTGCTTGTCGACTGGTTCCGTGAACTTGACAATGACGTGGCGCAAGGCACCGTTACCGTCGTCAACGCACGTGACGAACTTCGGCTGCTCGCCGGCGGCCGAGGAGCCTACATTAAGGCCGGCGATGGTGTTGGCCGCCATGCCGGCATAACGCTCCTGGCGGTCACCGGCCGGAATCGCTGCATGGTGAGTCTGCAGCGCTTGTTCCAGTGAGGCCTTCCCCAGTACGAGCTGGCCCGGGCCACTGTCACCACGCAGCAGGAGCGCAGTCAGCACATCGTCGGCGTTCCATTGAAGGATGTCGTCGCGTAATCCCAGTTCGCGCGCGTGGAGTTGTGCAAACTTGCGCCCCAGGAACCCTTGGGGACGTTGGTCATCCAGAAACCAAGGGATGCCCGGAAAGAGGCCATCAGCAAACTCGCCCCGCAGCCATGCTGGCTGGTTATCGGCTTCGAGCAGGCAGCCGTCGCCATGGAGCGCAACCAGGCGCCCCACGTCTTCAGGGCGCCCCTGCGCATTGATGCGGAACAACGGCCAATGCCTTCCGAGACCGCGAACGTCACGAGTAGCCGAATACCGGGTAGCGCGCGCGCGACCGATCTTTACCGCTGCGGGGCCGGCTTGCGCCAGAAGTCGAGACACGGTGGGCTGACTGGTCTCCAGCCGACGGCCAAGATCCTTCGCTGTCACCACGCGTTGGTGCCTTAGGACGGTTAGCAGGCTTTCAAGGGATACCGTAGGTGCGGCCATGAGCGGACCATTCAATGAATAGATACTTTTCGCATAAGTTACCGGAATAATGCTTTCCATACAATGCATTATGGAAATATGGCCAAGTTATATGAATAGATAAATGAATATGAGATCGGCGGGAAAGCTTAGGGGTAAGAAAGGGGCGAACGCTCGAAGGTAATTAAGCGACGCTGCTATTCAGCACAAAAAAACCCGCCATCGGCGGGTTTCAGTGTGTTTCGGGCTAAGAGGTCCCGAAACGATGTTGGTGCCCAAGAGGGGATTCCGAAAACCGCATAAGATCGCGGCTTAGCGGATGCCGTGGGGGAATTCTGGGTAGCGCGAGAATTGAACGATATGGGTCCTTCCAAGGGACCAATTGGGTCCCCCTGGAGGACTCGAACCTATCCCGCTTTGCGCGTACCAGCCGACAGTCCAACGGCGGCTATCGGCCAGGAGCGGACGTTAGCGTTGAGCTGGAAAGCGCTTTTCTACGAGCTTTTCCAAGAGTGCAGCAACGACAAAGCATGACGCCGCGGCAATGGTAAGACCGGTTAACACATGGGATTGGTGCAACGTGATGTAAGCAATCGATCCGTGCTGATCTAGCTCAACTTGATGGGTGGCGTCGATGCTGCGCCTTCCTTCACACATGAAATCATCGAAAGCAATACTGTGACTTCCCCAAAGCAGGAGAGAGGCGATTGCTAGGAAAAATTGAAGGAGACGGAGTAGACGTCTAGCAATCAAGGAATTCAATGTAAAATCCTGCCGATATCTTGGACATAGAGAGTTGGCTTTAGCGTCCGCTGCGGGTCGGAAGCGGACAGTTCATCTAAACCCAGCCAATACCTTTCAACTGGTCCCTGAGTGCGATTAGTTCGTCGTTCCTAGCCCCTTCGGGACGGCCAGTTGAGCGATCTGCGTCGGCCAGAACCAGCCATCATCCTGCCATTCCAGTGGCGCACCAACCGGCCCTAAAAGGACGTCGGCGGCACCATCGACCGTTCGGATCTTCAGCAGGAAGCCATCACACCCAAAGAAGGCCAGAAATAAACGTCCGCCGCCCTTGGGGTCAACGCCG
>Ga0302308_10001365_pt1 | contig 19847 bp, 16 predicted proteins | sample III_Palsa_E3_3_FD_200531 | JGI IMG/M metagenome (GOLD analysis project Ga0302308, IMG submission 200531) | Peat permafrost microbial communities from Stordalen Mire near Abisko, Sweden - III_Palsa_E3_3 | ecosystem: Environmental > Terrestrial > Soil > Palsa > Peat permafrost | place: Sweden...
GTCCGGCAGGACAGCCTCTACGTCAGATCATCCGTATCAAACGTCGGCATCTTGCGCCCCAGCGCCGACACATCCCGCGAGTCCCCCACCAGCGTCTTCACCACCACATCGATCTCATTTTCGACATCGGCAGAAGCAACCATCCGTCCCACCGACTCATTCAGCGCGACGCTCTCCAGCAGCACCGTCGCATGAGCCACAGCCACATGGTCCTGATTCAATCCCTCCGGCGTCTTTGCCTTAATGCCCACCTCACCCGGCTTCACGCCCAGCAGCTCCGCCACGCGCTCCCGCAGCTCATTGGCAATCGGCACAATTTTCGGCTTCGCCATCACCAGCACCGTATCGATATTGACGATCCTGTACCCAGCCGTCGCCACCTCTTCCAGCGCCGTCTTCAAAAACAGGCTCGAAGCCGCACCCTTCCACCGCGGATCGCTCGGCGGAAAAAACGTCCCGATATCCCCTGCACTTACCGCACCCAGCAGCGCATCCGTAATCGCATGCAGCAGCACATCCCCATCCGAGTGCCCGGCCAGCCCCTCAGGATGCTCAATCGCAAGCCCGCCAATCACCAGCGGCACGCCCGCCTTGAACGCATGCGAATCAAACCCGTAACCAATTCTCATACCCATTCACAGTTCCTCAACGCGCCTGCCGCGGAGTCACGCGGAAGGACACGGATTTTCTTCTTATCGTTCTCCAGTATGAACCGCCTGAACTGCGGCCTGGGACCAAAATTCAAAAGCAGGCCAACTTCCACACTCGTAGCTCGAAGATAGTGCAGAATCTGCCCATCGTGCGTCTGATCGAAAGCCGAGATTGCCTTCAACTCCAGAAGAACGCATTCGTTCACCATCAAATCCGCACGAAAGTTCCCCACGACCTCCCCGCGAAAATGCACCGGCACCAGCACTTCAACAGCAACCTGCAACCCGGCCTGCACCAAAGCAATCCGCAAAGCCTGCTGATAAACACTCTCCAGAAACCCGCCACCAAGCTCGTTATAAACCTCGAAAAACACCCCCAGAATCTTTTCCGTAATCTCAGAATGCAGCCCCTGAAACATCACGCGCCCAGCCGGTTCCGCAACATCCGTCTTTTGTCTTTCATCCGTCTTTAGTCTTTTATCCGTGCTCATCCGCGCAAATCCGTGGTCGCCGCTCTCAGATAAAACTCCGCCAGCTCAATATCCCCCTGCTGCGTAATCTTAAAATTCCTCGCCGACCCCGCCACCACCGCAACCTCAATCCCCGCCCGCTCCAGCAGACTCGCCTCATCGGTCCCCGAGAACTCATCCGCCTCGGCCTCCGCAAACGCCTTCTTCATCAGCCCACACAACGCCCCCTGCGGCGTCTGCGCATGAACCACCCGCTCCCGTGGAATCGTCGCCGTCACAATCGCCCCATCCGCCGTCCGCTCCACCTGCTTGATCGTATCCACCGCCGGCATCCCCACAATCGCCGCGCCATGCTTCACCACCGCTTCAATCGTCCGTTCAATCGTCGCCGCATCGATCAGCGGCCGCACCGCATCATGCACCAGCACCACATCGTCCGCATCGCACTCCAGCGCCGCCAGCGCATTCCCCACCGACTGCTGCCGATTCTCTCCACCCTCCACCATATGCACCCGAGGCCCCAGCTTGTACTCCAGCATCTGAGCCTCCAGCCGCTCCCGTTCCTGGGCCCTTACCGCCACGCACACCGCATCCACCTGTGGCACCGCCAGAAACGCCCGCACCGACCGCACCAGCACCGGCACTCCGCCAATCTCAAGAAACTGCTTCGGCGCCGTTGTCGACGTCCCACCCGCGGCCATCCGCGTTCCAATACCTGCTGCCGGAAGAATCACAAATACTCGCATAACCAGCGAAGTATACAAGAAACGCGTTCAATCTCCGCGCACCGGCTCCTCATCCAGCCGCAGCATCATCTCATTCGTCGCCTCAAACCCGTTCCGCTCATACAACGGCTTGCCAAACGGCGAAGCATGCAGCGACACCACCTTGATCCCTCGCCGCCGCGCCTCCAGCACTGTATCCTTCAGCAGCCCAAATGCCAGCCCGTGCCCACGAAACGCCGGGTCGACATAGAAGTTCAGCAGATAAGCCCGCACCGGCTGCGGGTCCATCCAGTGCGGCGGAAAATCCATCAGCCACATCCCCGCCCCCGCCACCACGCGCTCGCCCTCCTGCACCAGCCAGCCCACATAGCTGCCATCCTGCAACCTGGTCCGCACCCACGGAATAAAGTTCGCCTTCACCGCCGCGATCACCTCATCCGCCGGCTGCGCTGCATCCACAAACATCCTGCACCGCTGCTCCGCAATCAGCGCAGCATCCTCAACTCCAGCCATTCTCGTTACGAACATCAAAGCAGTATAAAGCTGTCCTGCCGGACGGGCCCACTACGCTCGGCCACCCCACAAACGAAGACCTGTTTGTGGGGACCCCGGTTCGAGCGGGCGTTCACACGCCTTTTTAACTTGTCGAGGCGAACCAGGCAGCACAGGTCCTCCCGTTAGTCGGAATCATCATCCGCCGAGCAACGCGAGGCCCCATGCAGCTCATCCCCGCGTGACCGGTATACCCACCACGAAGTGGTCGCCCCACGCGCAGTGGGCCCGTCCGGCAGGACACAAGCATTAACATGAATCCGATGCCCCTTCCCTTCGACCGCACGCAGATCCACCCCGGCGACCGCCTCTGCATCGCCATCTCCGGCGGCGCAGACTCCGTCGCCCTCCTCCTCACCCTCCACGCCGCCAACGCCACTCCCCGCGACTCCCTCGGCGTCGGCCTCTCTGCCATCCACGTCCACCACGGCCTTCGCGGCCCCGAAGCCGACGCCGACCAGCAATTCGTAGCCGACCTCTGCACCCGCCTCGACATCCCCCTCACCCTCCACCAAACCAGCATTCCCGACCGCGTCGCCCGCACCCACGAAACCATCGAAGAAGCCGCCCGCGCCGTCCGCTACGACCACTTCCGCGCCCTCATCGCCTCCGGCCACGCCAACACCGTCCTCACCGCCCACACCCTCGACGACCAGGCCGAAACCGTCCTCATGAAGCTCCTTCGCGGAGCCTGGACCGAGGGCCTCAGCGCCATCCACCCCATCGTCCAGGTCCCCAACGGCCAGATCCTCCGCCCTTTCCTCCACACCCGCCGCGCCGAAATCGAAGCCTTCCTCAACCAGCAAAACCAACCCTGGCGCAATGACTCCACCAACACCGACACCGCCTACACCCGCAACAAAATCCGCCACGAGCTCCTCCCCCAGCTCCGCACCTACAACCCCAGCCTCGACCAGACCCTCGCCAACCTGGCCGAACTCGCCCGCGAAGAAGAATCCCGCTGGCAGACCGAGCTAACCCGCCTCCTCCCCCAGCTCCTGCTCCCCGGAAAACCCGTCCGTGGCGGCGGCCGCGCCGTCAGCACCACCCCCGGCAGCGGCTCCATCTCCATCGAACTCGACCGCCTCCGCACCCTCGACCCTGCTCTCCGCCGCCGTGTCCTCCGCGCCGCCGCCCGTCAACTGGGAGCCCGCCTCAGCTTCGACGAGACCTCCCGCCTCCTCGCCCTCTGCGGCGTCCAGCCCTACCCACGCGTCGGTCCCCCCACCGTAGCCGCCCGCACCGGCGCCACCCTCCACCTCTCCGCCAACCTCCGCGCCGACCGTTCCCCCCGCGAGCTCCGCCTCTACCTCCACGAATAGCAACCGGGCAATTAAAAGTCCCCCCCCGAGCAACGCTCGGACCCCTGCATTCACCCCCACCCCAACCGGCACACCCACCACGAAGTGGTCGCCCCACGCGTAGTGGGCCCGTCCGGCAGGACACAGCCTAAAAACCTGTTACCCTCCCTGACAAGGAGCAACGTCATGGTCCGAAAGATCACGCTTGCCGCTCTCGTCCTCTCAGCCTCCGGAGGCCTCGCTCAATCCCCCGCTCCTCGCCCTGACTCCTTCGAAGTGGCGACCATCAAGCCGGTGCCTATCGACGCCAAAGCCGGCCGATACATCATCATGCAGGGCACGCATCGCTTCGTCGAAAAGGATTACACCCTAAAGCTTCTGATTGCCGCCGCTTACAACCTCAATCCCCGCGCCATCTCCGGCGGCCCCGACTGGATCGAATCCGATCACTACGACATCCTCGCCGTAACCCCCGGCGAACTCCGCCCCACCCACGATCAGCAGATGTCGATGCTGCGAACGCTCCTGGCCGACAGGTTTCAGCTCACCTTCCATCGCGAACAAAAAGAGTTCTCCATCTACGCCCTCGAAGTGACAAAGAGCGGGCCAAAGCTCAAAGCGAGCACTGCCCCGCCAGACGACCCTCCAGCCCTCATCAGCACCGTCTATCCGCAGCGCATCCTGCTGCCGGCGCGTAACGTGACCATGGGCGACCTCGTCTCTATGATGCAGCGAGCCATCCTCGACCGCCCCGTCGTCGACAGAACCGGTCTCACCGGCAGATACGATTTCGACCTCGAGTGGGCTCCCGACGAGACTCAATTCGGCGGAGAGGTCCCCCCGGCATCCTCGGAAGCTCCATCCGCCCCTCTTTTTTCCGCAATTCAGCAGCAACTCGGCCTCAGGCTGGAAGCGACCAGGGGGCCGGTCGAAGCGCTTGTCGTCGATAAAGCGGAACGCCCTTCAGCCAACTAACCGCCCGAAGTTGTCCGCCCAGAACAAGCTGCATCCGCCGCCGAGCAACGCGAGGCCCGCAAAAGATCATCCCCGCAAGACCGGTATACACACCACGAAGTGGTCGCCCTCCGCGCAGGAGGCCCGTCCGGCAGGACACTACCCAAAAGTTTGACACTTTCAGTATTCTCGATACCCCGAATCCTCTCAGGCAAGAGTAGAATCTAATTACTTGACTTCGGCTGATCAGTCTTCGGGAGCTGAGTACGACTTCAACCTCTCGGAACTTTCCATCTTTGCCGGCGTCAAACAGATGTGGGGCTTCGGCTGCTTCGGCATCCGGCAGCCGGGTTTGTTAGGCGCCAGCGCGATTATCGAGGCTGCTTCAAACCGGAAAATGAGGAAATTCGCTTGAACTCGACCGTGAAACAAATTCTGATCTGGGTCTTCATGGCTACGTGCCTCTTCGTACTCTGGCAGTTCGTCGTCAAGAGCACAGGTGCCACTCAGGAAAAGAGCATCAGCCTCACCCAACTTCTCAACGACGCTGACCAGGGCAAGATCAGTGATGTCATCGTCAATGGAGCTGAGGTCACAGGTCACTATCGCGACGACGCGAAGGTTCTCTTCCACACCACCATCCCGGGCAACTACCCCGACATGTACAAGACGCTCCGCGATCATGGCGTCAACATCACCATCAAGGACCAGAGCCCCAATCAGTGGCTCAGCCTGTTGATCTCCATCGCGCCCTTCGCTCTCGTCATGGCGCTCTGGTTCTTCTTCATCCGCCAGATGCAGTCCGGCGGAAACAAGGCCATGAGCTTCGGCAAGTCCCGCGCTCGCCTGCTCTCCATGCAGCAGAAGAAGATCACCTTCAAGGACGTCGCCGGAGTTGACGAAGCCAAGGAAGAGCTCAAGGAGATCATCGAGTTCCTCCGCGAAGCTCAGAAGTTCCAGCGCCTCGGCGGCCGCATCCCCAAGGGCGTCCTCCTCGTCGGACCTCCAGGCACCGGCAAGACCCTCCTCGCCCGCGCAGTCGCCGGCGAAGCCAACGTCCCGTTCTTCAGCATCTCCGGTTCGGACTTCGTTGAAATGTTCGTCGGCGTCGGCGCATCCCGCGTCCGCGACCTCTTCGAACAGGGCAAGAAGAACGCCCCCTGCATCATCTTCATCGACGAGATCGACGCCGTCGGTCGTCACCGTGGCGCAGGCCTCGGCGGCGGACACGACGAGCGTGAGCAGACCCTCAACCAGCTCCTGGTCGAGATGGACGGCTTCGAATCCAACGACGGCGTCATCCTCATCGCCGCCACCAACCGTCCCGACGTCCTCGACCCCGCGCTTCTCCGTCCTGGCCGCTTCGACCGTCGCGTCATCGTCGACCGTCCCGACATCAAGGGCCGCGAAGAGGTTCTCCGCGTCCACGCCAAGAAGGTTCCGATGTCGGAAGACGTCAACCTCAACGTCCTCGCTCGTGGAACCCCGGGCTTCAGCGGAGCCGACCTGGCCAACATGGTCAACGAGGCCGCTCTCACCGCCGCCCGCTTCAACCGCAAGGCCGTCCATATGTACGACTTTGAAGTCGCCAAGGACAAGGTCATGATGGGCGCCGAGCGCAAGTCCATGCTTCTCTCAGACGACGACAAGAAGGACACCGCCTACCACGAAGCAGGCCACGTCCTCGTCGCCGCCAAGCGCAAGCACTCCGACCCGCTCCATAAGGTCACCATCATCCCCCGCGGCATGGCCCTCGGCGTCACGATGCACCTGCCCGAAGAGGACAAGCACACCGTCACCAAGGACTATCTCGACACCCAGCTCGCCATCCTCATGGGCGGCCGCTGCGCCGAAGAGATCTTCATGGGACGCAAGACCACCGGAGCCGGCAACGACATCGTCCGCGCCACCGAGCTTGCCCGCAAGATGGTCTGCGAGTACGGTATGTCCGACCTCGGTCCTCTGACCTACGGCAAGAAGGAGCAGGAAGTGTTCCTGGGACGCGACATCGCCCAGGCCCGCGACTACTCCGACGACACCGCCAAGCAGATCGACGTTGCCGTTCGCGCCTTCGTCGATGAGGGCTACCGCTCCGCCTACGAGATCCTCGAGCAGAACGCCGACATCATGCACCGCATGGCAACCGCCCTGCTGGAGCGCGAGACCCTCGACAAGGCTGAGATCGACCTCATCATCGCCGGCCAGGACCTTCCCCCCTTCAAGTCCCCACTGGCCTTCGCCGACCCCAACACCGGCGAACCCCAGAAGGTCCTGAAGCCCGAAGGCCGCAAGCCCGGCTTCGGCGACAGCCAGACCAGCCCCGCATAACCCATCCACAACTCAAAACAGAAGAGGCAGCCATAACGGCTGCCTCTTCTGTTTCTCTACCCCAAAAATAAAGTTGAAAAACCTGGCACAATTTTCAACACCCAAAAAGCGCACTCAAACCACCACAAAAACCACGCATTTCACCACAAATTTACCATCAAAAAACCACATTCTGCACCCGCTTTTCCCCCAAACCCCCTGTAAAAACGCCTCTCCTCCTCCTTAAATTTTTTCCGCGCAAACACCAGTGCGACAATAGAACCAGCACATGCGCCCCCGCTCTCTCACTCTGCTTCTTCTTGTCCTCCTTACCGGCTGCGGCTACCACCAGGCCGGCTCCGCGACCCACATTCCCGCCGACGTCCAAACCCTCGCCGTCCCCATCTTCGCCACCCACGCCCAGGCCTACCACACCGAATTCGCCTTCACCGACGCCATCATCCACGAACTCAACACCCGCACCAAGTATCACATTCTAAACGCCGAAAGCAACTCCGCCGACGCCACCCTCCACGGCACCATTCTCACCCAGACCGTCGCTCCCCTCACCTACGACGCCAGCAGCGGCCAGTCCTCCAGCTACCTCGTCACCATCACCGCCCGCGTCGTCCTCGTCGCCCACGACGGCCACGTCCTCTACCGCAACGACTCCATCGTCTACCACGAGCAGTACCAGTCCACCGAAGACCTCAGCGGCTTCATCCAGGAAGACACCCACGCCGTCGGCCGCGTCGCAAGAGACTTCGCCCAGGCCGTCGTTAGCGATATGCTGGAGTCGTTCTGATGGCCTCGCTCAAGTCCTTCGCCAGCACCGACCGCTTCATCGCCGAGATCGCCTCCCCCGCGACCCTCCGCCCCGGCTACGTCCTCCTCGGCGACGAGGTCTACCTCTACGACCGCTGCCGCAAAGCCGTCCTCGCCACCCTCGCCCCCGAACCCTCCCGCGACTTCTGCCTCCACGACCTCGACCTCGCCGAAACCAGCATCTTCGAGGTCCTCGACCGCGCCCAGACCCCCTCCCTCATGGCGCCCTTCCAGGTCCTCTTCGTCCGCAACCTCAAAACCCTCTACGGCCGCGGCAGCAAAAAAGAAGAATTCGCCGCCATCGACGCCTACTTCCGCTCCCCCAACCCCTCCGCCCTCATCCTCTTCGTCGCCGACCACCTCCGCATCCCCACCGACCTCCGCAAGATGGACTACCAGGATAAGGAGCGCTACGAAAAGATCCGCGAGACCCTCGGCGACTGGTGCGGCTTCGTCGAACTCGCCCGCGTCGAGGAAAACGACGCCATCAAATGGGTCACCACCACCGCCGAATCCCGCTCCGTAAAGTTCGACCCCGACGCCGCCCGCGAGCTCGTCGACTCCCTCGGCGCCGACATGATGCTTATCGCCAGCGAGTTCGAAAAGCTCCTCCTCTACGTCGAAGGAAAAAACCGCGTCACCCTCGGCGACGTCGAAACCATGGTCCTCGCCGCCAAGCAGCGCAGTCTCTACGAGCTCACCGACGCCATCTCCGCAAAGGACCGCCCCCGCGCCCTGCTCCTCCTCCACGGCCTCCTCAACGCCTCCGACGGTGGCGAAGACGCCGCCATCGGCCATCTCTACATGCTCGCCAAAACCTTCCGCCAGATGCTCATCATCTCCGAGAAGAACGTCCGCGACTCCCGCGCCATCTGGCAGGCCTTATGGCAGGGCTTCCGCATGCCCCCCTTCGCCGCCGAAGACCTCATCAAACAAGCCCGCCGCTACAAATCCCGCCGCGAGCTCACCCGCGCCATCCGCCTCGTCGCCCGCGCCGACCTCGAACTCCGCAGCAGCCCCGCCAACAAGCTCCTGGTCCTCGAGCGCCTCATCCTCGACCTCTCCACCGAACCCAAACCCAACACCTACGACCCCACCCAACAATTCGCCATGGAGCTCTAGTCCCGCCACAAAACCGGGTGCCCCATATCTCGATTCTGAGATGTGGGTATCGTCCAAAGGACGACCGTAATTAAAATCTCTTCCCCCACATAGTCATAAAAGATACATTCCAGAGAAACATATGAGATCCAGAAATCTGCTTCTTCCTTCGATCCTTATGTCCCTGGTTGCTCTGCTGATATTGTTGTGCGGCGCCTTCTTATTGCGTCCGGCGATTCGTTCCCGTTATCTTTTCCAAAAACTCGAACCGCTTCAAGTGGGCCACTCCACCTTCGAGGACGCACAGCGGCTGGCCGCAAAGCTGGGCGCTAAACCGTACATTCCCTGCGACCGATCGTATTGCTTCTGGTCCGTGGTTATAAACAATGCACAACTACCTCAATGGTGGCGAGATTCAGGTGTGACCTTCGTCATCACTTTCGATGTGAAAGACTCCGTGGTTGTGAATAAAGGTGCTGGCTACGATATTGGAGTTGATCCTCATGGAGTTACTCCGTCAGAGGTGAGGGTCGGAGTGCAGGAAAGTTGGACGCGACTGATGTCAGAACCTGCGACCCAGAAGGGCTGGAGGATTAGCTACTTCGAGAAGCATGGTCACCGGGAAAATATCTCTACCAGATTTGATGTACACATGACCCCGAGATCGTCTGCCGAAGACTGGCGACGCTATACCGCTTTCAACTACAGCTGTTTCTGGAAATACAAAGGATGCAGAGACGCGAGAGACTTGCTTCCAACAGTGGACCGACTTCCGGATGACATGTCCGAAACCTACACGTCGGACCCCACTTCATGCCCTCAGCTGCCCACAAAGTAATCTAATCCCCCTGAATCCCCGCTGACCCCAGCCACACGCCGATCAACCCATCCCCAACAAAGCATCCAATCCCCAGAGGAAACCAGTATCCTCAAACGACGGAGCTTATTCATGCAGGAAAGCCGAGAAGACCCACCCTGGCGACAGATCACTCTGTTCCTCCTCACCCTCGGCGTCCTTACCATCTGCGCTCTCGTCATCCAGCCCTTCGCCTCCGCCATCCTCGGAGCCGTCGTCCTCGCCGTCATCACCCAGCACCCCTACGACTGGCTCATCACAAAGATCAAAAGCCGCACCCTCTGCGCCGCCGTCGCGCTCACCCTGGTCATTCTCGCCGTCATCGTTCCCGGCTTCTTCCTCTCCCAGAACATCGGCGAACAGGCACTCGTCGCCGTCACCGCCGTGCGCAGCGAAACCAACCAGGCAAAGGTCACCGACTACATCGCCAACCGCCCCGCTCTGGCCTCCAACATCGAAGCCGTCACCGCCGCCATCGACGTCAACAACGCCGCCCGTACCGCCGCCTCCTGGCTCGGTGGCAGATTCGCCATCGTCCTCGACAGCTCTATCCGCATCATCACCCAGCTTGTCGTCATGCTCTTCCTGCTCTTCTTCCTCTACCGCGACCGAACCCTCGCCATCACCACCCTTCGCTCCCTCCTGCCCCTGCGCGAAGACGAGACCAGCGAGCTCCTCGAACGAGTCGGCAACACCATCTTCGCCTCAGCCCTCGGCAGGCTCACCATCGCCGTCATCCAGGGACTCCTCGCCGGCGTGGCCTTCTGGGTCCTCGGCGTCCCCAACGTCATCCTCTGGGCAACCGCCCTCACCGCCTTCGCCATGATCCCGGCCTTCGGCGCCTTCCTCGTCTGGGGCCCCATCGCCATCTACCTCGGCATCAACGGCCACTGGGGCAAGGCCGCCCTTCTCGCCGTCTGGGGAGGAGTCATCGTCAGCACCATCGACAACATCCTCTACCCCATCCTCATCGGCTCCCGCCTCCGCGCCCACACCGCGACCATCCTCATCTCCATCCTCGGCGGCATCGCCCTCTTCGGCATCACCGGCATCGTCCTCGGCCCCGTCATCTTCACCATCGCCGACACCCTCCTCGACATCTGGCGCGCCCGCACCACCCAGCGCACCGCCGAAATATAGCCACAGCCTCTCCCCAAAGTCTTCCGCCCGAAAAACCTGTCAAGCCCCCAAATGCGAAATCCCCGCGCCAGGCAAGGAGATTCGTGTGGCGTAGTTACCCCCTCCAATCCGCTAAACTAAATAGAGAGTTAAGAAAAGCCCCGGCACCCACCGGAGCTTTTTTCTTTGCAATCAACAAAATCTGGTAACTCTTTTAGAATGAAGTTTTTACCCGTAACCCCTTTGGAATGAATATTTTGCAGGGAGATAAAATCGCAAACCATTGATTACATGATACTTACCAAGGGGTACCCCCCAGGGGGGTACCCCTCCGGAACGTGACCGGGGACGCCAGCCGACAGCTATCGAACCTTCCACTTGGAAGACAGCATCGCCAGCTTGTCATCGAGCGACACGGGAGCCTGTACCGGCACCGGCGTCTTCACCTGCACCGGAGCCTTCATCGGCGGCCTTCCCTGCCCCTTCGCCGCACCCGCACCCGGTGAACCCGGAGTGCCCTGCCCCGGCCTCCTCGGCCCCGTCTCATACAGCGCCTTAATCGAAAGCGCAATCCGCTTCGTCTTCGCGTCCGCAGACAGCACCTTCACCTTCACGATCTGCCCCGCCTTCACCGCCTCGGACGGATCCTTGATGAACTTCACCGACAGCTCGCTGATATGCACCAGCCCATCCTGATGCACCCCAATATCGACAAACGCGCCAAACTTCGTCACATTCGTCACCACCCCTTCGAGCACCATATCCGGAATCACATCCGCCAGCTCCCGCACGCTCTCGTTGAAGCTCGGCGCAACAAACTTATCCCGCGGATCGCGCCCTGGCTTCCTCAACTCCTCCAGAATGTCGTTGAGCGTAAAGCTCCCCGCCGACACCACACTCTTATCCACCTTCTCCAGCAACTGCGGCGTCCTGATCAGCTCCTCCACCGGAGCCTTCAGCGACAAGGCAATCTGCTCCACCACCCCATACGACTCCGGATGCACCGCCGTCATATCCAGCGGATTGTCCCCACCCCGAATCCTGAGGAACCCCGCAGCCTGCTCAAACGTCTTCGCCCCAATCCCCGGCACCTCCTTCAACTGAGTCCGTGAACGAAAACGCCCATGCTCATTCCGATAGCTGACAATATTCAACGCCGTCCGCTCCGTCACACCCGAAACATACCGCAGCAAAGTCCAGGAAGAAGTATTCAGATCAACGCCAACCCGATTCACGCAACTCTCGATCACGGTCTCCAGCGACTGCTGCAACTGCCGCTGATCCACATCATGCTGGTACTGCCCCACTCCGATCGACTTCGGATCCACCTTCACCAGCTCCGACAGCGGGTCCTGCAGTCTACGCGCAATCGAGATCGCACCCCGCACCGTCAGATCGAGATCGGGAAACTCCTGCCGCGCCACATCCGAAGCCGAATAGATACTCGCCCCCGACTCACTCACCGTCACCGAAAAAATATTCTCCAGCCCACGCTCGCGCAGAAAATCCCTCACAAAAGCATCGGTCTCCCGCGACGCGGTCCCATTCCCAATCGCAATCGCCCTCACCTGGTGCTTCAGGATCAGCGCCTCCAGAATCTTTCCCGCCGCCTCAGCCGCCCCCTTCGACGTATGCAGATAAAGCACATCGTTCGCCAGGAACTTACCTGTCTCATCCACGACCGCAACCTTGCATCCAGTCCTCTGTCCCGGATCGATCCCCAGCACCGAGATCGGTCCCGCCGGGGGCGCCAGCAGCAGATGATGCAGATTATCGCGGAACACCTGGATCGCATCCAGGTCCGAACGCTTCTTCAGTTCCAGCCGCAACTCCCCTTGTATCGAAGAGTTCAGCAGCCTCGACCAACAGTCCTCAATCGCCAGCTCAAGCTGCGGCGTCCAGTCCCCCTGCTCTCGCAGCACCCCACGCCGCAGTACCCCGGTGGCCCGTGCAGCCTCCAACTCAATCAAAAAATAAAGAACATTCTCGCTCTCACCCCTGCGAATCGCCAGCATCCGGTGCGACGGAATCGTCTTCACCGGCTCGCGATACTCGTAGTACATCTTGAACTTCTCCTGCTCATCCACCGCATCCATCGCCTTGCGGCTCACAACAATGCCTTCATCGAACATCAGCGCACGCGCGGCTTTCCGCAGGTCCGCGCTCTCGCTGATCATCTCGGCAACGATATGTCTTGCGCCTTCCAGCGCCTCCTCAACCGTTGCAACGCCCTTCTCCGCCTCCGTAAAGCCGTCAACAAACTTCGGAGCCATCGCGCTCAGCGGCTCATCCGCAATCTTCTGCTCCCACAGATACAGCGCCAGCGGCTCCAGTCCTTTCTCCCGCGCAATCGTCGCCTTCGTCCGCCGCTTCGGTCGATAAGGCAGATACAGATCCTCCAGCTCACTCTTATCCAGAGTTGCCTCAATCCGAGCCTTCAACTCATCCGTAAGTTTTCCCTGTTCCGCGATCGAAGCCAGAATCGTCACTCTCCGCGCAGCCAGATCGCGAAAGTAAGCGAGCTTCTCCTCGATATCGCGAATCTGCACCTCATCGAGATTCCCCGTAGCCTCCTTGCGATATCGCGCAATAAAGGGCACGGTACCTCCCTCATCCAGCAGCGTAATCACTGCTACCAGACCATGCATCGGAAGGTTAAGAGTTTGGGCAATATGAAGAAGAATCTGAGGGGAGAGAACGCTTACGTCAGTCATAGCTTATGTAGTCATGCTACCGCCAACGCACTAGGAAAACTCGTCCGCCAACCCTTCCCTGTATCAATGCATGACGAATCCATATCGACCCTGTACAGTTCCACCATGGCTCTGCGAACCTCGCGGCTCGTTCTCCTGCTCCTTTACTCCATCCTCTCCGCCGCGCAGACCACGCAACCAAACCCCGCCACGCAGACCGACCCCACAACTTCTTACACCCTTCCCGTCAGCGTCAACGAAGTCAACCTCACCTTCAGCGCAGTCGACGAGAATGGTCTCCCAATCAATGACCTCCAGCTCTCCGACCTCCGCCTGTTCGACAACGGCAGGAAGCCCGCGCGCATCCTCTCGTTTCAGCGGCGCACCGACCTGCAAATCCGAGCCGGGATCATGATCGATATCAGCAACTCCATGAGCCACTTTCTGCTTCGCGAACAGCGGATCGCCTCTCTCCTCAGCACCCATATTCTTCGCCAGAACTCCGACCAGGCATTCGTTATGCGCTTCGACTTCGAGCCCCGCGTTATGCAGGACTGGACCGGAAGCAGCGACGCCCTCATCGCCAGCATGAAGACCGTTCCCGCATACCCGAACAGCAGACTCGGTGGCACCGCGATCTTCGACTCCATCTACATCGCATGCCGCGACCAGTTCAGCAGCAGCCCGCCCTCACCAACAGGCAAGAGCAACTTCATCCTTCTCTTCACCGACGGCATTGACAACTTCAGCCATGCCCGCATGCAGGACGTCATCGATATCTGCCAGCGAACTCATACGGCCGTCTATGTCTTCAGCATGGCAGCCAAACCATCCCACGAACCTGGCCAGGTCGTCTTACAGGAGCTCGCTCAACAAAGCGGCGGCCGCATCTTCTATAGCCACGACGACAATGAAGATCTTAGCAATCTACGCATTATCGAGCAGGATCTTCGCAACGATTACATCCTCGTCTACAAACCCGCGAATCTCAAACCCGATGGATCATTCCATCACATCAAACTGACATCCCCGCAGAGGGCTGCAATGATTAACACGCGAAGCGGATACTACGCACCTCACTAATCACCGCCTCGGTGAGGCGAATAATCTTTTTTAGATTCTCCTGCGAATCTCATTGCATGCCGGCAGCCCCGGACTTTGCTGGCTGCCCGACCACATCCGGTCCCAACTCAACCTGCGTCCGTATCAAAGTATCCGCGACCATCCGCCCAAAGAGCGTCTGGCCCTTATCATTCAAATGCGTCCTGTCCACCGCACTCTTCTTATTCTCCGCTCGTTCATCTGCATGCCCTGTAGCATCGAACTCATCGGCCTGCGCCTGCGTCATACCCTCCAGCAGCTTCACCGACATCGCATTAAGATCAATTACCGTTACATTCTCTTCCATCCCCACCCGCCTCGCCGCATCAGAATAATCCTTCAGATCCTGGACCAGCACGCCATCCTTGTAGTTCCTTCGGGACAGCGACGTCACCACCACCGGCACCGCACCAATTGCCCGCACATCGCGGATATATCTGCGGATATTCGCCGCAAATGTCGTCTCGGGATCAGTCTCCCGCTCCGGCCCCTTGCCCTTCATATCGTTATGTCCAAACTGAATCAGGTAGTAATCACCTTTCTCTGCCAACGCCTTCGTCCACGCCCCTTCGTCGATAAAGCTCTTCGAACTCCGCCCATTCAGCGCATCGTTCACACAAGTCACATTCGGCGTCATCACGGCACAAAACCCCTTGCCCCAACCACCTCCGGCATTCACCGTCGAATCCCCCACCAGCACAATTTTCACCGGGCCGCCTTCGATCACCTTCATCGCCTTCACCCCTTCAGGCGGCAGCGTCGCAGCCTCGGGCCTCACATAGCTCTCGAGCGCCGGCACAGCCTTGCCCATATCGACAGCCACCATCCGTCCAAACACATACGAACCCTGCCAGTTCAAATGCGTCTTGTCGAAGATCGTCTTCCCCGCATCATCCTTCTTTGTAATCGCCAGCTTATTGCCCGCAGCCTCACCCACGCCGTCGAGATAAGCAATGCTGTCCTGCTGCAGATCAATCACCGGCACCTTCATCTCCGCTGCGACCTTCTTCATCGTCTCCGCATGAGCCGTCAGATCCGAGTGAATCTTTCCATCGGCCTCAAAGTACCGTCGCGTCAGCGGGGTCACCAGCACCGGCTTGATCCCCGCCACCCGAGCCTCGTCCACATACCTCCGCAGATTCGCTTCGTACTCCGCCATCGTCGTCTGCCGAGGATTATGATCCTTGCTCTCCATATCGTTGTGCCCGAACTGAATCAGCATGTAATCCGGCTTCGTCTGCAGACTCCTCTCCCACAACCCCTGCTCGCGAAACGTCTTCGTGCTGGCCCCACCCCTGGCCATATTCACGCAGTCCACCTTCGCCGTCACGTTCGCGCAGAATCCTCGCCCATACCCTGCGTTGTTGGTCTGCGTCGAATCCCCAATCAGATCGATACGCACCGTACTCCCCGGCTTCCGCACCGCTGCTGTCGCCTTATCAAACGCACGTGGGGGATCGCCCTGCGCCAGAGCTCGCACTCCACTTAGAGCCACTACGCCCAAGGCCGTCACGCCAACCCATCCCATTCTCGTCCGCTGTGTCATTTTGAATTCTCCTCGCGAAAAAGCTTATCTCATTTCACCTACGATTGGCCTGACCACTTCTCTCAGCACTTCTGCGATCTATCTTCGGCGGTTGACAGCTTTCTTGCGGAGGCGAAGACTTGTGGGGAAGGAATTGCGTTTAAATTTATGAAGACAGTTATTGCCGAAGCAGTTATTGCCGCTCCTCCGACTACGAACCGACACCTGGTCCGGTGGGTGGAGAAGATGGCGGATCTTACGCAGCCTGACCGGATTCACTGGGTGGATGGTTCCCAGGCAGAGTATGACTTTCTCTGCGATCAGCTGGTTAAGGGCGGCACATTCACGAAACTGAATGAAACGCTCTGGCCGGGGTGTTTTCTTGCGCGTTCGGCCCCCAACGACGTTGCCCGGGTGGAAGATCGGACGTTCATCTGTTCGCTCTCGAAGGACAGCGCAGGGCCAACCAACAACTGGGAAGACCCGTTTGTGATGCGGAAGAAGCTCAAGCAGCTCTTCCGCGGCAGCATGAAGGGCCGCACGATGTATGTGTTGCCCTACAGCATGGGGCCTATCGGGTCGCCCATGTCGCAGATCGGCGTGCAGCTCACCGACAGCGCCTACGCGGTGGTCAACATGCGCATCATGGCACGTATTGGCGCGCCGGTGTTTGCTGAGATCGATAAGGACGAGAAGCGCGTGGTGCCCTGCATGCACACCGTCGGCGCTCCTCTGGCGCCTGGCGAGCAGGACGTTCCGTGGCCCTGCAACGACGAGAAATATATCGTTCACTTCCCCGAGACGCGTGAGATCTGGAGCTACGGCAGCGGCTACGGTGGCAATGCGCTTCTGGGCAAAAAGTGCTTTGCCCTGCGCATCGCCTCCAACATCGCCCGCGATGAGGGCTGGATGGCCGAGCACATGCTGATCCTCGGCGTCGAATCTCCAACGCACGAAAAGACTTACGTCGCGGCGGCCTTTCCTTCGGCCTGCGGTAAAACGAACTTCGCCATGATGATTCCACCGGCAGGCTTTGACGGCTGGAAGGTGTGGACCGTTGGGGACGATATTGCGTGGATCAAGCCTGATGCCGGCGGCCAGTTGAGAGCCATCAACCCGGAGGCAGGATTCTTCGGCGTCGCTCCCGGCACCAGCGCGAAGACCAACCCTAACGCGATGGCGACGCTGGCGAAGAACACCATCTTCACCAATGTGGCGCTTACTCCTGAAGGCGGCGTGTGGTGGGAGGGTATGACCGATACGCCGCCAGCTTATCTGACCGACTGGCGGGGCAATCCGTGGACGCCGGAGGTCGGCAAAGCCACCGGTGCCACTGCGGCTCATCCGAACGGCCGTTTTACGGCTCCGGCGAGCCAGTGTCCTACGATCGATCCTGATTGGGAGAATCCCAATGGCGTTCCGATCTCGGCCATCATCTTCGGCGGCCGTCGCCCCACCACGATGCCGCTGGTCTATCAGGCCTTCAACTGGTCGGGCGGGGTCTACGCAGGCGCGACGATGGGCTCTGAGACCACTGCAGCCGCGGGAGCGCCGGTAGGCAAGGTGCGGCGCGACCCGATGGCGATGCTGCCCTTCTGCGGGTATCACATGGGGGACTACTTCCGGCACTGGCTGAGGATGCAGCGCAATCTCTCGGCAACGCCGCGGGTCTTCCACGTGAATTGGTTCCGCAAGGACGCGGAGGGCAGGTTCCTGTGGCCGGGATACAGCGAAAACATGCGGGTTCTGAAGTGGATCGTGGATCGGGTGCGGGGGCGGGCGCTGGGTAAGGAGACGCCTATCGGGTGGACGCCGCACTTTGAAGATATCAACTGGAAGGGGCTCGACTTTCCTCGTGAGACTTTCGATGTGCTTCAGACCGTCGACCGGGCGCAGTGGAAGCAGGAGGTGATGGGGCATGAGGAGCTGTTCCTTGCGCTGCATGACCATCTGCCTGCGGAGATGATCTACGAGCGCGAACTGCTGATCTGCCGCCTCTGAGATTCCGGATTCACCACGCTTTTTTTTCGGCGTGGTGAATCGGTGTTTTTACAGGGGGTTTTGCGAAAACAGGCGTGCAAAACGTGGTATTTAACGTGGTAAATCGTGTAAAAAACGTGGTGAAAACGTGGTGGAAGACGGCAACAAAACACCACGAAAAAATGCGCCATATTTTTGAAATTTATTATTGGTCAGACCAATCTGGTCAAAGTCGGCGGTTCGTGGCGGCAGAGTACGGCGCGAGAAGGTAAAGTAAGAGTCCATGTCGAGTCAGCACGCAGCACCTTTCAATCCCAATCCCCAGCCTCCGGTTCCTGAGCCGACGCACGCTGAGCGCTCCCGGACTCTGCTCCATCTTTCGAGCGTCGCGACCCTTTCGACGATCTCGCGCAAGCAGGCGGGGTTCCCGTTCGGCTCGCTGATGCCCTATGCGCTCGATGCGGCCGGGCGTCCGCTTTTTCTGATCAGTGCGATGGCGATGCATACCCAGAATCTGAAGGCCGACCCACGCGCCAGCCTGTTTGTCACGCAGCCTGCGGCGGACGGCGATGTCCTGGGCGCTGCGCGGGTGACCGTCATCGGCAACGTTCTTCAGCTTGCGGAGGATGAGAGGGCGGAGGCACGCGAGATCTATCTGAAGGCGCATCCGAACAGTCAGTACTGGGTGGATTTCACCGACTTTGCGTTCTTTCGTCTTGAGCCGGTGGAGATTTACTACGTTGGCGGCTTCGGGGTGATGGGATGGGTTACGGCCTCCGACTACGCGGTCGCGCAGCCTGACCCGCTTGCCAATGTTGCCCAGGGGATTCTGGACCACATGAATGCCGATCATGCCGGTGCGCTCGTTCTGCTCACCAGGGTCCATGCGGGACTGGAGGCGGAATCGGCTACGATGACCTCGGTGGATCGGCTTGGATTTCACGTTCGGGCGCAGACAGCGGTGGGGGTCAAAGGTGCCCGTATCTCGTTCCTCCGTGAGGTACTTACGCCGGGGGATACACGTGCGGTTCTGGTCGAAATGGTGAAGCAGGCACGCGAGTCCGGATCGGCAAATGTTTCTTGACTGTAAAAGGCTTTGCCTATATCTTTAACAAGTGGCGAGACTCCCTTCGGGTTGAGTCGGTCATAACGAAGTCCACCCACTTCGTTGCTTTACCGGAATACCCACGCAACAGCCCCCACCGCGCTGCGTGGGTTTCCTTTTTAAGTCTGGCGTTGTTCCTCGTTTTCCGAGAAGCCGACTTGTGAGGATTGATCCAGGAAACCACGAGTGCGTTCATCGGCTGTTGTTCTGTGCTTTACTATCCGCACCGCAGCTCTGTGGCGATACCGGGGCCGAAATGCGCTGACAGGAAGCGGGAAATACGCGTACTGGAGAATTCCATGCCGAAAAAGTTGATCAGTCTTGTCGCTTTCGGATGCTTTGTGGGGGTTGCCTTATCCGGCGCAACCCGGCAGGTACGAGCGCAGGTGCCATCGGCTTCGTATCCGGCCGCAGCTCCTCTCGATCAGTACCTCATCCCGGACAAGGCATCAGAAATCGAGCTGGCTCGCAGTGCTGCTCCCGCATCTATTTCTGACGGAGCGGAGGTGCTGGTGCTGACGCGGGACGGGTACGTGACTGGAGTGCACGGCGGAAATGGCTTTGTCTGTCTGGTGGAGCGAGC
>Ga0302308_10001367_pt1 | contig 19829 bp, 15 predicted proteins | sample III_Palsa_E3_3_FD_200531 | JGI IMG/M metagenome (GOLD analysis project Ga0302308, IMG submission 200531) | Peat permafrost microbial communities from Stordalen Mire near Abisko, Sweden - III_Palsa_E3_3 | ecosystem: Environmental > Terrestrial > Soil > Palsa > Peat permafrost | place: Sweden...
CGATCACGCGATCAACGAAGTGAAGGCCGGCAAGCTGGCCGAATTGCCGGAGGAATCGGTGCTGGCCTCGGAAGAAGAGATTCGCGCCGCCACCGGTACGCGCCCGGGTTTCATCGGCCCGGTCGGCTTGCCCGACTCCATCCCGGTCATCGTCGATCGCGATGCCGCCGTGCTCGCTGATTTCGTCTGCGGCAGCAACGCCGACGGCACTCATTACAGCGGCGCCAACTGGCTGCGCGATGCGCGCGTCACCCGCATTGCCGACCTGCGCAACGTGGTCGAGGGCGACGCCTCGCCCGATGGCAATGGCACGCTGCACATCGCACGTGGCATCGAAGTGGGCCACGTATTCCAGCTCGGTCAGAAATACGCCGAAGCGCTCAAGGCTACCGTCATCGACGATCAAGGCAAGCCGCAGGTGCTGACCATGGGCTGTTACGGTATTGGCGTCAGCCGTGTCGTGGCGGCCGCGATCGAGCAGCGCCATGACGCCGCCGGTATCGTCTGGCCCGACGCCATGGCACCGTGGCGCGTGGTGGTCTGTGTGATCAATCCGAAGAATCTGCCGGAGGTCAGCGCAGCGGCCGAAGCGCTGTACCAGTCGCTGAGTGAACGCGGTATCGAAGCCGCGCTGGACGACCGCGGGCTGCGCCCGGGTGGCATGTTTGCCGATATGGAGCTGATCGGCATCCCGCACCGCGTGGTGGTGAGCGATCGCGGACTGGCCGCCGGCACGCTGGAATATCGCGCCAGGCAGGATGCCGAAAGCCGCGCCATCAGCCAGGACGAGCTGTTCGCCCTGCTGGATTAATTCGTAAATAAGCTATTCGTCCGCCGAAAGACGGTCGATTTACAGACTGGCGCAGTAATTCATTGCGCTAAATCGAAATGGCCGCCCCGAGCGGCCATTTTTGCCTCTGTCATTTCACAGCAGTAAGCTTGTTTCAATATGGCATGGCCGTCAGTCAACTGATCCATATTAATTACGAACCACCTGGAAATATCATTTCCATATTCATGCACTTTACAAAAGTTTGATAAATCAGCCAGAATCATTGATGCAACACGATTAATTGGGTCACGCTCCCCCTTTCATCGGCCGGGCCCTTTAATCACCGTCCTGCAAAACCCATCGATCACATAGTCTCAATCAGAACTCCTTACTCCCGGGAATCCACATGGCCGTCGATATCAAAAATCTCAACCACTCGCAGCTCAAAGACCTGATCTCCAAGGCACAGATTCGCCAGACCGAATTGAGCAAGGAAAAGATCGTCAAGCTGCGCGACAAAGTACTCGCGCTGATCAAGGCCGAGGGTTACACCTTTGATGAAATTTTTGGCCAGGGTCGCGGCAAGGCGAAGCGTGCCAGCAGCCCGGTCGCACCAAAATATCGCAACCCCTCCAACGCTGCGCAAACCTGGTCGGGTCGTGGCAAACGCCCGCACTGGTTCAACGATGCATTGAAGGCAGGCAAGAAAGAAAAGGATCTGGCGATCTGATCGCCGGTTCTTGAACGATCGCCTGGACGGCGGTTATCTCGTACTGTCCCGATATTAAAACGCCGGCTCCAAGCCGGCGTTTTTTATACCCTGGAAAATAGTTTGTGTTTCCAAAAAGACGCGCCTGGTTTACAAGGACCGCCGTGGTGAAACCAGTAATTCGCCAAACATAAGCCCGCCAACCAGCGACACCAGCAGGGTCAACAACAGCAGGCCGGTATCCAGACCGAGCGAAGTATCGCGCTGGAGCAGAAACGACATGCTGCGAAAACCGATACTCCCCGGTACCAGCAGAATAATCCCCGGCTCGCGAATTAACGCACCGGGGCGATGTGCATAGCGCGCATAGGCATTGGCCATCGCGCTCAGCAGAAAGCCGCCGAGAAATACTCCGAAGGGAGCCGCCGGCAGCGAACCGGAAATTCGCCCGCCCCAGCGTGTGGCCAGATAACCGACAATGACCGCGCCCATGACGATCAGCCAGTCCTTGCGCGCAGCGCGAAACAAAATGGCGAAGCCGAATGCACCGATAACCAGCGCCGGCAGTTCGGTCCAGCCCGGCAAGGGCGGCAGCGCGTAATCACGCGGCTCGATGCCTACCGCCGCGCACAGCGTGGTCGCCGCCACCGTGCCGAAGGTGAGCTTGAGCAGGGTCGAAACCGCACCGGCCATGCGTGCCATGCCCGCCACAAGGTGCTGACTGGAGATCTCGCGCACCGCCGTGGTCAGCGACATGCCGGGTACCAGTACGATCAGGCTCGCCAGCACGACCGACTTGATCGCCAGCGGCACGACAAAGGCGCTGACGACGATGGCTACCGTCGTCGCCACCAGCGCGCAAATCGCGTCGCTGGCAATCGACAGCTGCGGCCGCTTGGCCGCCAGCACGGTAATGCTGCCGATAACCAAACCGATAAACGCAGCGGTCAGCAGATCAGGCCACGCGCTGTGCAGAAACAGCGCCACCACGCAGGCAGCCGACAGGCCATAGGTGGCGATTACGGCCGCCTGTGCTCGGCGCGAATCCGGCCGCCCCAGTTCACGCAGTCGATGAAACCCTTCGCGCAGGCCCAACTCGCCGGCAATCACCAGATCGGCGATTTCGTCGGCTTCGCACAGCCGCGCCAGATTGACGTCACCGGGCGCCAGGCGCATCACCTGTGTGGTCTGCGCCACGCCCTCGTCACCCTGGCCCAGGTCGGCAAACGAAATGATGACGGCGGTGGGGCTGGACCAGACATCGGCCACTAGGCCCAGCCGCTGCGCCGAACTCGAAATCGCCATCTCCAGCCGCGGCGAAGCCGTACCGTATTGATGCAGCCGACGCGTCAGCTCCAGCAGAAACGCGATACGCGTACTGATTGCCGTCGTAAGAAACGACGGGTGAATGCTGGCCGTGCTGACCGCGCTTGAGCTCATACGGCCGCGCGTACCTGCAGCGTCGTGCCGTCGATCGCTACCACTTCGACCAAACTACCCAGCGGCAAATCCGGTCCGCTCACCAGCCATTGACCATCGCCTACGCGCGCCTTGCCGCGACCGTTGATGATCGGCTCGATCAGCTCGTAGCGCTGGCCGATCATCCGTTCACCACGACGATTGAGGGTTTCGCTGCCGGGCTCCCGCCGGTCGAGCTTCGGTCGCAGCACACGCGCATAGAGGACACAGGCCGCAAACGCCAGCAACGCAAACAGCACGGCCTGAACCAGAAAATCCAGCGGTGGTACCAGCAGCAAAACCACGCCGACCGCCGCCGCTGCCAAGCCGATCCACAGCAGGAAATAGCCTGGCAGCAGCACTTCGCCACCTATCAGCAGCAGCGCGAGAATCCACCATAAATAGTGCAAGGGAAACGCCATGGCATCGGCCTCAACGCAGCGGCGGCTGGAACGGGTTGGATGCCGGCGGCTGCGCGATCGAGCGCTGCTGCTGGCCTAGCGACTCCTTCGCCAGCTCGGCAATGCCGGCCAGTGAACCGAGAATGCCGGTCGCCTCGATCGGCAGCAGCAGCATTTTCTGATTCGGCGATTTGGCCATCTCTTTCAGCGCCTCGACATAGTTGTTGGCGACGAAGTAGTTTAACGCGTTGACGTTACCGCCGGCGATCGCGTTGGACACCATCGTGGTCGCCTTGGCCTCGGCTTCGGCCGAACGCTCGCGTGCTTCAGCCGCGCGGAACGCCGCTTCCTTCTCGCCCTCGGCCGCCAGGATGACCGACTGCTTTTCACCTTCGGCCTTAAGAATGGCCGCCTGGCGGAAACCCTCAGCATCAAGAATATTCGCGCGCTTCTCACGCTCGGCCTTCATCTGCCGCGCCATCGCGTCGATCAGATCGCGTGGCGGCGCAATGTCCTTGATCTCGATGCGATTGACCTTCACGCCCCACGGATGCGTCGCCTCGTCCACCACGCGCAGCAGCTTGGCATTGATGCCGTCGCGCTGGCTCAGGCTTTCATCCAGATCCATCGAGCCCAGCACGGTGCGGATATTGGTCATGATCAGCGCCAGCGAGGCCTGCTCCAGATTGGAGACTTCATACGCGGCCTTGGACGCATCCAGCACCTGGTAGAACACCACGCCATCGACGCGTACGACCGCGTTGTCCTTGGTGATCACGTCCTGCGAAGGCACGTCGAGCACCTGCTCCATCATGTTGATCTTGCGACCGACGGTTTGATAGATCGGAATTAGTAGATGCAGGCCGGGACTTAGCGTGTGCGTGTACTTGCCAAAGGTTTCCACCGTCCACTCGAAGCCCTGCGGCACGATGCGCACCAGCTTGGCCAGGATGACCACGACGACCAATACGATGACTAACGCGAGAATCTGACCCATGACCTGTCCCCATCCGTGACGAAGTCAGCAGTATAGGCGAGCTGCTGTTACGCGCACGGCCGTCACACTATCGATCCGGACCGACGTTTAGCGCACCGTCGTCTGCGGCAGCAGCAAGGTCACGCGCAGGCCACCATCTTCGCGATTGGCCAGCAGCACGCGGCCACCGTGTGCCTCGGCAATCTCGCGGGTCAAGGCTAGGCCCAGACCCGTGCCAGCGCGTTTGGTCGAATAGAAGGGCAGCAACGCCTGCGCCAGCACCGTATCAGTCATGCCCGGCCCGCGATCGGCTACCTCGATGCGCAGCTCGCGGCCCACCTCGATAATGGACAGCGTGACGTCGTCCTCTCCGCTGCCCGATTCGTGCGCATTCTTGATCAGGTTGATCAGCACCTGCTCGATCTGTACCGCATCGAAGTGCCCGGGCCGCGTCGGCGCGGGCGTCGCCAGTCGGTAATTGCAATGCAACGCCAGCCCCTCCAGAAACGGCGCCCATTCGATCGGCACGGATTGCGGTGTCGGCAACTTGGCAAAACTGGCATAGCCGGAAATAAAACTGTGCAGGTGCTTGGCCCGCTCGCTAATCGTTGCAAACACGCCAGGCAGCCGATCGACATTGCCGCGTCTTGCCAGCTCCGCACCCGAATGGGCGAGCGAGGAAATCGGCGCCAGCGAGTTGTTGAGCTCGTGACTGATCACCCGGATTACCCGTTTCCACGTCGCCACTTCCTGCCGCGACAGCTCGCGCGTCATGCGTCGGAACAGCTGCAGTCGATGCGGTCGACCCTGCAGACGGAACGCGCGCTGCGAGATATGGAAGGTCTCCTCGCTGCCGTCCATCTCCACGCTGAGCAGGGCGTCCTCACCATCCTCGACCGCGCGGCGCATTGCCTCGGGCGCACCGTCCAGCAATCGGGCAAATTCCAGCCCGTGCAGGCTGCGGCCCTCGTTGAAAAGATGCCGCGAGGCGATGTTGGCGTAAGCCACGCGACCAATACTGTCCGTCAGCACCAGAGCTACCGGTGTGTTCTGCACCACGGTGTCCAGCAGCAGTTCGCGCTGGGCCAGATTCTGGCGCTGCTCGCGCAGGGTCTGGCCCAGCGCGTTGTGCATCTGGATCAATTCACCCAATTCATCGCGCCGATGAATCCCGATGGAAATGCTGAAATCTCCATCGCGATAACTGGCAACCGCACCCTCAAGCGCACGCAGCAGGCGACTTACCGGCGCCATCGCCTGACCAGCCAGCCAGAACGCCAGCAGCAACAGCAGCACGAGACAGATACCGAGCGCGCTATAGATACCCAGATGGGTCACTGGCACGACCTTGGTCACGGCGGCCGTGGTCGACGAAGGATCCTTGACCGTCAACTCCGTTTGCAGCCATACCAGCAGCTGCGGCAACGGCCACTGCGTAACGCCGGAATAGATCAACGCCCCGGCAATGCTGGCCAGTGTCAGCAGCAGGGTCAGCCGCGCCTGTAGCGAGTTTAGCCAGCGCCACATGGGGCGAACCTCATCCACGCACCAATCATCGCAAGATCATTTGGCCATCCAGATGCCATCACGCGGGCGCCACCAGACCATAGCGCTCCATCCGCCGGTACAGCGCCTGCCTCGACAATCCAAGGTTCTGCGCCGCGCGGCTGACCACGCCATCGGCCTTGTGCAAGGCCGCCTCCACCGTCTCGCGACTTGGCTCATCCAGATTGCGCGTGGCGGTGGGCACGTGCGGCGCGAGATTGAGCAGCTCGGGCGTGATCGGACCGCCGCCGGCGAGCAGCGCAGCGCGCTCGATCGCGTTCTTCAGCTCACGCACGTTGCCTGGCCACGGGTAATTGAGCATCGCGTCGCGCGCCGCATCGCCAAGCTCGGCGCGACCATCCAGAAAAAACTCCGCCAGCGGCAGGATGTCGTCGCTGCGCTCGGTCAACGGCGGCAGGTTCACCTCGATCACGTTGAGACGGTAATAAAGATCTTCGCGGAACGTGCCAGCTCGAATCATCGCCTTGAGATCGGCATTGGTCGCGCTCAGCACGCGCACTTTCACCTGCCGCGTGCGGCCGGAGCCGAGCCGTTCGAACTGGCCGGTCTCCAGCACGCGCAATAATTTCATCTGGCCGGGCAGCGGCAGATTGCCGATCTCGTCGAGAAACAGCGTGCCGCCGTCGGCCAGCTCGAAGCGCCCTTCGCGCGCCTTGTTGGCGCCGGTGTAGGCACCCGCGTCGGCACCGAACAGTTCGGCCTCGATCAATTCACCCGGCAGCGCACCGCAGTTCACCGCGACAAACGCGCCGCGCCGCACGGCCGAGTTGGCATGCACAATCGCCGCGATACGCTCCTTGCCGGTGCCGTTAGGGCCGGTAATCAGCACCGGCACGTCGGCCTTGGCGACCTGACAGGCCAGCTCCAGCGTGCGCGCCATTGCCTCGGAGGCGAATACCAGACTGTCCAGCTCGTACTTACCCTGCAGGGCCTCGCGCCGGCGCTTGCGCTCGCGCCGCGTGCGCGTCACTTCGCGGGTGGATTCCGACAGCTCGAGCAGGTTTTCCACTGTGGCGATCAGCTTGCTGTCGTCCCACGGCTTGGCCAGATAATCCGCCGCGCCAGCCTTGACCAGTTCGACCGCGGTTTCCAGATGCGTCCATGCAGTCAGCAGGATCACCGGCAAATCTGGATGATGCTCGCGAATCGCGCGGAACAGCGCCACACCTTCCTCGCCCGACGTGGTGTCGGCGGTGAAGTTCATGTCCTGGATGATCACGTCGATCGACTCACGCTGCAGCATCGCCAACCCTTCGTCGGGCGTCAGCGCCATGAGTGGCCGGATATCGTGTAACGACAGCGCCAGCGAAAGCGCCTCGCCCACAGCCGGGTTATCGTCGATGATGAGTACGCTACGCGTCATTTTTTTTCTGCACATGCGGACATAGATGCCGCTCCTGCCACAAAGGTTTGTATGACTATCGGACTAGTTGCGTATCGGAAGCAATGAAATCGATGCAAAAGCCCGGGCAACGTATCAAACCTTACCGCATACCCTTGTCGACCTTTTAATCAAAAGCGCTGCCCGAGCCATGCCGGACAGCGCTTTTGGCTCAGCTTGCGGAAGCCACCGGGTGCGCCGGCGCCTTGCCCGATTTCACCGCGGCGATCCAGGCATTGACGCGCGTTTCCAGCACGTCCAGCGGCAGCGCGCCACCGTTGAGGATCTCGTCGTGGAACGCGCGAATATCGAACTGGCTGCCCAGCTCCTTCTTGGCGCGCTCGCGCAGCTCGAGAATTTTCAGCTCACCGGTCTTGTACGCCAGTGCCTGGCCCGGCCAGGTGATGTAGCGATCGGTTTCCGCCTGCACGTCGGGCTCATCCTCGCTCGAATGTGCGTGGAAAAAATCGATCATCTGCTGGCGCGTCCAGTGCTTGTCGTGCACGCCGGTATCCAGCACCAGGCGATCCGCGCGCAGCAACTCATCGGACAGGCGGCCGTAATTCGACAGCGGATCCTGGTAGAAGCCGATGTCCTTGCCCAGCTGCTCCGCATACAGCGCCCAACCTTCGATATAGGCGGTATAACCAGCCTGCTGGCGGAACGGCGGCAACGCGGGCAGCGTCTGCGCAATGGAGATCTGCAGGTGATGGCCGGGAATGCCCTCGTGATACGCGGTCGACTCGACCGTCAGAATGCTGCGGTTGGCAAAGTCACCCGTGTTGACAAAAATCTGGCCCGGCCGCGAACCGTCCGGCGTACCCTGGTGATACTCCGCCGCCGCGGCCTCCTTCTCACGGAAAGGCTCGACCGGAACCACCACCACCTTGGTTTTCGGCAGCAGACCGAACAGCTTGGGCAACTGCGGCTGCATCTGCGCCAGATAGTTGCGGTAGCGGTTGAGGATGTCCTCGCGCGAGGTGGCATGCGTCTTCGGATTGGTTTTCAGCGAGGCGCGGAAGCTGGCCAGATCGGCAAAGCCCTGCGACTTGGCGATGGTCGTCATCTGGCCTTCGATGCGCTTCACCTCCGCCAGGCCCAGCGCATGGATCTGCTCCGGCGTTTCCTCGGTAGTCGTCATCTGTTCAACGTCGAAGCGGTAGATCGCATCGCCGTTCGGCAGGCTCCAGACGCCCGGATCAGCGCGCCCGTGAGGTGCGTAATCCTTGGCCACGAACTCACCCAGTTTTTTATAGGCAGGGCGCACGTCGTTGTCGATCGCAGCAAGAATCGCATCATGCAGCCGCTTTTGATCGGCGGCGGATACTGACGTCGGGAAGTGCTTCAACGGCTCAGCGAACACGCTGTCCATGCCGGCCGATTTCTCGATACTGTCGATTTGCACAACCACTTTTTCCAGCACGTACTTCGGCGGCATCATCTTGTCGCGCAGGCCCTGCCTGGCGACTTCGGTCACCTGGTCAAACAGCTTCGGCACGGCCTTCAGGCGGATGAGGTAGTCGTCGTATTCCTTCGTGTTGTTGAACGGTATCGAGCTGACAAAGCCGGCCAGCGCGATATGTGCACCGCCCATCTGGTCCAGCGGCATCTCGTCGAGCTTGAGGTCATGGCTATGCAGACTGTCGTGCAATTGACGCACCATCAGCTGCTGGTTCAGCGCATCGCTGTCGGAAAAGCCGGTGGTATCAATCGCCCTGAACCGATGGATAAAATCCACGTCGATCTTGTACTCACTTTCTGCATGGGCCAGCGATGCATCACTCCACTGGCTGTTGTAGCGAAGATCACCCAGCGTCGTCGCAAACTCGGGGCTGGTCTCCAGCTGATGCTGCCACTGCTCCGCCAGCAGCGCATTCAGCCCCGCCACCCGGCTGGCCACATCGGTCGGAGCAGTTTGCGCGGCAGGCGCCGCCTGCACGGACGTCGACAGTGTCATCGAACCCAGCAGACTTGTGGCAATCAACAGCGGTAACGTTTTCATCGAACACCCTCCCAAATTTGAACCCTGATTGTGACTGCCGCCACATTCGACTTCCCGTGCCAGAGTGCATGGTTTTCAAACCGACCTCGTCGCAACGACCGGCGGCACCGCCGCTGCACGCAAGGCCGGCCCCAGCACGGCCAATTGGCCGAGCAGCCATAGCAGAAGTGCCCCGATAGGCAGGTAGTACAACGGCAGCCGCGGCAGCTCGTAGTACTTCATCAGCGTGATGCTCAATGCAAACGCGAGCACCATCCCAAGTACAACCCCAAAACTCACGATCAAGAAGTTTTCGGCCTGAAAATAACGCAGGATGTCGCTGCGCGTCGCGCCAAGCGCGCGGCGGATGCCGATCTGCTTTTGCCGCTGACTGACCCAGAAACTGGATAGCCCGACCACGCCGCCGACGGTCGCCGCCAGCAGCACCGCGCAGATCATGCTCAGCAGAAGCGTCATGCCGCGATCGCGCAGGTAACCAATCTCGCGCAGGTCGCTGTAACGCTGCATGCCGCCAGCCTCATCGAGCACACGCATGCGATTGAGCTTGAGTAGTGCGCGAGGTGCAGCGCGGATGACGGCATCGAGCTGCCCCGGTTGAGCCCGCACGATGTAGTAGCTGCCGTTATTGAAAAAGTTTGCATTGCGCCGTGGCAACAGCACCGCGCAATAGGCAAAGCTGTGCGTGCCGATGGCCGGCACCTGCAGATGCGCAATCACACCGATGATCGTGCTGGGCGTGTCACCAAGATATACCACCCTTCCGACCACCGTCTGGCGTGGGAAAAGCCGCTCGGCGAGATCGCTGGTAATAATGATGACGGGCGGCATCTGCGTGTCGGCATCGCCAACCACCATGATTTCATCAGCCCTGAAATTTCGTCCCGCAATCAGACGCAGACCCAGCGTGGACAGCGCATGGTCGTCGGCGTAATAAGGCTCCGCGTACGAGGTCTTCTTTGGCTGGTCGCGTGTATACCGAACGCTCGACAGTTGCGCCATCGGCCCGACCGCGGGGTATGTATAGTCGTCATAGGCATCGGCCACGCCCGGCAAACGCTGCAATGCCGCGAGATCACTCAACGTCATCGCATCCATTTGTGCAGTCGTGTACTTGCCTATCCACTGGTTGTGAATCACGGCGATATTCGCCTCATCAATACCCGTGGGCCGCGCGATGTGCTCCAGCCGCTGCTGGATAATGAATAGCGCGTTGCAAACGATGCCGAGCGTCAGCGCGATCTGCAGCACGATAAGCGCGGTGGCTCCGCGGTGATGCCTGAGCGCGGCGAGGATGGGGCGGATCTGCAGACTCGCCATATCAGTTGGCCTTTAGTTGCCAGGCAGGCTGCACCTGCGCGGCGCGCCAGGTTGGGTACAGCGCGGCGATGACCGTGGCCACGATAGCGGTCAGCAGGGTAAGGCCGAGCAAGCTCACATCAACGTGCACCAGCCGCGCCACCCGCGGCTCGAAAAATGAACCCATGCTCGACACACCGAAAATGGTCAGCGGCAAACCCAGCGCACCACCAACCACACCGATCATGCCCGCCTCAGTCAGAAACTGCGCGTAGATCGCGCGACGCGAAGCTCCCAGTGCGCGCCGCACACCGATCTCGCCGCGACGGCGCATGAATTTGGCCAACAGCAGGCCGATCGTATTCACCAGACAGACCAGCTGCAGGCCAAGAGCAAGCAGAAACGAGACATGCGTTTCCTCCGGTACCGCATGCACGTAGTCCAACCAAGGCAAGAGATTGTGCAAGCGATTGTTCGGCGCCCAATGAAAGCGCCCGACACGCTGTTGTTCAGCGGCATAGCCGTCCAAAAACTCGCGATAGCGTTGCACCACGGCGGCCGTTGGCAGCTGCACCCAGAACGAAATCCATACGCATTCCGATTGCAGCATCGCCGGCCAGTCCGAGTCCTTGGAGTAATCATCCGCCGGGCAAAAATTACCCCAGCGCGACGTCATCTGTTGATTCACCGCGCGCGCGAATGGCAGAAAAAAGTCCGGCGCTTCGCCAACTTCACTGACGTCATGGATGTCTGCATTGGCATAAAACCGCGGCTGCGGATTCCAGTCATTTGCCACGCCGACCACCCGATAGTCGTGATCGTCCAGACGCACCGTTCGCCCAATGCTGTTGACGCCATCAAAAATCTTTTCGTTGAGTCGGCGACTTATCACCAGCGCGTTGCTGCCTTCGGTATCGTCCTTTTTGCTCCAGTCGCTGCCGTAGAGAAACGGCACGCCAAACATCGCAAACGTATCGCCCGTCACCGCATAGCCCTGCACAGTAAAAGGCGCATGCGTCACTTCAGCTGGCACCAACGAAAACCTTACCGGATAAAGAGCCGCTTCTCGCTCTGCTCTGTGTGCACGCAGCAATGCCATCGTGTCGATATAGCTCAACATCAGCGGCGGCTCGCCATCCGGTGTGCCGTTGACTGGCCCGAAGTTGTCGATCTGCGGCACAAACAGCTGTGCCGATTTCGCCGGCAGCGGATCAGCCGTGATCGCACGCAGCGCGGCGAACGTAATCATCGACGACGCCACACCCGCACCGATCAATACGATCATCAATGCGGTAAGCGCGGGATTTCGCCTGAGGCTATACAGCCCCAGGCCCAGGTAATAACGAAACATCGGTCAATCGTCCCCTGACGGCATACCGATCAAACCGACCGGGTCGCAACGACCGGCGGCACGGCGGCGGCGCGCAGCGCCGGCCCAAGTACCGCCAGCTGCCCGAGTAGCCAAAGCACGACCGCACCAATCGGCAGGTAATACAGTGGCAAAATTGGCAGCTCGTAGAACTTCATCAGCGTGACGTTCAAGACATAGGCCAGCAGCATGCCAAGCGCGATGCCAAAACTCACGATCAGAAAATTCTCGATCTGGAAGTAGCGCAGGATGTCACCGCGCGTGGCACCCATAGCACGGCGAATGCCGATCTGCCGGCGTCGCTGCGCTACCCAGAAACTGGCTAGCCCGGCAATGCCCAATGCGGTTACCACCAGCAGGGCGACGCAGATCACCCCGAGTAACCATGCCAGTGCGCGGTCACTGGCGAAATAACTGCTACGCAGCTCACCATAGGTACCCTGTTGCGAGATCAGCATGTCCGGGTTGAGCCGGATCAGCATATCGCTTCCTTCGCGCACCAGCCGGTCGCGCGCGGCCGGATCGACCCGCAGCACGTATAGGCTTGAAAGGTTTTCACTGGGCCGCGCAGCACACAGCGCCACATATTCCGAGGCGATGCCGCGCAGCTCGCCGCGCACCAGGTGATCGACCACGCCGATCACCTGGTAGCGTTTCTTGTCCACGTAAAAACCCTGTCCCAGGGCCGACTTGCCCGGCCACAACCGGTCGGCCAGGGCACGAGTGACCATCATTGACGACGACTGCGGTTGCCACGCGTCGATGCCCGCGTAATCGTCAGCGCTGAAGTCGTGACCCGCAACCAATTTCAAGCCCAGCGTTTGCAGATAGCCGGACGTGCCGATCAGCATCTGCATGTTCGGCGTACTGACCTTGCCTGCCGCGTCCATCGTGGCATTGAAGTTCATGTCGTTGTTCGATAGTGGCAACGACTTCACTACCGCGACCGCTTTCACCTCGGCCAAGCCTTTCAGCGCGGCGAGATTGCGTTCGACGATGGGAGTGGCGGCATCACCGGATGTGCCGTCGGCACTGAACCACACCAGCTCGTTTTCGGCAATGCCCGTATTCACCTGCATCTGCGCCAACCGATCACGGATCAGGAACACCGCGTTGCACAGGATCGCGCAAGCCACGGCAATCTCCAGTGCCAGCAGTCCGGCAGCCAGCTTGTGTTTGCGTAGCGCGGCGAAAATCGGTCGGATGCTCATGTCAGTTGCTCTTCAATTGCAGGCCGGGGGCGATCCGGCAGGCGCGCCACGCGGGCAGCAGACCAGCCAATACACTGGCCAGCACAGCCAGAACGAACGTGACCAGGAACATGCGCAGGTCGAGATGGGCCAGCTCCGCATACGCTGCCGGCTGTTGCCGCACCGCCCACAAACCGGCCAGCGCCAGCAACAGCCCGAGTACGCCCCCGCACAAGCCGACCAGCCCCGCCTCGGTCAGCAACTGTGCGAACACCGCGCGACGCGAAGCGCCCAGCGCACGACGTACGCCGATCTCGCCAGCGCGCCGCAGGAATTTCGCCAACAACAAGCCCACCGTGTTGATTAGGCAGACCACGAGGAAACCGAAAGCGACCCAGGTCTGCAGGCGCACGTCGCTGGGCACGACGCCGTTCTTGTCCAGCCACTGCATCAGATCCGGCAGTGCGGTAAGCGGCTGCGCCTTGAACTGGAAGCGGCCCAGCGCCTTCTGCTGTTCCGAGTAGTGCACGAGATAGTCACGATAGGCTGCTGCCTTCGCCGGCGTGTCCAGCTCTGCCCAATACTGCAACCACACGCAGGGTTGGTTTTCCAGGTGCACCGGATCGGTGAGCGTGCCCCAACAATCCATGCCGTTACCGACGATATACAGCTGGGCCAGATCGCGCGAGGTGGAGAATGGAATAAACACGTCGTCACCGCTGGCGAAAGCGCCCTGCCCGTACAAATCGTAATAACGCGGTGCCGGACGCCACGCATTGAGCACGCCGACGATGCGAAAATCCCATTGATCCAGCCTGATGCTGCGTCCCACTCCTGATGCATTACCGAACAGCTTGTCGTTGAGCGTCTTGGAGATCACCGCCACGCGAGCGCGCCCGTCATCATCCGCCTGCGTCCAGCCCGCGCCGTACAGGAACGGCACATCGAACATCGGGAAGAACTCGTTGCCGGTCGCCACCGTGGACAACGACATCGGCCGCGCGCCCGCCTGCGGCCCGAATACCTTGACGCTGGCACTCACCACGATCGCCTGGCGGTCGGCTCGATGCTCACGCAGCAGGTTGGTGGCGTCGATGTAAGTGAACTCGCCTTCCGGCTCGGTCTTCGAACGCGTATCCGGCATGATCTGCGGATAGAACAGCTGCGCGCTCTTGCCCGGCAGCGGATCGCCGGACAGCAGGTGCAGCACGGTCAGCGTGGTGATGCAGGCGCCGATGCCTAGCCCGATCGCCACCACCATCAGCGCAGTCAGCACCTTGTTGCGCTTCAGGCTACGCAGTGCGAGGTCGAAGTAATAACCGAACATTCCGTGTACTCCACCAATGATTGAAATCACATGCCGCCCTGTAAGAGCGCACCCTTTGCGCGATGCTCCTTCTTCAAAAGCATCGCGCACAGGGCGCGCCCCTACAGGCCTCCCACGCATCACACCGAACGTGTCGCCACCACCGGTGGTACTGCGGCAGCACGCAACGCGGGCCCCAGCACCGCGAGCTGGCCGAGCACCCACAGGATCAAGGCACCGACAGGCAGGTAATACAGCGGCAGACGCGGCAGCTCGTACTGCATCATCAGCAGCAGGTTCAACGCATAGGCCAGCAGCATGCCCAGCACGATGCCGAACGTGACGATCAGAAAATTCTCGATCTGGAAGTAGCGCAGGATGTCGCCACGCGTGGCACCGATAGCGCGGCGAATGCCGATCTGCCGGCGTCGTTGCGCCACCCAGAAACTGGCCAGACCGACGATGCCCAATGCGGTTACCAGCAACAGCGCAGCGATCACGCCAATCAGGATGCCGGCCATCGCACGGTCGGCCTGGAAGTAGCCGTCGCGCAGCGCGCCGATGCTCCGGCTGGCCATCTTGTCGAAAACCGCATCCGGCGCAATTTTCGCAAGCGCCGCAGGCGCGTCGCGCAGCACCTGCTGCAACTGCGCAGGCTCCGCACGCAACAAATAGTTGCCGGACAATTGCGCTCCCGGCTGTGTCGGCACGTAGACCGACCATTCGCGGGTAAGCGGTCCACCCTCGCCACCGCCCGGTCGCGCGAGATGCTCCAACACGCCAGCCACGCGAAAGTGGAACTTGTCCATCCAGAATTCTTTGCCCAGCGGATTAGCATCGGGCCACAGATGATCGGCCAGTGCGCGAGTCACCCAGACCGACGCATCCGCCGGAAGAAAGTTGGTTATCGCCCGGAAATCATCCTGCTTGGGCAACGGACCGGCCAGCAGCTGAAGGCCCAGCGCCTGGAAGCTGCCCGGCCCGGCGGCATAGAAGTCCACCACCCCGCCGGAATGCTGGCCAGCCGCATCCAGCGTGATGCCGGCCGTGCCGGCGTGATCGCCAAACGGCACCGCATTGATCACGCTGACCGACTGTACGCCGGGTAGCTTGCCCAGGCCGGACAGCACGCGCGCATTGAGGTCGCTTGCGTTGCAGTCGTCGCAGTCCAGCTTGATCTGCGCCAGCGCTGTTTCGTCCACCCCGCTGTGGATGGCCATCGCGCTCACGCGCACGGCGATCAGGAAACAGGCGTTGCACAGCACCGCGCAAGCCAGCGCGATTTCCAGTGCGATCAGCAAGGTGGCGAGACGATGGTGACGCAACGCGGAGAGTATCGGGCGTATCTGCATGACGTGGCTTCCTCAAAGAACCTTCAGCTGCAATGCCGGCACCACGCGACTGGCGCGCACCGCCGGCAGTAACCCGGCCAGAAGGCTGGTGGCAATCGCCAGTGCGAAGGTGGTCAGAAACATCGGCAAATCGAGACGGATGAGGTCGGCATAATCGGTGGGTTGCCGGCCCACTAGCCACAGGCCGGCCAGTGTGAGAAGCCAGCCGCCCACGCCGCCCAGCAGACCGATCAGGCCAGCTTCCACCAGGCACTGCGCAAACACCGCACCACGCGTGGCGCCGAGTGCGCGGCGCACGCCAAGCTCGCCGGCACGACGCAGGAACTTCGCCAGCAGCAGGCCCACGGTGTTGAACAGGCAGATGGCGAGGAAGGCAAAGGCCAGCCACATTTGCAGACGCACGTCGCTAGGTACCACGCCTATGTAGTCCAGCCACTGCATCAGATTGCGCAAGCGCGTGACGGTGCTGGTGAAACGGCCAGTCGATTTTTGTTGCGCGGCGTAGTCGGCGACGAAACGTTGATAGGCACCCGCCTTGGCCGCGTCGTCGAGTTGCACCCACAACGTGACCCAACTGCAAGGCGCATCCTGCAAGTGGCCTGGCGTGTCCGGGATATGCCAGCAATTGTATTGCTGGAAATGGCCGTCGTTGATCTCCAGCCCGGTAGAAAATGGTGTCATCACGTCCTGCGGTTTGGTATAGGCACCCCAGGCTTCGTAGAACAACGGCACGGGCCGCCACGGTTTGAGCACGCCGACGATGCGCACGTCGCTACCTCCCAGCCGCAGCGTGCGACCCACGCTATCGACGCCGCCAAACAACTTGTCGTTGAGGTCGTCGGAGATCACCGCCACCCGTGAGTGCTTCGCATCGTCGTCTGCGCTCCAGCTGCTGCCGTAACGAAACGGCACCTCGAACATTGGGAAGAAGTCGACGGTGGTCGAGAGCATGTCCAGCCGCAGCGGCGGCAGCGTGGCATCCGGCGCAACCACCTTGATCATGCTATCCACGATCAGCGCCTGCCGATCAGCGCGACGCGCACTCCACAGGTCGACGGCCGAGTGGTAGTCCATCACGGCCGATGGCTCCTTGGCATGCGGCCGGCTGGGGTCCGGATTAAGCTGCGGAAAGAAAATCTGCCCGCTGCGCCCTGGTAGTGGATCGCCGGAGAGCAGATGCATCACCGTCAGCGTGGTCATGCTGGCGCCGATACCCACGGCGATCGCCAGTACCATCAGGGCCGTGAGTACCTTGTTGCGTTTCAGGCTGCGCAGTGCGAGGTCGAGGTAGTAGGCAAACATCAATGCACTCCTTTTGTTTTCCGCAGGCGGCGAGGGACGAGAGCCGAATAGCTAGCGCGAAAGTCCAAATCGTCACGCCGACCAAACTCGCCTCTCGCACCTAGTCCGTCGCCCCTGTTTCTCATCACACACTCCGCGTCGCCACAACAGGCGGCACGGCAGCGGCACGCAGCGCGGGACCGAGCACCGCCAGCTGCCCGATCAACCACAGCGCGATCGCGCCGACCGGGAAATAGATGGCCGGAAGTCTGGGCAATTCGTAGTGCTGCATCAGGAACAGATTGATGCCGAAGGCCAGCGCCATACCGATCACGATGCCGATGGTGGCCAGCAGAAAGTTTTCGGTCTGGAAGTAATGCAGGATGTCGGTACGAGTGGCGCCGAGCGCGCGACGTACACCAATGGTGCGGCGACGCTGCGCCACCCAGAAGCTGGCTAGGCCGACGATACCGAGCGCAGTGACAATCAGCAGCGCAATACACACGCCGACCAGGATGCCGGCCATGGCGCGGTCGCTGGCGAAGTATGCGCGGCGCAGATCATCGTAATTGCGTCTCTGCAACACCACACGCCTGGGATCGATTTTCTTGAGTGTGGCAACGGCGGCTTTTAATACTTTCGCGCGATCCTGGGGCGCGCAACGAATCAGGTAACTACCACCGGAGGTCAGGTTGATGGAGATGGGCATCATCATGCTGTTGTCGGCGCCTTCGTACAGGCCGCCCGATCGAGTCAGGCGCGCCAACACACCGATCACGCGAAATGGAATGCTCTTGCCGATATAAATGGTTTTTCCCAGCGCGCTCTGTCCGGGCCACAGCCGATCGGCCATTAACTTTGTGATGATCACCGTCTGTGGCAAACCTTTGGGATCACCGCTTTGCAGCGCCGCGGTGGCCGTATCCAGATCGATGTACTCTTCGGGCCGAAAGTTTCGCCCCGCTACCAGTTTCAGACCGAGCGTAGGCACCAGGTTCTGGCCAAAATAATTGCTGGCGCTGACGGTGCGTAGCTGTTGTTGCGGGGCAAGCATGACATCGCTGTTCGGGCCGCCCATGGAGAACGGTAGCGATATGCTCAGCGCCACCTGCTGCACCCCAGGAATCTGCCGTAACGCGGCCAGATCAGTTTGCGCACGCGCATTGGCATCGGGGCGGTTACCGATGTAGGCCATCTGGATCTGCACCAGCTCGTGCTCGGCAATGCCGCTAGGCATGTCCATGCGCTGCAAGCGCTGGCCAATCAGAAACACCGCGTTGCAAACGATCGCACAGGTCAATGCGATTTCCAGTATCAGCAACCATGCGGTGAGCTTGTGCCGGCGTAGCGTGGAGAGAATTGGCAGGATGTCCACGTCAGTTACTCTTCAGTTGCAGGGCCGGGGTGACCTGACAGGCGCGCCAGGCCGGCAACAGACCAGCCAGCAGACTTGCGCCTACCGCCAGCAGAAAAGTCATCAGCAGCATCGCCGGATCGAGATGGGCCAGCGCTGCATAGCTTGCCGGTTGTCGGCGCACCAGCCACAGGCCGAGCATGGCCAGCAGCAGGCCGCCAAGCCCGCCGGCAAGACCCACTACGCCAGACTCCACCAGCAGTTGCGCAAACAGCGCGCGTTTTGATGCACCCAAGGCGCGGCGCACGCCCAGCTCATTCGCCCGACGCAGAAACTTCGCCAGCATCAAGCCCACCGTATTCACCAGGCACACCAGCAAGAAGCCCAACGCCAACCAAGTCTGCAGGCGTACGTCGTCCGGTACCACCATGTTGTAGTCCAGCCACTGCATGACGTTGCGTAACTGCACGTTTGGCGGCCTCTGGAAACGGCCAAGCGCTTTTTGCTCCTGCGAGTAATGCACGAGAAACGACTTGTACGCAGCCACCTGGTTCGGGCTGTCCAGTTGCACCCAGAACTGCAACCAAGCACACGAATCCGTGCGACTTATACGCTTGCCACCACCACCATTACCCCAACAGTCGACGTTGCCTTCATGGTCATATCCCACATCCTGTGACGTCGTAAGCGGCATGTAGACACCTTCGTTCTCACCGTAGTCCGTGCTGTCGAGATCGTAGAAAAATGGCGTCGGATGCCAGTCGCCCAGCACACCAATGATGCGGAACAACGTATCTCCCAGCTGCAGCATCTGACCGGTGCTGTCTTTGCTGCCAAATAGTTTGTCGTTGAGCTGGCTGCTGATCACCACCACACGGGCACTGTTGTCGTCATCGGTCGCGCTCCAGCCATCGCCGTAGAGGAAAGGCACGCCAAATATGGGAAAGAAATCGGTGGTGGTGTAACGCGCACTTTCATAAAACGGATCCAGCGAGGACTGTGTCGGCTGCACCGCTACCTTGCCGCTCGTCATCAGCGCCTGGTGATCCCCACGCTTCGCATGCAGCAGGTTCATGCCATCGATCCAGCCCACCTGCCCCTCCGGCTCCGACTTGCCGGGCGAATAGCCACTAAGGTCGCGCGGGTCGATCTGCGGGTAATAAAGCTGCGCACTTTTCCCGGGCAGTGGATCGCCCGAGAGCACGTGCAGCACCGTCAACGTGGTCATGCTCGCACCGATACCCAGCGCAATCGCCAGCACCATCAACGCGGTGAGCGCCTTGTTGCGCCTGAGGCTCTGCAACGCCAATTCAAGGTAATAGGAAAACATCGTCAACGTCCTTGGAGAGATGTGGATAGACCCGTGAACAGCAATGAAGAACACTCAATGGCACGCGCGATAGAGGTCGACACTTG
>Ga0302308_10001369_pt1 | contig 19823 bp, 18 predicted proteins | sample III_Palsa_E3_3_FD_200531 | JGI IMG/M metagenome (GOLD analysis project Ga0302308, IMG submission 200531) | Peat permafrost microbial communities from Stordalen Mire near Abisko, Sweden - III_Palsa_E3_3 | ecosystem: Environmental > Terrestrial > Soil > Palsa > Peat permafrost | place: Sweden...
GAGGCGCTCAGCTACGCGTTTCCCGACGCGCGGATCGTCCAGGTCGTCAGGGACGGCCGGGACGTGGTGGCCGCCATGCTGGCCGACCCGGTCGTGATGTCCTGGTTCCGGCCCAGTTTCGTGAACATAGACACCGAGTTCCCCAACCCGTTCTTCGGCATCGAAACCGAGGAGGACCGGGAGCTCTGGCCGCGGTTGTCCCCGGCCGGGCGATGCGCGCTGCGCTGGCGCTGGTCCGTGCGGCTAGCCGCGCAACTGCACCACAGCGTGGCCGCCGCCCAGCTCAAGACGATCCGCTTCGAGCACCTGATGGGCAAGCCGGATGAGGTCCTGGCCGACCTGTCCCGCTTCACAGGGACGACCGTGCAGGCGGCCGAGATCCGCAGCGCGGCCCGCGCGGCCCGTGGCCGCGGGCGGTCCCGCCGCTCACCGGGGTACGAGGGATCGCTGAGCGCCGACGACATCGCGGAGGTTGAGAAGATCGCCGGCGACGAGCTCCGCCGTCTCGGCTACGCCCTCCCTTAGGGGTCTTTAGGGCCGCATGCCACGCAGGACGGTCTGCAGGGCCAGGCGGCTGAGCGGCGTCGAGCCTGGCGGCCTGCCAATCGTTACCCCGCGGCGGCCGGCGAACAGGACCGCGTAATGCAGGATGACCGCCAGCGACTCGGCCGGCTCGTCCGAGCGGATCTCCCCGCGCAGCTGGCCCTGGGCGATCACCGCGGTCGTCGCCGCTACTGGCGGGGCCACGTCCTCGCCGAGGAACTCGGTCAGGCGGCCCGGGTGACTGAGCACGTAGAGCAGCATCCTGCCGCGCAGGGCATTGGTCGCGGCGATCTCGGCCGCGATCCTCGACATCGCGGCAAATGCCGACGCGAGGACGGTTTCGGTGTCCTGGCCCGCCTCCAGTCCCGCCCGGACGGCCTCGTCGTAGGCCCGGCAGACCTCCGCGGCGGCGTCAAGAAGCACGTCCTCCTTGGCCGGGAAATAATGGAAGAACGTCCCCCAGCTCACTCCGGCGGCGGCCACGATGTCCTCCACCCGGGCGGCATCCAGTCCCACCTTCGCGTACTCGGCCATGGCCGCCTCGTACAGCCGCCGCCGGGTCGCGACGGCACGACGCTGGCGGGGAGCCGGCCGGGGCCTGGCTGGGTCGCGGCCTGGCTGAGCCGAGGGAAAATTCACTTCACCCGCGCCCGGCCAGGCCTCCGACACCGGGCAGCCCGCGCCGTCCGAGCTGGCGGACGGCATCAGCTTCGATCACGTCAGCTTCACCTACCCGGGCCAGGACACCCCGGTCCTGGCCGACATCTGCCTGCAGCTGCGGGCCGGTACCACCGTCGCCGTCGTCGGCGAGAATGGCGCGGGCAAGTCAACCCTGATCAAGCTCCTGGCCGGCATGTACCGCCCGACCTCGGGCCGGATCACGGTCGACGGGCAGGATCTGGCCGACATCAGCCCGCGGCACTGGCGCGCGGCCACCACCGGCGCGTTCCAGGACTTCGTCCGGTTCGCCATGTCGCTGGGCGACGGCGTAGGCGCGGGCGACCTGCCCCGCATCGACGACCGCGACGCCGTGCTCAGCGCGATCCACCGGGCCAGCGCGGGTGATCTGGTGGGGGCGGACGGTCACGGCGGCGGTGACCTGCCGGACGGGCTCGACACCCTGCTAGGCCCCTACGTGGGCGGCCGGGCCCTGTCCGGTGGGCAGTGGCAGCGGCTGGCCCTGGCGCGCGGGATGATGCGAGACCGCCCGCTGCTCACCGTCCTGGACGAGCCGACCGCGAGCCTGGATGCGCCGAGCGAAGCCGCGCTGTTCGCCAGCTACCGCGACGCCGCGCGACGGCAGGGAAGCCAGGAGGGAAGACGGGCGGGGATCACCGTGCTCGTCTCGCACCGGTTCGGAACCGTCCACATGGCCGACCAGATCGTCGTGCTGGACGCCGGGCGGATCGCGGAGTCAGGCGATCACCAGTCCCTGATCAGGCAGGGCGGCATCTACGCCGAGCTGTTCACCCTGCAGGCCGCCGGGTACCAGCCATTATGGGGGTCTAGGCCACCTGGCTGGCGAACTGGGTGTGGTACAGGTCGGCATACAGGCCGCCCGCGGCCAGCAGCTCCTCGTGCGTGCCGCGCTGGGTAATGCGGCCGGCGTCGACCACCAGGATCTGGTTCGCTTCCCTGATCGTGGAGAGCCGGTGCGCGATGACCAGTGAGGTCCGTCCCGCCAGGGCGGTCTTCAGCGCGCGCTGCACGGCGGCCTCGGATTCGGAGTCCAGGTGAGCGGTCGCCTCGTCGAGTACGACGACGGAGGGCGCCTTGAGCAGCAGCCGGGCCACCGCGACGCGCTGTTTCTCCCCGCCGGACAGCCGGTAGCCGCGGTCGCCCACCACGGTGTCCAGCCCGTCGGGCAGGCCTGCGATCAGGTCCCAGATCTGGGCGGCCTCGCAGGCTTCGATGAGCTCCAGCTCGTTGGCCGCGGGCTTGGCGTAGGTCAGGTTGGCCCGGATCGTGTCGTGGAACAGGTGTGCGTCCTGGGTGACCACGCCCACCACGTCGTGCAGCGACTCCAGGGTGACATCCCTGACGTCGTACCCGCCAATCCGCACGGTGCCGTCGTCCGGGTCGTACAAGCGCGCGGCCAGGGCGGTGATCGTGGTCTTGCCCGCGCCCGACGGGCCAACCAGGGCGGTCAGCTGGCCGGACGGCGCGCGGAAGCTCACCCCGTGCAGCACCCCGGCCCCGGCGCCGGGCCGCTCGGGAGAGCGCAGCGCGATCGACTCCAGCGAGGCGAGAGACACCTCGCTAGCCGTCGGGTAACGGAACGACACGTCGTCGAACTCGATCTCCGGCGCCAGGAGTTGCGGTGCCCCCTCCGGACCCTCCGGGCTGCTGCCAGCCGGGATCCCGCCAGCCGAGACCGCTCCAGCCGGGATCCTGGCAGGCAGGACCGCCGCGCCGGGCCGCTCCGCGATCAGCGGCTTGAGGTCGAGTACCTCGAAGACCCGGTCGAAACTGACCAGAGCGGTCATCACGCTGATCTGGACGTTGGATAGCTGCGCGATCGGTCCGTACACCCGGACCAGAAGCTGGGACAGCGCGACCAGCGTGCCGACCTGCAGGGCACCGCGGATGACCAGGCTGCCGCCGACCCCGTAGACCACCGCGGTCGCCAGCGCGGCGAGCAGTGTCAGCGAGCTGAAGAACACCTGACCGTACATCGACTGGGTGACGCCGATGTCGCGAACCCGTCCGGCCCTTTCCGCGAATAGCTCAGACTCCTCGCGGGGACGCCCGAAGAGCTTGACCAGCATCGCGCCCGCCACGTTGAACCGCTCGGTCATGGTCGAGCCCATCGCGGCGTCAAGCTGCATGGATTCGCGGGTAAGTCGCTGCAGCCTGCGGCCGACCCGCCGCGCGGGTAGCAGGAAGAGCGGGATCAGCACCAGCGCGATGAGGCTGATCTGCCAGGAGAGCAGGAACATCGTGACCAGGATGGCGCCCACGGTCAGGATGTTGGAGACCACCGAGGACATCGTGGAGGTGATCGCCTGCTGCGCGCCGATCACGTCGCTGTTGAGCCGGGAGACCAGGGATCCGGTCTGCGCCCTGGTGAAGAACGCGATGGGCTGCTGTTGCACGTGGCTGAACACCTGGGTGCGCAGGTCGTAGATGAGGCCCTCGCCGATCCGCGCGGAGTGCCAGCGGATGGCGAAGCCGAGGAAGGCGTCGAACAGCGCGACCGCGGCGACCGCCGCCGCGATGGCGATCACTAGTGCTTCGTGGTGACCGAGGATGCCCTTGTCGATGATCGCCCGCAGCAGCAGCGGGTTCACCACGGTGATCAGGGAGTCCAGGATGGTAACGACCAGGAAGAGCGAGAGCCAGAGCTTGTACGGCTTGGCGTAGGTGATGATCCGGCGGACAGTGCCGGGCTTCAGCTTCTGCTGGGTGACCGACGGGTCCTGCCGGAAGGACCTCATCATGCTGATGTTCGGCCGCCCGTACATAACCAGGGAAACCTTCCGGACGCAGTGATTCGTTCCCGTACCGGCGGGAATGGGAGTCAGCTAGCAGCGAACTCCCAGGAGGCAGTCCGGGCGGGGTCCCGGCGACGTGCGCCAGGCCGGCGCCACCTGGGGGTAGGTTTTTAGTGGTTCACTTTAGGCTTGCCACCACGGGTTGCGCCGCCACGCCCGCGCAGCCTCACTCCGGTCTCGGTCAGGATCCTGTGGACGAAGCCGTAGGACCTTCCCGTCGAGGCAGCCAGCGAGCGAATGCTTTCGCCGGAGTCGTATCTCCGGCTCAGGCTCGTCGCCAGCTTGGTGCGATCTACCCCAGTGACCCGCGTTCCTTTCTTGAGACTCTCGGCCATATGACCTCCTGTTAGCTGATGTCATCAGGGAGCTACACACCCCCTGGTAATGATCAGGCATAACCGCAAGATTGGCCACCCACATGGCACCAAATGATCACTATATTTTATGAGGTTATGGCGAAATCGTAGCCTTAGCGGAGCAACACCGGCCGACGCGGCCTTACGCAAGCGCGACCAGATCTGCGAAATCCTCGCTCCACGCATCTTCCACACCGTCAGGCAGTACGATTACGCGTTCCGGCGAAAGCGCCTCAACCGCACCTTCATCATGAGTCACAAGGACGATCGCGCCGCGGAAGCCTCGCAACGCGCCTAGAACCTCTTCCCGGCTCGCGGGATCCAGGTTGTTCGTGGGCTCGTCGAGTAGTAGTACGTTGGCTCCTGATACAACTAGAAGAGCCAGGGCCAACCTTGTCTTCTCGCCACCGGAAAGCACGCCTGCTGGCTTATCCACGTCATCACCTGAGAAAAGGAATGACCCGAGAACTTTTCGCTGCTGCGATTCGGTAAGGTCCGGTGCGGCCGAGCGCATGTGCGATAGGACCGTTCGTTCGGTTTCCAGGGTTTCATGCTCCTGGGCGTAATATCCCAGGCTGAGTCCGTGTCCTGGAGTGACTTTTCCTGTATCAGGAGTTTCCAGGCCGGCCAGCAGCCGGAGCAGCGTGGTCTTCCCCGCTCCGTTAAGCCCGAGCACCACGACCCGGCTTCCCCGGTCAACGGCGACGTCCACTCCGGTGAACACTTCGGCCGACCCGTAGGACTTCGACAGGCCAACGGCGACCAGGGGCGTCCGGCCGCAGGGTGCGGGTACCGGGAAGCGGAGCTTGGCCACCTTGTCCGTGGCACGCTCCGCCTCGACCCCGGCCAGCATCCGCTCGGCCCGGCGCTGCATGTTTTGCGCGGCCCGGGCCTTGGTGGCCTTGGCGCGCATCTTGTCCGCCTGGGCCATCAGGGTGCTGGCCTGCCGGCCCGCGTTCACCCGCTCGCGCCTGCGGCGGCGTTCGTCGGTCTCGCGCTGCTGCAGGTAGGAACGCCAGCCCAGGTTGTACATATCCAGGCAGGCGCGCTGCGCGTCGAGATAGAACACCTTGTTCACCACATCGGCGAGCAGCGCGACATCGTGGCTGATCACGATCAGCCCGCCACGGTAGCTCTTGAGGTGGTCGCGAAGCCAGGCCACCGAGTCGGCGTCTAGGTGGTTGGTCGGCTCGTCCAGCAGCATGGTCTCGGAATCGGAGAACAGGATCCTGGCGAGCTCGACCCGGCGGCGCTGACCGCCGGACAGGGTCTGCAACGGCTGGTGCAGCACCCGGTCAGGCAGGCCGAGGCTGGCGGTGATCGACGCGGCCTGCGACTCGGCCGCGTACCCGCCGAGCACCGCCAGGCGTTCTTCGAGCTTGCCGTACCGGTTGATGGCATCGGCGGCGGCCGCTGAGTCCGGGTCGGCCATCCCCGCTTCCGCCGTACGTAGTTCGGCCCGCAGCTGATCGAGCCCGCGGGCCGAGAGCACCCGGTCGATGGCCAGCATGTCCAGGTTCCCGGTGCGCGGGTCCTGCGGCAGGTATCCCACCGTGCCGGACCGCCTGACGGCACCCGCGGCCGGCTGGGCTTGTCCGGCCAGCACCTTGGCCAGCGTCGTTTTCCCCGCGCCGTTCCGGCCGACCAGGCCAATCCGGTCCCCGGCACCGACCTGGAACGACGCGCCTTCGAGCAGCAGGCGCGCGCCAGCCCGGAGTTCGATTTCGCTTGCCACGATCATGTTTAGCTGCTCCTGCAGAACGGACGGAAAACGGACAGACCTCTCTCCCCTGGGGCGTGTCGTTAGTCCGTTGTTGGCAGCACGCCACTCACTTTACCTGGTGAATGCGCGTCGGGGCCATCCGATTCTGGCTCGGTCAGCCGGATGCGGATGGCCAGGAAATCGCTCGGAATATCCCTGAGCACGGCTAGACAAGGGTCAGGGACGGTAAGGAACCGGTCCACGGCACGGTCCAGGTACGGCACCAGCCGCGCGTCACCGCGGAGCCCGGCCGCGGACCGCTTGTCCCCGCCGAGCACCACGGCATCAAGGCCGTCCGCGCCGTACGGGCCGAATATCCCGGCCGCGGCGTCGGCGGCCGCGCGCAGCGCGGTCGTGGCCTGGTTCTCTCTGCGCCGGGCGAAACGGTGCTGGGACCAGCCGCCCGCCGCGCTCCGGCCGTGTACGGGCCTGCTTCCGGTCTTCGAGGTCACCAGCTGAGGCGGAGAACCCGCGAACACCCCGGCCGCGTAGCCTCCCAGTCGCACCAGCAGGACCCCCACGGTTCGGTTCGCGACGGCATGCGCCACCATCGCCTCAGCCGCCCCTTCCGTGATCGCTTCAGCTGCCCCGTCGACACCGAACCCAACGGCCGTCCGCATGGGCGGGAAGGGCGGATGGCATTCCGCGATCGCGCCATCGGCGGCCGTGAAGATCAGGGATCCGCCGCCCTCACCGTCGGCCACGAGGCCGATCCCATCGTGCCGACGTCCGAACGTGGCAATCCAGGACACTAGGCGCTCTGGCGGAACTTCTACCCAACGACCGCCGCCTGCAGCAGGATTCTTCATTACGCGCGGGCAGGCGGCCCGGAGGTCAGATGTTGAAGCCGAGGGCACGAAGCTGCTCACGCCCATCGTCGGTGATACTCTCCGGACCCCACGGCGGCATCCACACCCAGTTGATGCGGAAGTCCGTCACCACGCCCTCAAGCGCCTCGCGGGCCTGGTCCTCGATGACGTCCGTCAGCGGACATGCGGCGCTGGTCAGGGTCATGTCGATGGTGGCGATCCGCTCGGCATCGACGTCGACACCATAGATCAGGCCGAGGTCCACCACGTTGATCCCGAGCTCGGGATCAACCACGTCGCGCAGCGCCTCGAGCACGTCCTCCTGCTCCGCCGTAAGCTCCGCGGTAACGCTCTCACCCTCCGCCACCGGGGCCGCTGATACCTCGGGGACGGCCGGGTACTCCGGGGTCTCCGGGGTCTCCGGGTCGGCGTCCATGCTCATCGCGGGATCCGCGGTCGTGTTCTCTATCATTGTCCTACCTCCATGGCCTGCGTGGTCGCGTCTTTCCATGCCATCCAGCCCAGCAGGGCACACTTGATCCTGGCCGGGTACTTCGAGACGCCAACGAACGCCACCGCGTCCTCGAGCACGTCTTCGTCAGGATCTCCCGCTCCCTTGGACTGCATGAGTTCGAGGAACGCCTGGCTGATGGTCATGGCCTCGCTCACCGGCTTGCCGATGACGAGATCGCTCATCACCGACGCGCTCGCCTGGCTGATCGAGCAGCCCAGCGAGTCGTAGGACACATCCTCGACCACCGGCTCCCCGCCGACGTCCTTGAGCGACACCCGGAGCGTCACCTCGTCGCCGCAGACCGGGTTGACGTGATGAACTTCGGCGTCAAAAGGATCCCGCAGACCCTTGTGATGGGGGTTACGGTAGTGGTCCAGGATGATTTCCTGGTACATCGACTCGAGCTGCATCACGTGTCCTTCGGGGGCTCCGGTGGCTCCTTGGGCCGCCCCCGGGCTAGCAGAGTCAACACTGAAAGCCAGCGCTGTCATCCCGGCGGAACCGTTGGGTTCGCACTGTCCCGCGTCCCTTACTGCCGGACGCCGAAGAAGCGCTGGGCGTAACGGATTCCCTCTGCCAGCTCTTCTACCTCTGCGTGGGTGTTGTACACGTAGAACGTCGCCCGCGTGCTGGCCTGCACGCCCAGGGCCCGGTGCAGCGGCCAGGCACAGTGGTGGCCGGTTCGCACCGCGATACCCAGCTCGTCGAGGACCTGGCCCACGTCATGCGGATGGACGCCGTCGACTTCGAACGCGACGGCGCCGCCGCGGTCCTTGGTGGTGTCGGGCCCGAGGATGCGCACGCCTGGCATCTCGCGCAGAGTGTCGAGCGCGTGCGCGGTCAGCGACTCCTCGTGCGCAGCCACGTTGCCCATGCCCAGGGCACTGAGGTAATCGACGGCGGCGGCCAGGCCAGCGGCCTCGGCGACGGCGGGAACGCCCGGCTCGAACCGCTGCGGCGGCGGCAGGAACGTGCTGCCTTCCATCCGGACAACCTCGATCATCGACCCGCCGGTCAGGAACGGCGGCATCGCCTCGAGCAGTTCCGCCCGGCCGAACAGCACGCCGATCCCGTACGGGCCGAGCATCTTGTGCGAGGAGAAGGCGAGGAAGTCCGCGCCGAGCGCGGCCACGTCGACCGGCTGGTGCGGCACCGACTGGGCCGCGTCGGCCAGCACCAGCGCGCCCCGCTCGTGCGCCGCGGCGGCGATCTCCGTCACCGGCGGGATCGCGCCGGTGACGTTCGACTGGTGAGTCACAGCGACGAGCTTGGTGCGCTCGGTAAGCAGGTCGTCGAGGTTGTCCAGGTCGAGCCGTCCGTCTGGGGTGACGTTCAGCCAGCGCAGCGTCGCGCCGGTGCGCTCGCAGAGCTGCTGCCAGGGCACAAGGTTGGCGTGATGCTCCATCTCGGTGATCAGGATCTCGTCGCCAGGCTGCACCTGGAGCCGGCCGGCCCCGCTCAGCGCGAAGGCGACCAGGTTGATCGCCTCGGTCGCGTTCTTGGTGAACACCACCTCACCCGCGTCCGCTCCGATGAACGCGGCGACCTTGGCCCGCGCGCTCTCGTAGACGTCGGTGGCCTCCTCGCCCAGCAGGTGGGTGCCGCGGTGCGCGGCAGAATTATGCAGCTCGTAGAACTCGCGCTCGGCGTCGAGCACCTGGCGCGGTTTCTGCGAGGTCGCCCCGGAGTCCAGGTAGATGAGCGGCTTGTCGTTGCGCACCGTCCTGGCCAGCGCGGGGAAGTCCGCACGGATCGCCTCGACATCGAGGTGAGCCGGATAATCCGTCATGCCGGCACCCCCAGGAACTTCTCGTAGCCCTCGTTCTCCAGCTGATCGGCCAGTTCCGGGCCGCCCTCGGCGACCATCCGCCCGGCCACGAACACGTGCACGAAGTCCGGCTTCACGTACTGCAGGATCCGGGTGTAGTGAGTGATCAGCAGCATCGCGTGCCCCGGCCGCCCGCGGAACCGGTTGACGCCCTCTGAAACGACCTTGAGCGCGTCGATGTCCAGGCCGGAGTCGGTCTCGTCCAGGATCGCGAACTTGGGGTTGAGCAGCTCAAGCTGCAAGATCTCGTGCCGTTTCTTCTCCCCGCCGGAGAATCCCTCGTTCAGGTTGCGCTCGGCGAAGGCCGGATCGATGGACAGCGCGGCCATCGCGGCGCGCTGCTCCTTGATGAAGTCGCGCAGCTTCGGCGCCTCGCCCCGGACCGCCGTGACCGCGGTGCGCAGGAAGTTCGATACCGACACGCCCGGTACCTCGACCGGGTACTGCATAGCCAGGAACAGCCCGGCGCGAGCGCGCGCGTCCACGGTCATGGCCAGCACGTCTTCACCGTCAAGCGTGACGCTGCCCCGGGTGACCAGGTACTTCGGATGACCGGCGATGGCGTAGGCCAGGGTGGACTTCCCTGAGCCGTTCGGACCCATGATCGCGTGCGTCTCGCCGTCACGGACGATCAGGTCTACGCCGCGCAGGATCTCCCTGTGCACCCCTACGCTCTCTTCCACGCTGACGTGCAGGTCGCGGATCTCGAGGGTGGCCACTATGACTCCTTGTTGCTTATGGTGAGCGCGACGTACACGTCGTCGCCTTCGATCTTGACTGGATAGACAGGCACCGGCTCGGTGGCCGGGTACCCGGTGGGCTTGCCGGTGCGCAGGTCGAAACACGACCCGTGCAGCCAGCACTCCACGGTGTGGTCGTAGACCTCGCCCTCGGACAGCGGCACCTCGGCGTGCGAGCAGACGTCCCGCAGCGCGTAGACCTCGCCGCCGGCCCGCACCACGGCCACCGGTTCCCCCGCCACCTCGACGCCGATCACGCCCTCGGCGGGAACCTCCGACAGAGCGCAGGCCCGGCTGTACTCCGGGATCGCGGTCATCGCTGGACCCGGGGCAGGGACTTGGTCAGCTCCCCCTCGATGGCCTTGGAGATCCGGTCCCGCAGCTCAGGCACCTCGATGGTGTCGATGAGCAGGCCGAAGAACCCGCGGATGACCAGCCTGCGGGCCTCCTCGAACGGAATCCCGCGCGCCATCAGGTAGAACAGGTGCTGGTCCTCGAGCCTGCCGCTGGCGCTCGCGTGCCCGGCGCCGACGATCTCCCCGGTGAGGATCTCCAGGTTCGGCACCGAATCCACCCGGGTGCCGTCGGTCAGCACCAGGTTCCTGTTGTACTCATAGGTATCGGTGCCGGTCGCCTCGGGCCTGATCAGCACGTCGCCGATCCAGACCGCGTGCGCCTGCTCGCCTTGCAGCGCGCCCTTGTAGCTGACCCGGCTGCGGCAGTTCGGCACGCCGTGGTCGACGAAAAGCCGGTGCTCGAGGTGCTGGCCTGCGTCGGCGAAGTACAGCCCGGCCAGCTCGGCGTCGCCGCCTGGACCGTCGTAGCGGATCGAAGGGGCCAGCCGGACCACAGCCCCGCCTAGCGTGACCGCGGTGTGCCTGAGCTTGGCGTCCCGGCCCAAGGTGGCGTAGTGCTGGGAGAGGTGGACGGTGTCATCCGCCCAGTCCTGCAGGCTGACCACCGACAGCGCGGCGCCGTCGCCCACGACGATCTCGACGTTGTCCGCGTACGTGGCGCTGCCGCGGTAATCGAGGACGATCACGGCCCTGGAGTTCGGTTCGGCCTGCAGCAGCAGGTGCCCGAACCCCGCGCCGTCGGTGCCCTCGCCGGTCACCGTGACGATGGTGGGCCGTGACGCCTCAGCCTGCGCCGGCACGGTGACCACGGTCGCCTCGTCGAAGGCGGCGTACGCGCGGGCGCTCACCCGGTCAGCAGGGATAAAGCTACGGGCGAGCTGACCGCTGGCCCGTTCGGCAGAAAAGGTCTTAACCTCCGGGGCCGGGTCCACCTCCACGGTGACCTTCGCGGCGGGAAGCGGGGCATCGCCGTGCAGCCCGCGCAGCCGGCGCAGTGGGGTGAACCGCCACTCTTCCTCCCGGCCGCTGGGCACCGCGAAATCCGCGGGGTCATACGACCTGTGCTCGTGCAGCCTTGTCACGGGAGCGGATTCAATCGCCCCCTGAAGTCCCGCCGACATCAGCCGACCGCCCCCTCCATCTGCAGTTCGATCAGCCGGTTCAGTTCGAGCGCGTACTCCATCGGCAGCTCGCGAGCGATCGGCTCGACGAACCCGCGGACGATCGTCGCCATCGCCTCGTCCTCGGTCATGCCGCGGCTCATCAGGTAGAACAGTTGATCCTCGGAAATCTTGGAGACGGTGGCCTCGTGGGCCATCTCCACGTCATCCTCGCGGACATCCACGTACGGGTAGGTGTCGCTGCGGCTGATCGTGTCCACAAGCAGCGCGTCGCACTTGACGTTGGACTTGGAGTGCTCGGCGCCTTCCTGCACGTTGACCAGGCCGCGGTAGGAGGTCCGGCCGCCACCGCGGGCCACCGACTTGGAGATGATGGAAGAAGAGGTGTTCGGCGCGCAGTGCACCATCTTGGCGCCCGCGTCCTGGTGCTGGCCCTCGCCCGCGAAAGCGACGGAAAGCGTCTCGCCCCGCGCGTGCTCGCCCATCAGGTAAACCGCCGGGTATTTCATCGTCACCTTGGAGCCGATGTTGCCGTCAACCCACTCCATCGTCGCGCCTTGCTGGGCGATGGCCCGCTTGGTCACCAGGTTGTAGACGTTGTTCGACCAGTTCTGGATCGTGGTGTAGCGACACCGCGCGTCCTTCTTCACGATGATCTCGACCACCGCCGAATGCAGCGAGTCCGACTTGTAAATCGGCGCGGTGCAGCCTTCCACGTAGTGGACGTAGGCGCCTTCGTCTACGATGATCAGGGTCCGCTCGAACTGGCCCATGTTCTCGGTGTTTATACGGAAATAGGCCTGCAGCGGGATATCCACCTTGACGTTCTTAGGCACGTAGATAAAGGATCCGCCGGACCAGACCGCGGTGTTGAGCGCGGCGAACTTGTTATCGCCCGGCGGTATCACCGTACCGAAGTACTCCCTGAACAGATCCGGTTGCTCCCTGAGCGCGGTGTCCGTGTCGAGGAAGATGACGCCCTTTTCTTCCAGGTCTTCCCTGATCTTGTGGTAGACGACCTCAGACTCGTACTGAGCGGCCACGCCGGCGACGAGCCTTTGCTTTTCCGCCTCGGGTATGCCGAGCCTGTCGTAGGTGTTCTTGATGTCGGCGGGCAGCTCGTCCCAGCTGGCGGCCTGCTTCTCGGTGGACCGGACGAAGTACTTGATGTTGTCGAAGTCGATGCCTGACAGATCGGCGCCCCAGTTGGGCAGCGGCTTGCGGCCGTAGTACTTCAGGCCCTTGAGCCGCATGTCGAGCACCCACTCCGGCTCGTTCTTGCGTGCCGAGATGTCCCTGACGACCTCTTCGGACAGGCCGCGACGCGCGGAGGCGCCCGCCACGTCCGAGTCGGCCCAACCGAACTTGTACGTGCCCAGCCCTTCGAGCTGGTCTTGCGTGGTGGTCGTCATATCAAGAGCCCTCCGGACCCGGAAGTGATATCAGTAGTCGTACGGCCTTCCCCGGCCGCATCAAAAAATCCCTCTCGTACAACTGCCGCGCTCCCCCTGGCCTTCCCTGCGCTTGTCATTTCCGGCCCGGTGACGTGCGTCGTGCAGGTGACGTGCGTGGTGCAGATGCCGTCGCCGTGCGCGATAGTAGCCAGCCGCTGCACTGGCGTGCCGAGCAGCCTGCCAAAGGCCTCGGTCTCCGCCTCGCACAGCTGCGGGAACTCAGCCGCCACATGCGCGACCGGGCAGTGATGCTGGCATAGCTGCTCCCCGGCGGCACCCTGGCCCGGCGGGCCGGACCCGCCGCCCCCATCGCCCCCATCGCGCCCGCCGCCCGCGCCGCGCCCGCCGCCCGCGCCGCCGATGGCCGGCGCCGGGCCTGCCGAGGCCGCGTAGCCGTCGGCGGACAGCGCCTCGGCCAGCGCCTGCACCCGGGCGGCGAGGTCTCCCTGGGCCACCGCCGGAGCGTACCGGCGCTCCAGGTCGGCCAGCTGCCTGCGGGCGAACTCGGCGATAGCGTCAGGACCGGCCGCCTCGGCGAGAAACCGGAGTGCGTTGGTGGCCAGGTCGTCATAGGCGTGCTCGAACGCGCTGCGGCCGGCGTCGGTGATGACGAAGACCTTGGCCGGGCGGCCGCGCCCACGGTTCCCGTAGGTCCGGGCGGTCCTGGTCTCGATCAGGCCCTCGGCGATGAGGTTGTCCAGGTGACGCCGGATCGCGGCAGGCGTGAGCCCGAGCCTGCTGCCGAGCGTGGCGGCAGTGGACGGCCCGAGTTCCAGGATCAGCCGGGCCACTTGTCCCCGGGTGGGGGCGGTGCTTACCGACTGGACGTTTTTCACAACATCATTGTGCCGTAAATAACCCGGCCAGCGCAAACTTTTCACAACGCCGGCGTGACTTAAATCACTCCTGGGCGGTTCGGCCGGAAGGCAGGCCCAGCAGGCGCTCAGCGTTGCCGCCTGCGATCTTGGCCCTGTCCTGCGGGCTGAGCGGCAGCGTGTCGAGCAGGGCGCGGCCCGCGGCATTGGGGCCGAACGGGTAGTCGACGCTGAACAGCACCCGGTCCACCCCGAGCACCTGCACGGTGCACATCACCGGCGGGATGCTGAACAGCCCGCTCGTCGTCACCCACACATTGCGGCCGAAGTACCCCGACGGGGCCATCGCCAGGTGGTCCTGGGGCAGCATCGCATCGACCCGGGCGAGCATGAACGGCAGCATCTCGCCGCAGTGCCCGATGATCAGGCGCAGGCCTGGGTACCGGTCGAAGACGCCGGTGGCGATCATCCGCAGCACGTGCAGGCCGGCCTCGGCGTGCCAGCCCCAGGCGCCGGTGGCCAGCCTGCCCGCCACGGCCGGCGGCAGCCCGCTGTACAGCGCCTCGTGCAGGGCCGGCGAGGGCGGCGCCGGATGCAGGTACAGCGGCACGTCGAGCCGCTCGAAGCGCTCAAGTAGGGGGGCGAACCTGGCGTCGTCGAGGAACACCCCGTTGGAGCCCAGGGTGCTGTTGACCAAGGCGCCGATCAGGCCCAGCTCACCGGTGGCCCGGCCAAGCTCGTCGGCCGCGCCGCGCGGGTCCGCGGTGGGCAGGGTGGCGAAGCCGGCGAACCTGTCCGGATGCGCCTTGACCGCCTCGGCCAGCCGGTCATTGGCTTCGCGGGAGCGGGCTACCCCCTCGGCACCCTCGAGCCCCTGCGCCGCTGGCGCCACGTGCGAGATGACCTGGAAGTCGATGCCGTTGGCGTCCATATCGGCCAGCCGCAACTCACCGAGATCACCCAGCTGATTCCCGATCCGGGTACCGAACATCGCGAGCGCACCTGTGCCGGTATTCCCGGCGAGTTCGGGAGTCCAGAAGTGCTCTTCGAGCGCAATCGTCCGCATCTGGCCATTGTGCCAGCCAGGCCGGACCCGCCTCGCCTCATCTGGTGTTGGTCAGAGGCGTCCCCGCCGCTACCAGACCGATGGACCTTTGGGCCGCATGGGACCGGCCCAAAGGTCCATCGGTCCGGCCAGATCACGGGGCGGCAGCACCCGGGTGCGCCGTTTTTATTCATTTTAGGGATATTTTGACCATTTCCTGGATCGGCATCCGGGGTCAGCGAGCCGCGAAACCGCCAGGGAGATGGCGACGGGTGCCACTCGATCAGAGCCAGTATTCGTGATCGACGAAACCTAGACGGTGATGCCGATGGTGATGCCGTCGACGCCGCTGGGGTGGGTGGCGGTGCCCGTGGAGTGCTCGGGAGCACGGACTAGGGTGCGGGCGCGGACGGCGATGCGGAGCGGCTCGGCGATCTGGTCAAGGAGCGCCTCGGCCGGCGGGGTGTGCGCCTGCACGATCAGCTGGCTGAGCCGGGCCGAGTTGCCGAGCCGCTGGCCGCTGCGCAGCACCCGGGTGGCGTCCAGGATGACCGCGAGCTGATCAACCGCCGAACGGTCACCGCGCCAGCGCTCATCCGGGACCGGCCAGCGGGTCAGGTGCAGCGAGACCGCATCCTCGTGATCACGGTAAAACTGCTGGTACATGTGTTCGGTCACGAACGGCGCGAAGGGCGCGAACAGCCCAAGCAGCACCCGGTAGGACTCCCACAGCGTCCAGCGGGCGCTGTCCCGATCCGGATTATCCAGACCCGGATTATCCAGACCCGTGCTGTCCGGGACGCTCCCGTCCAGCCGGTCCTTGATCATCTCGACGTAGCGGTCGCAGTAGATCGACCAGAACATCCGCGAGGCCGCCTGATGGGCCTGCATGTAATCGTGGGCCTCGAACGCGGCCGTGGTCTGGTCCACCGCCTCGGCCAGGTGCGACAAGACCCACCGGTCCACGATGTTCCGCTCCCCCGGCGCGGGCCTCGCCGCGGAAACATCGAGGTCGCCGAGATTCAGGGACAGGAACCGGCCCACGTTCCACAGCTTGACCGCGAACTTCCTGCCGGTCCTGATGTCTTTCTCGTTGTAGCGCAGGTCGGTGCCGATGCGGCCCTTGGTGGCCCACAACCGCAGCGCGTCCGCGCCGTACTTGGCCATCACGTCGTCCGGCACGTACCGGTTGAAGCCGTCGGCACCGGCCACTCTGCCATCCCGGGGGGAGGACACCCCGGAGCCCCCCCTGTCCAGGTCGCGCTTGGACAGCTTCTTGCCTTGCTCGCTCAGCCCCCAGCCGGAGATCAGTGCCGTGCGCCACGGGACCCGGCCGAACAGCAGCTCGGATTGGACCACCGAGTAGAACAGCCAGGTCCTGATGATCTCGAACGCCTGCACCCGCATCGACATCGGCGCCAGCACGGGGTCGGTCCCACCCAGCGCCCACCCGTCGTTGATCTGCGGGGTCAGCGACGACGTCATCCAGGTGTCCATCACGTCCGGGTCCGCCTCGAGCGCCGAACCGCAGGACGGGCAGGCCTCCGCCGGCGGCTCGTCCGCCAGCGGGTCCACCGGCAGGTCCTGCAGCCGGGCCAGCACCGGCGTCGCGCAGGCCGTGCAGAACCACACTGGGAACGGCACCCCGTAACGCCGCTGCCTGGTGATGTTCCAGTCCCACTTGAGCCCGTCGATCCAGTCCTCGAGGCGCCGCCGCATGTACGGCGGGATCCACTCGAGCTCGGTCGCGCGGGCCCGGAACCGGTCCGCGTGCTCGCGCACGGCGATGAACCACTGCGGCCTGATCTGGAACTCGACCGGGGTCTGACACCGCTCGTGCACCCCGACGACCTGCCGGACGGGAAGGCTGTCCACCAGCAGCCCCGCCGCGGCGAGCGCCTTGACGATCGCCGACCGCGCCTGTGCCAGCGGCAGCCCGGCGAACTCTCCCGCGAGCGGTCCCAGCCGCCCGTCCGGCTCTACGACCAGACGCAGCGGCAGGTGGTCGCGCCGCCACTTCAGCACGTCCTCGCTGTCGCCGAACGTGCACACCATCATCAGTCCGGTCCCGTACTGCGGGTTCACCGATTCGTCCGCGAGCACAGGCACCTCGTAGCCGAACAGCGGTACCCGCGCCCTGGTCTCCGGGTTCAGCCCGGTATACCGGGGATCGGCGGGGTGGTGGTACAGCGCCACGCAGGCCGGCAGGAGCTCGGGCCGGGTCGTGGCGATCAGCAGTGCTTCTCCCCGCGGGGCCTGGGTGGCGAACCTGATCGTATGCAGCCTGCTCGTCCGCTCCAGATCCTCCACGTCCGCCTGGGCCAGCGAGGTGCGGTCCTCGGGGCACCACAGGATCGGGTCCTGCGCGCGGCGCAGGTAACCTGCCTCGTGCAGCCTGATGAAACTGGTCTGGGCGGTCCGCTGGCAGCGGGCGTCGATGGTCGAGTAGCGTAGAGACCAGTCGAGCGACAGTCCTAGCCGCCGCCACAAGTCCTCGTACCGTTCGGCCGTGCGCCGGGTCTCGGTCAGGCACAACGCGACGAACTCGGCCCGCGGCATGTCCGCCGCTCGCACGCCGTAGGCCTGCTCCACGTACCGTTCGGTGGGTAGCCCGTTGTCGTCGAACCCGATCGGGTAGAAAACGCGCTCGCCGCGCATCCGCCGGTAGCGGACGATGAAGTCGGGCTGCGAGTAGCTCATCGCGTGTCCGACGTGTAGGTGCGCCGCCGACACGTACGGCGGCGGCGTGTCCACGCTGAACACGGGCCCCAGTCCGTCCCTGTCGTACCGGTAGATGTCGTGCGACTCCCACAGCGCTCGGGCTGCCGCCTCGACCGCCTGGTGATCGTACTCGCCGAGTTCCATACGAAGGGAAGGTATCCGCTCGGCCATCGGCTCTTAAATTCTTTTTGGCCGAACGGACCAGGTTTCTGCTGCCGGGAAACCTGATCCGAACCGCGTGGCGGTCGGCCGCGTCTTAACTGTTGGCGTGTTGTCCGCGGCGCCGACCACAAGCGGGTCCGTCCCTGCGGCATCATGGCTAGGTGCCCGGGGAAGGAAAGCGGGTAGCAAAAAGACTCAGGAGGAACCGAATCGCCTATGCCCTCCCCCGAGGTTGCCGACCTGCTCGAGGTCGCTATCCCGCCTGACAGCAAGGTCATCGCCGTCAGCGACTTGCACCTGCCCCCGGTCCGTTCGGACGTATCCGGGCGGTCGTGTCAGACGCTGGCGCGGCACCTGGCCGCCGAGCACGGCGCGGTGACCGTCGTGCTGATCGGAGACGTGGTCGAACTGCTGGGCTTTCCGGAGGCGACGGCCACCGACATCCTGCGCGCCCATGAGGACCTGTGCGCGGCGCTGCTGGCGGTGACCGCCAACGGCGGACAGGTGATCTACGCCATCGGCAACCACGACGGCGACCTGGCCTGGGACGTCAAGGGGGCGGATGCGGTACGGGAGATGACCGGCGCCCGGCTATGCCTGTCCGCGGACCTGGTCCTGGCCGGAGGCCGGAAGGTCCGGGTCGAGCATGGCCACCAGCTTGACCCGTACAACTGCTTCTGCGATGCGCGCAACCCGCTCGACACCCCGATCGGTCACCACGTCGTCAGGGAGGTCATCCCCCGCATCGAGTTCCTGGGCCGCGGCTGGGTCGATGGCGCGCACGAGATGGCGGATCCGACCGACTTCCCCTCATTTATCGGTTCCCGGCTCGTCTACCGCAAGCTAGGCCGCCGCCTGTGGTGGGTCATCGCGTTTCCGCTGGTGATCCTCGTCCTGGTCCGGATACCGGAGTTCACTGCTTTCAGATCCCGTTACCCGGACACGGACGTGTGGGTGCACCGGGGCGAGATCCTCGGGTACGGCGCGGTGGCCGATCTCCTCGTGCTCGCCGCCGTGATCGGCATCCTGGCCCGGCGGGCCTGGCTGTCGATCAGCGCGCTGGCGCTGGACGAGCGGGGTTACGGACAGAACCACGCCGCGCGCCAGCGCGCCGTCGACCTCGTCGCGGACGGCTACTACGGGTTCATCTCCGGACACACGCACCACCCGGAGCTGGCGGCCACCGCGAACGGCTTCTACGCCAATTCGGGCTCGTGCACCTCGGTCGTCGAGGGCATCGGCGGCCGGTACGGCATGCCTCCTGCCTACGTCCGCAACCAGCAAATCTGCTGGGTGGAGATCGCCGGAACCCAGGCGGAGCTGGTATCGGCCCGGGTCGAGCTGCCCGGTGCGACCCGGATGGAAAGGTTCGTTGCCCACGGCCGCAACCCGCACGCCGACACTCCAGTGCGGGTCGCTACCTGGCCGTCAGGACCCGACTGGCCGCCTCCGGACAAGAAGACATTCCACAAGAAGGGCCTCCCGCGAGATCCCCGGGTGCTGCCCCCGGCCTAGCCTCTCCGACCCGAGCCCTTAAGACCCAGCCCTTAAGCCTCAGCGGCCTTGGCTTCTTCGATCGTGAGTTCCGACGCGGGATCGGCTTCAAGCCGCTCGTCAGGGATCGGCTCGCCGGACAGGACGGACCGGCCGTAGGTGCCGTCGTCCAGCCGGTGCAGCGCCCGGTCGATGGCGTCCAGCCGGGTGCGCAGGCTCTCCGCGATAGCGTCGTCCATACCCTGGGCGGCCAGTGGCTGAGCGGCATCGGAGATGTCTCCCGCCGCGCTGTCCACCTCCGACTCACGGTCTTGAAGTCCCGCCGTCTCGGCATCCTTCAGCAGACCCTGTACCTCGTCACGCTCGGCGCGCAGCAAGCTGCGTGCCCGGTCCTGGTCCATCTGGTGGTTCTCCCCTGTCGTTCAGTCCCCGTGGGACGTGTGGCTATCGGAGTGGTCGTGTTCATGGGTGTCCGGCGGGCCGCCCATCATCCGCAGCATAGCGACCCCGCCAGTGCGGACGAATCGCATGATCCACGCGGCCGCGATCGCGAGTGCGACAATGTTCAGCCCCGGAAGGATCCTGGTCATGATCGTGCAGGAGTCCGCT
>Ga0302308_10001374_pt1 | contig 19807 bp, 12 predicted proteins | sample III_Palsa_E3_3_FD_200531 | JGI IMG/M metagenome (GOLD analysis project Ga0302308, IMG submission 200531) | Peat permafrost microbial communities from Stordalen Mire near Abisko, Sweden - III_Palsa_E3_3 | ecosystem: Environmental > Terrestrial > Soil > Palsa > Peat permafrost | place: Sweden...
GGAGATTCTGGACTGGTTCAATAAGAATCTCCCCACGCCACCAAAGAAATTCGTCGCAAGTCGCGCTATCTTCTGGTTCAAGCCAACCGCCGAAGAGAGTATCAGTAGGATTTGGGATATGGTTCATATTCTGCGAAGACATGATCGCCACGTTGTCGTACACAGGTGTCGTCGCCTCGCGAATATCTCCTACTCAGATCGGTTTCAAGTGGCGGCATACCCGTCGGCGCTGGATGACAGAATCATTGAGTCCTGAACCTGTACCGTTGCCTTTGCGAAAAGCTCAGCGCAAACGGGCAGCTAGCACGAATCAGCCTATCTCCAATTTAGACGACCCTTTCTCCCGGCCGCCGTACACTTAACCTCACGCCCGAAAGGATCCCATGAGCCCCCTGAGCCTTCCCACCGCCATCGAGTTCCACACCCCCCTCGCCGACCGCTACGCCCCCATCCTCACTCCTGAAGCCATCGCCTTCCTCACCACCCTCCAGCGCGAATTCAACCCCCGCCGCAAGCAGCTCCTAGCCGCCCGCATCACCCGCCAGGCCGCCCTCGACGCCGGCACCCTCCCAAACTTCCTCCCCGAAACTCTTTCCATCCGGCAAGCAAGCTGGACCATCGCGCCCCTCCCCGCCGACCTCCAAGACCGCCGCGTCGAAATCACCGGCCCAGTCGACCGCAAGATGATCATCAACGCCCTCAACTCCGGCGCCCGCGTCTTCATGGCCGACTTCGAAGACTCCACCACCCCCACCTGGGAAAATCTCCTCGACGGCCAGCTCAACCTCCGCGACGCCGTCCGCCGCACCATCACCTACTCCGACCCCACTACCAACAAGCAATACGCCCTCATCGACAACCCCGCCGTCCTCTTCGTCCGCGCCCGCGGCTGGCATCTCGAAGAGCGCCACCTCCTCGTCGACGGCGAGCCCATGTCCGGCTCCCTCTTCGACTTCGGCCTCTATCTCTTCCACAACGCCGCCGAGCTCCTAGCCCGCAACTCCGGCCCCTACTTCTATCTCCCCAAGCTCGAATCGCACCTCGAAGCCCGTCTCTGGAACGACGTCTTCGTCCGCGCCCAGCAACTCCTCAAGATCCCCCAAGGCTCCATCCGCGCAACCGTCCTCATCGAAACCATCCTCGCCACCTTCGAGATGGACGAGATCCTCTACGAACTCCGCAACCATTCCGCCGGGCTCAACTGCGGCCGCTGGGATTACATCTTCTCCTTCATCAAAAAATTCTCGGCCAACGAAACCCTCCTCTTCCCCGACCGCTCGCAGATCACGATGACCTCACCCTTCATGCGCGCCTACTCCCGCCTCACCATCAAGACCTGCCACCATCGCAACGCGCCAGCCATCGGCGGCATGAGCGCCTTCATCCCCATCAAGTCCGACCCCGCAGCCAACAACACCGCCATCGCCCAGGTTCGCGCCGACAAAGAGCGCGAAGCCACCGACGGACACGACGGCACCTGGGTCGCGCACCCCGGCCTCGTCCCCGTCGCCAAAGAAGTCTTCGACCGCATCATGTCGCAGCCCAACCAGATCGCAAAGCAGCTGCCCGACTTCACCGCAACCCCTGCCGAACTCCTCGCCATCCCCACCGGCACCATCACCTACACCGGCCTCAAGCACAACCTCGCCGTCGGCCTCGGCTATCTCGAAGCCTGGATGCGCGGTATCGGCTGCGTCCCGCTCTTCAACCTCATGGAAGATGCCGCCACCGCAGAAATCTCCCGCGCTCAACTATGGCAATGGGTCCACCACCACGCCGTCCTCCAAGATGACGAACACGCTGGTCAGCCCGTCACCGCCGAACTCTGCAATCAGCTCCTCGACGCCGAAGTAGCGCGCGCAACCGAAAACGCTGCTCCCGTGCGCATCACCGCCTACAACCTCGCCGCCACCCTCATCCGCAACCTAATCGACGCACCCGCCTTCGAGTCCTTCCTAACCCTCCCCGCCTACACCACCATCCTCCAGCAGGAAAACATCACTGGCTGATCCACGCCCAAAACCCCACGATCGATCCCACAGTAAAGATAAGCAGAGAAAACCAGAGCCACCCACGCCTCTGATCCATGCGATCTCGCTCGCGTAGTTCATCAGCATAACGATGCGCATCCTTCAGGACGTCGTCGATCTCGTAACCCCTCAATCCATCACCATCCGCACCTGATTCTTGGTTGGCCAACATAGGATGAACGTCCTTTCAGCACTAGACCGCTAACCACAAACGCAGCGCCGGATGCAAAGTCGAGATCAGTGAACGGCCGCCATACTGCGCAAGCAAATCAGCGCAACAATAATGATTAGCGCAACAGCGACCGCCAGCAGGAACCAAAATTCGAGCGCACTACTCTCCTTTGAACGCGTTCCCGCAGCGCCCACGGATCGACGTCGCCCTCGGAAAAAGAACAGGTAACGAGGGGGCGCGGAACGGTCGAACTTCGCACTATCCGCCGTCTGCCGCCCGGCCTCTCCCGAATTCCGTCCTTGCCGTTTTGTGAACATGCGTGCGAGGACCGCCATTGCCTCTACTCCATCAACGCTAATCACCCCGGCATAAGGCTGCCGTTGGGAATTCGTTAAATTGTCGTTAGAACGATGCCGCCGCGCCCCACTGCCCCTTCGATTACCATCCCGTCACCCCACTCGTACATCCCAGTCCCCATCACGTACACTCTCACCTTCATGGCAAACCATGCCTGTGTGAGGAATCCCCATGGCCCGTCCCTACTGGAGCGGTAAAATCCAGATCTCCCTCGTCTCCTTCGGCGTAAAACTCTTCGTCGCCACCGAAGCCGCCAGCGACATCCACTTCCATCAGATCGATCGCCGCACCGGCGAGCGCGTACGCCACCAGAACGTCGCCGCCAGCGCCATCGAGCGCGACCCCGACGAAGCCGCCGACCCCGTCCACAAAGCCGACATCGTCAAAGGCTACGAGTACTCCCACGGCCGCTACGTCACCATCGAGCCCGACGAACTCGCTCACCTTCGCGTCCCCTCCAAGCGCATCATGGACGTCGCCCAATTCGTCGACATCGATTCCATCGATCCCGCCTTTTTCGAGAAGCCCTACTTCGTCGTCCCCGAAGACGACACCCAAACCGAAGCCTTCCTCACCATCCGTCAGGCGCTTATCGACACCAACAAAATTGCCCTCTCGCGCATCGCCTTCGGAGGCCGAGAGCACGTCATCGCCATCGCCCCCGCTCCCGCACACCTCTCTGAAAAATCCACCAAATCCTCCAAGCCCACCAAAGCCGCAAAATCAAAATCTCCGAAATCCGAGTCCGCCGAGCACCTCGGCCTCATGGCCTATACCCTTCGCTATGCAGCCGAACTCCGCGACCCTGCTGCCTATTTCGAATCCATCAAGCCTCACACCATCAACGCAGACTCCCTCTCCCTGGCCAAGGAACTCATCCAGCGCAAGACCGCAGTCTTCGACCCCACCAAGTTCACCGACGGCTACGAAGCCGCCGTCAAAGAGCTCGTCGACGCCAAGCTCAAGCACGCTCCTATCCCCCGCGAAGAGCCCGCTCCCCGCACCCGCGGCAAAGTCATTCACCTCATGGACGCCCTTCGCAAGTCGGTCAATGATACAAAGACCTCAGACACCCGCAGCACAAACACGAAGCGCACAGCAACAAAGAGCATCGACACGGCCAAGTCCGCTTCCCGGAAAGGACCCACGCTCATCAAGTCCACTTCCAAGTCGCATCCTCGCCACGAAGCCAAGCCAACCCGGACATCTCCAAAGCGTAAAACCGCGTAGGACTCCATCATGGCCACAAAGAAAACCGCCGCCAAAAACACCACGCGCAAGCGAGACCCTCACTCCACCGCGGCTTCCTCGGCCGTCGATGCGCAACTCGAACGCTATCGCTCCATGCGCGACTTCAGCACCACCGACGAACCCTCCGGAGCCGGCGCTAACACCAACACCTTCGCCATGCGCAAGCCCTCCACCTCGCGCGGCCTTCCCTTCGTCATCCAGAAACACGCAGCCTCTCACCTCCATTACGACTTCCGCCTCAGCTGGGGTGGCGTTCTCAAAAGCTGGGCCATCGCCAAGGGCCCCAGCTACAACCCACAGGAGCGCCGCCTCGCCATCGAAGTCGAAGACCATCCCCTCGAGTACGGTGGCTTCGAAGGGATCATCCCCCAGGGCCAGTACGGCGGCGGCACAGTCATGATCTGGGATCAGGGCAGCTGGTGGCCGCAGCTCGGCAGCGAAAACGTCGACGCCTGCCTCCGCGCCGGTCACCTCAAATTCGAGATGAATGGCTCCAAGATGAAAGGCAAGTGGGCTCTCATCCGCATGAACCACGCCGCCCACGGCCCCAACGACAAGCCCCAGTGGCTCCTCATCAAGGAGCACGACAAGTACGAGCGCGGCCCCAGCGACCAGGCCATCACCGACGAGCGCCCCAACTCCTCCGTCACCGGCCGATCAATCGATCAGATTGCGCACGCCCAGGACCACGTCTGGAACTCCAACCGCAGCAATCCCCTTCAGTCCGCTCCCGCCCCCAAGTCCGCCGCGAAAAAGTCCGCGGCTACCTCCGCAAAGAAATCCGCGCCCGCACCGCCGCCTACCCCGTCCATCGACATCAATGATCTCCCCCGCGAGCGTCAGCCCGACTTCATCTCCCCGCAGCTAGCCTTCGAAGCCGAGTCCACCCCCAACACCGACGACTGGATCCACGAGCTCAAGCTCGATGGCTATCGCATCCAGGCCCGCAAGTCCGGCAACCAGGTCCAACTCCTCACCCGCAAAGGTATTGACTGGACGCATCGCATGCCCGACGTCGCCAAGGCCGTCGCCAATCTCCCCGTCCGCGAATGCACCCTCGATGGCGAAGTTGTCGTTCTCGCCACCGACGGCAACTCCAGCTTCGCCCTCCTCCAAGCCTCCTTCCAAAACGCCGAAACTCATCCCCTCACCTATTTCGTCTTCGACCTCCTCCACATCGACGGCCACGATCCCCGCGATCTATCTCTGCGCGAACGCAAACAACTCCTCGCCCCCCTCCTCCCACCCGACGACGAAACCATCCGCTTCTCTGAAGACATTCCCGGCAACGGTGAAACCGTCTTCCGCAAAGCCTGCGCCCTGCACGCCGAAGGCATCATCTCCAAGCGCGCCGACGCTCCCTATCGGAGCTCCCGCTCCTCCGACTGGCTCAAGTCCAAATGCCTCCACGAGCAGGAGCTCGTCATCGCCGGCTTCACTCTCTCCAGCGAAGGCCCCGACCGCGTCGGAGCCCTCCTCCTCGGCTACTATCCTCCCGTAAAGCGCGGCCCCAAAACGCCTCGGCACCTAATCTACGCCGGCCGCACCGGCACCGGATTCACCCAGAAGATGCGCCGCGATCTCCTCACCCAGCTCGTCAAACTCCGCGTCCCCGAATCGCCCTTCGACCGCATCCCCCACGACGCCACCCGCGCCGTCTTCTGGGTTCACCCCACCCTCGTCGCCCAGGTCCGCTTCGCCACCTGGACCTCCGACAACCTCGTCCGCCAGGCCGCCTTCCTCGGCCTCCGTGAAGACAAACCCGCCACCGAAGTCGTGCGCGAATCCGCCACCGTAGCTCCCCAACCCAAGCGCTCCAGCGCCAAACCCACCAAACCCCGCACCCACGCCGCCCACCGCACCGGGACCCTGCAGCACTTCGCCCTGCCCGCGACCAAACCCAAGTCTCCCAGATCGAAGACCCCTAGCGCCATGCCCACCAAATCGGTCCCTGCAAAATCCGCACCAGCAAAATCCGTCTCTCGGAAGCCCACCCCTCCCAGCCTCGCCGTCCGCGCAGGACTCACCCATCCCGACAAGATCCTCGACCCCTCCTCCGGCCTCACCAAGCAGCAGCTCGCCGACTACTACGCCATCGCCGCCGACCGCATCCTCCCCTACATCGCCAACCGCCCCCTCTCGCTCGTTCGCTGCCCACAAGGCGCCGGCAAGCCCTGCTTCTTCCAGAAGCACGTCAACAACTACCTCCCTCCCGGCATCAAGACCATCGACATCCAGGACAAAACCTCCTCCGCTCCCGAACCCTACATCACCCTCGACACCACCGACGCCATCATCTCGCTCGCCCAGATGAATGTCCTCGAGATCCATCCCTGGGGCTCCACCAACGACGACCTCGAGCACCCCGACCGCCTCATCTTCGATCTCGATCCCGACGCCGATCTCCCCTGGCTCACCGTCGCCGCAGCCGCCGCCGAAGTCCGCCAGCGCCTCAAGAACCTCGGCATCGAAAGCTTTCTCAAGCTCACCGGCGGCAAAGGCCTGCACATCGTCGCACCCATCCAGCCCACCCTCACCTGGCCCGAGCTCAAGACCGCCGCCCACAACTTCGTCCTCTCCATGGAACGCCAAAACCCCGACCTCTATCTCACCAAGATGACCAAGTCTTCGCGCGTCGGCCGCATCTTCCTCGACTACCTGCGTAATCAACGAGGCGCAACGGCGGTCGCCCCCTACTCCCCCCGCGCCCGCGTCGGCGCCACCATCTCTCTCCCCTTACCCTGGACAGCTCTCACCCGCGACATCCACCCATCCCTCTCCGTCTACGACGTAGCCGCCTCCCACACCCGCCTCCGCGCCGACCCTTGGAAGGCCTTCCTCACCACCCACCAGCAACTCCATCCCAAACAATTCGCCGTCCTCTAACCCACCCACCGTGCCGACGTGAATGCACCACGCCGGCACCCGCTGTTAATCCCGGTAGATGCGGAAGGTCTTCAATTAACCGTAATTCGTGTCGCGGCGATCGTGCCCGTGACTTCGGTTGTTGTGGGAGATCCGTCCAGGTTCCACACTTTGAATGTGAAGTGGCCGCTGTAAGTCTTGTTGTCCTCGGCTACCGTAATCTCCGCATCCACGGTGAAGTAGTTGGTCGCCGTAGCCAACGGTGTGCTTGGATTGAACAGCCAGCCCACATGATGAAGAGTGACGCTCCGCCTGCCAGACTCCTTCCACACTCCTACGCAGATGTCGCCGCCAGCCGGCGCTAGAAAGGCACTTTCGAACTCTGTGCCGTCCATGTGCCACGTATCAAACGTATCGTTGAAGGTCGACTGATCAGCGCTGTTGGTGTAGATCACATGCCATAGCCCAACGATCGGCGGGTACGCTGGGTCAAAGGGTGAGCCAGGAGCGCCTGGCCCAGGCATGGGCAGTTTGATCGCGGGCTCTGAGCCGGTTGCGCCGAACCTTCCACAGGCCGCGTTGGCACACGTTGGAAGAATGAAAAGACACATTGCGGCAAACAGAGCCATGCTGCTGCAGAGCCGAGCCCTCAACTTGCCGGCCGAGGTGGTTGAGGATACCGAGGTCCTGATGATTCGATTCATAGTGTTTCTCCTTTTCGATTCTGTCCGGGCAAGCGACGCGGGTCAGTCTGCAGCACCGGCACGTTTCGGAGCAATACCCGCGCGGCGATTTGTTTCTCCCCGCGCATCCCCTGCCGATGCAATCGATTAGGCGATTTTGTCCCCGCTCGTCACGGCGAAAAGCGGTAATCCACTTCTCTCCGGCGGGTGCTAAACTCAGTTCTCGCGGGTACAGGGGTGCGGAATGGCAGTTTTGCCAACCCAGGAGACGGTCAGCTTCGGCCTCTTCGAGCTCGACCTCAAGGCCGCGCAGCTGACCAGGAACGGAACAAAGATCCGGCTGCCGCAGCAACCCCTTCAACTTCTATCTGTCCTGATCGAATCCCCCGGCGAGGTCGTCACCCGTGAAGAACTCCGTCAGCGCCTCTGGCCTTCCGATGTCTTCATTGACTTCGACCACGGTCTGAACAAGTCGATACAGAAACTTCGAGACGCGCTCAGCGACTCGGCCGACTCTCCCCGCTACATCGAAACCATCCCCCGCGTCGGATACCGCTTCATCGCTCCGGTAAGAAACGGTGCACGCTCACGAGAGCCCCAGGGCGTCCTGGAGGTCCCGCAGCCGCCGCCTGTCAGTCCGGTCCCTTCAACACCCGCCTCGCTCACTGGAAATTCCGGAACCCGATGGCTCCTGCTTGCGGCGGCAGGTCTGGCGATATGTGCCGCAATCGGCATCGCAGTCCACTTCTCCTTCCGCCCTCATCCAGCCGTCGTAAAGTACACGCAGCTAACAGATTTCACTGATTCCGCGACGACTCCGGCCTTATCGCCCGACGGTCATTTCCTTGCGTTCATCCGCGGAGGCAACTCTTTTATGTCGGTCGGTGAAATCTACGTCAAGATGCTCCCCGACGGCGAGGCAAGGCGTCTGACCAATGACGCTCGGCTGAAATACGATCTGGCATTCTCACCAGACGGCTCGCAGATCGCCTATACGGTTTTGGAAAATGCCGCGTTTGCAACCTATTCCATCTCGGTATTAGGCGGCGACTCGCATCTTCTCCTTAACAATGCAGCGGGCCTGACCTGGCTCGACCCAAACCACTATCTTTTCTCCAAATTCCGTTCCGGACTTCATCTTGGAATCGTCACCGAATCCATAACGGGCGACAACTTTCGCGAACTGTATTTCCCCCCGCACGAACGTGCCATGGCCCATTACTCGTTCGCCTCTCCTGATCACCAATCAGCTCTTGTGGTCGAGATGAACGGACAGGGAGACTGGACGCTCTGCAAACTTATCTCTCTCGATGGCACGTTCCCTCCACGACCGGTAGGGCCAAACGGTGCGTGCACTGCCGCGGCTTGGTCTCCCGACGGAACATGGATGTACTTCATCGCCACTGTCGAAGGACAGAGTCACCTGTGGCGCCAGCGATCTCCTGCGGGCCGACCGGAGCAGCTAACCGTTGGCCCTTCGGAAGAGGAAGGATTGGCTGTAGAGCCGGATGGCCGCTCCGTCATCACCTCGATTGGCGCGCAGGAGAGCTCCATCTGGATGCACGATGCTGCGGGGGAACGATCTCTTTCGTCCGAAGGAGAAATCGTCGCGGACGCCTCGCCTCCGTCATTTGGAGCGGACGATAAAACCCTCTACTACCTATTGCGCCATCAGAAAGCAGATGCCGACGCGGAACTTTGGCGCTTCACACTCGACACCGGCAAGAGCGAAGCGGTCTTCCCGGGAACTTCAATGATCGACTACGATGTGTCGCCGGATGGCAAACAGATCGTCTACACCCGTGCGGGTAGCGACGGCAGATCCCAACTGTGGCTTGCGCCGATAGACCGAAGCTCGCCCGCCCGACAGATCGGCCATTCCGGCGAGACAACGCCACACTTCGGCTCACACGGACAGATCCTGTTTCGTCTTTCAGAGGGAAACGCCAATTATCTGGAACAGATGAATCAGGATGGCTCTGGGCGGTCGAATGTCCTTCCTTACCCAATCATCGAAGTGCAAGGAATCTCGCCAGGGCGAAAGTGGCTGATGGCGATCGCTCCTTATCCTGATGGCAACCGCATCATTCCCAGGAACGTGGCGATTCCGCTCGATGGCGGAGCCCCGCTCCGCATATGCGTAAGCTACTGCCTCCCGGTATGGTCGTCGAGCGGGAGATTCCTTTTTGTTCCAGTCGAAGAATCGTCGCAAACCACTCCAGGGCGAAGCCTGGCTATTCCGGTTGGTCCAGGAGAAACTCTGCCGAAGTTTCCTCCCGAAGGCATTGCGTCGCGGGCTGAACCGAGTGTAGTGCCTGGTGCCCAATCAATCAGCCGCGCCGCGCTCGTCCCCGGCAAGGACCTTTCACACTACGCCTACGTGAACACAACAGCGCACCGCAATCTCTATCGCATCTCGCTGCCCTGAGCAGTCATGCCATTGGAAGTATCAAACCCACCGAAAAGCATTGACACCAAGCAATACCAACTCTATCTGGGATCGTCGCGGCGCTACGTGCAGGTGGAAACGAAAATGTGGAAGTAGTCGAACTGCCGTCACTTAACCATCTATTTCAAACCGCAAAGACCGGAGACGAGAACGAATACGACACCACTGACAAGACCGTGGCGCCAGTGCGCTCCAGCAAGTCGCCTCCTTCGTGAACAAGCAGCACTGACTTACGCTACCGTGGCGCTAAACCGCCACTGCCCTCATCGACGTTCGGATGAGCCCCGACGGCCGGCTTCCTCGAGAAACGAACGCCACCCACTCAATTTGTTAACATGGTTCTTTCCTCCCCGAAGGAGAGCGACACATGTCCGCAACCGCAACGCCCCCCACCGCCACCACCCCCGTCATCACCGAGCTCAACCACTGGATCAACAACACCCCCACCCCTGGCACCTCCGCGCGTTTCGCCGACGTCTACCACCCCGCCACCGGCCGCATCCAATCCCGAGTCCCGCTAGCCACCGCCGCCGAAGTCGACGCCGCCGTCGCAGCCGCCGCAGCCGCCTTCCCCGACTGGTCCGCCCAGCCGCCTCTCCGCCGCGCCCGCGTCCTCTTCCGTTTCCGCGAAATCTTCGAGCGCCGCCTCGACGAAGTCGCCGCCCTCATCAATCGCGAGCACGGCAAAGTCTTCTCCGACGCCCGCGGCGAAGCCACCCGCGGCCTCGAAGTCATCGAGTTCGCCACCGGCATCCCCCACCTCCTCAAAGGAGAACTCACCGAACAAGTAGGTTCCGGTGTCGACAGCTACTCCATGCGCCAACCCCTCGGCGTCGTCGCCGGCATCACGCCCTTCAACTTCCCCGCCATGGTCCCCATGTGGATGTTCCCCATCGCTCTCGCCTGCGGCAACACCTTCGTCCTCAAGCCTTCGGAGCGAGACCCCAGCTCGGCAAACCTTTTAGCGGAAATGCTCAAGGAAGCCGGCCTCCCCGACGGCGTCTTCAACTTAGTCCACGGCGACAAGGTCGCAGTCGACGCCATCCTCACTCACCCCGGCATCGCCGCCGTAAGCTTCGTAGGCTCAACCCCCATCGCCGAATACGTCTACCGCACCGGCACCGCCACCGGCAAACGCGTCCAGGCTTTAGGCGGCGCAAAAAATCACATGATCGTCATGCCCGACGCCGACCTCGACCAGGCAGCCGATGCCCTGGTAGGAGCCGCATACGGCTCAGCCGGCGAGCGCTGCATGGCCATCTCCGTAGCTGTAACCGTAGGCGCCCACACCGCCGACGCCCTCATCACCAAACTGACCTCCCGCATCGCCGACCTTCGCGTAGGCGACGGTGCCGAGAACGCACCCAACGGCGAGTCCGACCTAGGCCCCCTCATCACCAGATCCCACCTAGACAAAGTCACCAGCTACATCCAGTTTGGCACCGAAGAAGGAGCCGACCTCGTAGTCGACGGCCGCACCACCGCGCTCCCCAAAGGCGAAGGCTTCTTCCTGGGCGCCACCCTCTTCGACCACGTCAAGCCCACCATGCGTATCTACAAGGAAGAGATCTTCGGACCCGTCCTAGGCGTAGTCCGCGCCAGCAACTTCGAGACCGCTCTCCAACTCATCAACGACCACGAGTTCGGCAACGGCACCAGCATCTTCACTCGCGACGGCGACACAGCCCGCGACTTCACCCGCCGCGTACAATCCGGCATGGTCGGCATCAACGTCCCCATCCCGGTCCCCATGGCCTTCCACTCGTTCGGTGGATGGAAGCGTTCCCTCTTCGGCGACCACGCCATCTACGGCCCCGAAGGCGTCCGCTTCTACACCCGCTTAAAAACCGTCACCGCCCGCTGGCCCACCGGCATCCGCGCCGGAGTAGACACCACCATGCCCACGCTCGGCTAGCTCAACCTACTTCTCGGCCGTAGGAGGCACCAGCCCCTTCAATCGCAAATACGTCGACAGCTCCGCATACTGTTCGTTGTCATGCGACACGTTCCCCCACGCCAACCCAATGCGCGAACGCTTCACCGGCCCCAGCGTAATCACCTCAGTGATCGTCGCATCGGTTAGCGCGGCATAAGCCTTATCGCAAGCAGCAAACGAAGCCGTCAGCCCGGCAAGCACGGTCGCCTTATCCGCCGTATCGCTCGGCACCGCCTTCGGATCCACCGTCGTCCCATTCAGCGCCGAGCACACATGAAACTGCGCCTCGGTCACATGATTCACAATCCGTGCAAACGTCCGTATATCCGCCGTCGGCTTGTACTGAAAATCCGCCTCCGACATCTTCTCCGCCGCCTTCAAAACATTCGGCTTCAACCGGTTATACGCAGCCTGCACTTCAGCCGCAGGCCCAAGCGGCGCAGCAGGTGCAGGAGCCGCAGCAGGTGCCTGCGCCAGGCACAGCGTGGATGAAACCATCAAACCGAACGCCGCAAATGCGATTTCAATACGCTTCATATCTCTCCTCATCTTTCCCAACCCTTTGTTGCGTAAGCTTACCCGCAAACTCCAGCACAGGCAATTCTCCGTCGCCACTAGCCCGTCCACCTGCGCCACAAAAAAGAAAAGTGCGACCCATACATGGCCACACTCTTGCACACTCGCTCTAACGATCACGTCGAATGAATAAACTCGCAGATTCTATGGAGCCGACGAACGGACTTGAACCGTTGACCTGCTGATTACGAATCAGCTGCTCTACCAACTGAGCTACGTCGGCGACTCCTTCGTCATTCTATCGGCAATCACTTCATCCGCAAAATTCCCACCCACTCACCACGCTCTCCCGCACGCGCACCTCGACGCACACACCTCACTTACCAAAGTTTCTATCCTGTTATCCACAACGCAAAAGGGCCGCCCGGCAACAGGGCGACCCTTTTCTATGGGAGGCAGTTCCAACGGAGGCAAAGCCATCGAAACTCTCTGAGTGCAAGACTATGTTCGACCTCCGGTGCTGTCAAGAAAGTTTTCCAGCTTTTATCATCTCTATCAAAATCAACAACTTAGACGATTTATCTCCCACTCGCTCCGGTTTTCACTGGTTTTTCCGGGTGCCTTCCACAAAGCTCCAAAAATCACCCTTCCATCCCCGGAACCGCCCCCCAAACCCCTTCGGCTCAACCCGAAACCCTTCTAAGCTCCCTCAGCCGAGTCCGGCCCCCGAAACACCGCCGGCTTATTTTGCGGAGCCAGGTGCAGGCTCAAAAACTCCGCCTCCACGGCCGCCGGCTTCCCGCGTAGCACCCGAAACCACGCCCGCCCGAACCCCAGGAACAATCCCAACAGCACCGCAGCCGCCCCCAGCACGCCCGACAGGATCGTAATGTTTTCCAGCAGCGTAAACGTCTGTGCCGCCACCACCTTGAACGCCGGATGAGCATCCTGGTTGAACGTCATCTGGCTCAAATGGATCCCTGAAATCATCTGCTGCGCCGCATCCCCCGCAAAGCTGCCCGTCGCCAGGAGAACCAACGTCCCCTCCTGCCGCAGCCGCGCCCCGCCGCTCTTCAGCTCCGGCACCTCACCCTGAACCGTCTTCGCCGCCTCCTGCGCCAGCGTCGGCGTCGGATACATCAGCATCGTCAGGGTCTCTTGCCCCCGCGCATCGTCATACTTAGCCGTCACCGCCTCCGGCTCCATCTTCCAGTTCAACGACGCAGCCTGCAGCACCCCGCCCCCCACCGCATAGCTCACCGGCCCCAGCGCATACCGCAAACTTCCCCCCACCAGTCCATTCGCCGGCGTCAATGTCGGCAGAATCGGCACCGCCCCTGTGTTCCCGAAGGCCTTGGGCATCACCTCCAACAGCGGCCGAAGCCCCGCCACATCCTGCGCCGTCGCCGCGCCCTGAAACTCCGCCAGCACCACCGACTTGCCCCTCATGAATAACACCGCATTTCCACCCACGGCATCGTACGTCACCAGGTCCCCGCCCACCCTCATCCCCGGCTGCTCCGCCAGGGTAAACGCGCTATACGCCCCCGTCCGATCGCCAAACTGCACCGCCTCAACATGCACGGTACGTCCACCGCGTGTGTAGTCGGCCGCCTTCGACCGAATCTCACCACACTCACCCAGCACATGCGGATTCACACCCAGCAACGCAGCTTCGGGAGTCGCTCCCGCAGTCGATCCTGTTGTCGCCCCGGCCGCCGCGTCCACACGCGTCCAATCCCCAAACTTCGCCGGCAACAGCGGCGCCGCCGGCTCCATCAACGACACCGACCCCTGCGCCCAACTCACTCCTGCGCCCACCGCCAGCCCAGCCACCATCACCGCCAGCGCCACACACCGTCTTGTCCCGAAAACCAACCTCATACAAGCGAAAGACTACACCAACACCCTAAACGGTAGCATCCCCCTCCCCGCCGCTGCCTCGCCATTGCGTTTGTCTTTGCCTTTGTTTTTCTTTCTGTCATTCCCTCTGGGAATCTGCTTCTTCTTCGCCCGTGCTTTCGCCCTCGCCTTTGCCCTGGCTTTCGTTTTCTGGCTGTCATTCCGACCCTAAGCGAAGCCGAAGGGGAGGAACCCGCTTCTAACGCGAAGCGCCCGTTCTTCTCCACCCACAAAACCGTCATCTCGACCGAAGCGTGCAGCGCGTAGCGGAGAGACCCCCTGTATTGGCTCTTGCCTTTGCCAGAAGCTAGCAGCCTCCACACAAACTACCGCGCCGCCTGCTCCACCACCCGCGCCCTTCCCCCATTGATCCCCTGCGCATACACCGCAATCCCCTTATACAAACTCTCCGCCACGCGCTCGCGATACTCCGGCGTCTCCAGCTTCTCCGCCGTGTCCGGATTCGTCACGAAACTAATCTCTGCCAAAATCGACGGCATATTCGCCCCAATCAGCACCACAAACGGAGCCTTCTTCACCCCGCGATTCCGCAGCTCAGGATTCCCCTTCCGCAGCCCCGCATACAGCGACGCATCCACATCCGCAGCCAGCTCTTTCGATTCATCAATCTTGTCTTTCAGCGCGATCTTCTTCACCAAATCGCTCAACTCATGCACGCTCTCAGTCGACACGGCGTTCTCACGGCTAGCCACCGTCATCGCCTCCGGATCGCTCGCGAAGTTCAGGTAATACACCTCCACGCCCTTCACCGACACATCCTGCGAGCTGTTCGCATGCACGCTGATAAACAAATCCGCCTGCGCCTTATTGGCAATCGCCGTCCGCGTCTCCAACGGCACAAACGTATCGTCATCGCGCGTATACACCACCTCCGCGCCCAGCCGATCATGCAGCAGCTTACCCAGCCTCAGCGCCACATCCAGCACCACATCCTTCTCCTCAATCCCGCCCGCGCCCAGTGTCCCCGAGTCATGCCCACCATGCCCGGCATCAATCACAATCCGCCCAATCTTCAACCCCAACGCCCGCATCAACGACGTCTCACCATCCGCCGTAGGAGGCGCCGCCGCAGCCGGCTCACCCTTCACCGAAGCATCTGGGTGCCCCATCTTCGCGACAGCATTATCGTCGCTAAGGTGGGAAGAACTCCTCCGCGACCGCGGCACATAATGATCCCCACTCGCCGCCGCATCCCCACTAGTCTCAGCAATCGGCTTCGACGTCGGCTTGCGCGTAGCCTCCACCATCCCCGGCTGCCTGCTCACCTCGGCAACCTCACTGCTCGTATCCACCGCGTTCTTCGTCACGGTATTCGGCACCGGCCTCGCCATCGTAGGCTTCGACGCAATCACCACCCGCGGCGGCGCTACACTCTTCCCATCGCCCACCCGATCCGTACTCCGAGCCGGCAACCCAAAACTCGCACTCCCATCCGTCACCGGCATCGGCGGCAAACTCGACACCGCCGGCCCGCCACCGCGCTTCCCACTCACCACCGGAGCCGTCCCCACCGCAGCAACCTCCGCATTCACCACCGGCGCATCCATCGCGGCAGGCACCGCCGCCGCACCAGCTACTTCCTGCTTCCTACTTCCTACTTCCTGTTCTTGCCCCCCATGAATATCAATAATCAGCCGCAGCGGATTCGGCAACAAAAACGCCGAGTACTCCGTCACGTGATGCACATCCAGCACCACCCGCGTCACCTCACCCGAGAACTGCGCCGCCCGCACCCGCGTCAAAAATCCATCATCGGTCACATTAAAGCTCTTGCCCGCAAGCTCCGGCGCCAACCGCGCATGCCCCAAATCAAAAAAGATGCGGTCAGGATTCTCCACCCGCGCCGCCTCATACTTAATCTCTTCTCCCGGAGCCACATTCAAATCAATCGCCACCCGCGTATAACTAGCCGTCGACCAATGCCGAATCCCCGTCACCACTGCCAGCGGCCCCGTCGGCTTCGCACCCGCATCCGGCGAGCTCCGCCCCAACCCCACATCCTCCCGCACCACCGGAGCAACATGCGCGAGCGAAGCATCTTCCACCGCATTCTGATTCCGACGAGCCACACCTCCGGGTGCCCCATTCATGACGGTCTCATCGTCATGAGTGGGATTGCTCGATCCCGGGTGCCCCATCTTCGCAACGGTCGTATCGTTGCTAAGGTGGGACTCGCCAGTTGCTGGTTGCCCCACCTCTCTCTTCTTCGAGTTCGATGAATCAGCCACACCGCCGGGTACCCCATCGATCGCCGGGTGCCCCGAGTCCGGATTCTCGGACTCGGACCCGCGCCCTACCCCTACGGACCGATCCCCACCCGCAACCTCCACCCCAGCCTTCCTTGCCTCCCGCGGATAATCCTGCACCAGCTGCGCCCTCACCCTCTGCGCCTCATCCGCATCCGCCGCCCCAAGCAACCCCAGCGCCTTCACCAGCGCCTCAGGAGCCAGCCTGTCCCCCGGATAAGCCTTCGCCAAATACTCATACTGCCCAGCCGCATCATGGACATTCTTCTTATCGCCAAACTCGCGTCCCTGTTCGGCCAGCAACTCCGCCACCTGCGCCACGGCCTCAGCCGCATGAGCATTATCCGGATCAGCATGATAGATCGCGCGAAACGAATTCATCACCCGCGCATACTCCACGCGCGTATGCGCCCCCTTCGGCTCCGCCTCGAAATCCGCACGAGCCACAACCGCCGCACCCCACCCTACCCCAGGCTTCGCCGCCACATCGCCCGGAGTCTCCGCCCGCATCCCACCCGCAGGTTCCGCTCGCATTGGAAAGCCGGTCAATCCCCCGCAGCACAACCCCACCCAAGCCACCGCGCTGAACCAGCCGCAGCCCCGACCCACCCCACCCTGATTAAGGAGACCCATACCAACTTAAGTGTAGGTTCCCCCCCTCACCCCCACCCTGTGAATCCACCAAAGGTACCCCCGCGAATACCCTCAACTTCCCAATCTCAGACCGACTTACTCACCAAAGACCTGTTCAGGGTGAGCTCGTGTGAATTTGATCCAGGCGTTGTAAATCACAGAGTCGTCGACTCCATCTGGCGCTAGCTCCCAAGCTCGACGATTCAGCTCGTCAGCGCGTTCTACAACCCCTGCCTCCTCCAACATCTCGTTGATCCCTTTAGTGCCCCGTGTCTTCTCCAACGGCATCATCAGCTCAGCCGCTTCATGGAAACAATCAGCAAGCTCGAAAAGTTCCAAATCCCGAAGCCCCTCTTCCGTAACCGCCACCAATCCCGGCTCGCCAAAGTTTCCGAAGTGCCACGTGACGCTGTCGAGTGTAAGGCTAATATCCAACCAATGCGTTGCGCCCATCGAGCGCAAACCTCTCGGCAGAGTCCGCAAATTGCCGGCTAACTCTCCGCTTCGGTCGTATGGATCGCCCACGACTCTTGCCGTCAATAAAGCCTCTAGCTGCTTTTGCAGCTCCTTGTCGTCCAATTGCAGCTGTGGCCACTTACTCAGATCATTCTCCACGAAAAGCGTCCTCCCTACCCCAACAACTCCCCCACCACATCCTTCGCCGAAGCCAGCGCCGCATCCAACCCCACAACATCCGTCCCGCCAGCCTCCGCCAAATCCGGCCGCCCACCACCCATGCCCCCAACCTTCGCCGCAATCGCGCCAACAAACTTCCCCGCCTGCACCCGCGAAGTAAGATCCTTACTCACCCCAACAATCAACGACACGCGCCCCTCCGCCGCGGCCCCAAGCACCACAACTCCCGACCCCAACTTCCCGCGCAGCTCATCCACCAAATTCCGCATCTGCGATTTATCCAGCGCATCCACTCTCTGCGCCAGCACCTTAACCCCCTTCACCTCGACAGCATTCCCCGCAGCGTCCGCGGTAGCCGCCGAAGCCGACTTCATCCGCAGCCCCTCCAACTCCCGCCGCAACTTCTTCATCTCCTCTTCCTGCGAAGCGACGCGAGCCCGCAGCGCCTCCCCACTCACATCTCCGCCGCCAACAAACAACCCGGCAACCTTCGCCACATCCGCATCCCGCCGAAACACTCCCAGCGAACCCATCCCAGTCACCGCCTCCACACGCCGCACGCCACTAGCCACCGCGCCCTCACCCATCAGCTTCACCAACCCAATCTCGCCCGTCGCCGCCGTATGCGTTCCGCCGCAAAGCTCAGTCGAGAACTCCCCAATCTTCACCACCCGCACCTTATCGCCATACTTCTCCCCAAACAGCGCCATCGCGCCAAGCTCATGGACGGCCACATCAATGGGCACATCCACTAGCGTGACAACAGGCGTATTCGCTAACACCTGCGCATTCACAATCGACTCAATCTCCGCCAACTCCTCTTCGGCCACACCAGCAAAGTGCGAGAAGTCAAACCTCAACCGCGAACGATCATTCAAAGACCCAGCCTGCTTCACATGAGTCCCCAGCACCTGCCTCAACGCCGCGTGCAGCAAATGCGTCCCAGTATGATTCCGCATCACCGCCGCCCGCACCGCACCATCCACCACCGCATCCACCGTATCGCCGACAGCAATCGTCTGCTTCACCACCACCTGGTGCGCAAACACCCCCTGCACCGGCTTCTTACAACCCAGCACATCCGCCACAACGGAGTTATGATCCGCGGAATACAACCACCCAACATCCCCCACCTGCCCACCCGAGTCCGCATAGAAACTAGTAGCATCCAACACCACCTCACCCGTCTCGCCCGCCCGCAACACCTGCACCCCAACGCCATCTTTAACCAGCGCGATCACCTTAGCGCCATCGGTACGCAGCGCGGTATACCCCTCAAACTCGGTCTTCTCCAACTCCCGATAAACCGGCGCCGCCGACTTCGACGACCCACCCTTCCAAGAAGCCCGAGCCCGCGCCTGCTCCTCTTCCTTCGCCCTCTCAAACCCCTCCATGTCGAAACCGTATCTGCGGTCTCGGGCCGCTTCCTGCATAAAGTCAAGCGGAAGCCCATAGGTTTCGTAGATTCGAAAAGCCGTCCTCCCATCGAGAAGTTTTCGGGATTCAGTTTGTTCCTGAAATTCTCTGAAGAGCGCGGGGCCGACAACCGGCCCGTAAAAACCCTCGAACGTCTTCCTCATCGCGGACGTGACCGCGTCCGCATCTTCGTAATCTATTTCCCTGTATTGATCTTTCATGAATTTGGCGAGGCCAGGCTTAGTTCTGCTTTCAATCTCAGCGATGATCTCCGTGAGTTCTGGGATCGCAAACTTCTCCTCGTATTCGTCGAAATACTTGTCGAGTTCCTGCACTGCAACAGAAAGTACCCGAGCAAACTGCTCCTCCTCCGCCAGCACCACCTTCGCAACTCGCTCCGCGCTCTCCCACAACTCGGGATAAGCTGCGACCATCTCATCCCGCACTGCCCAAACCATCTCGTGCATAAACGGCTTCTCCTGCCCCAACAGCCGCCCATGCCGAATCCCGCGCCGCAAAATCTTCCTCAGCACATATCCCCGCCCCTCATTCGAAGGCGTCACCCCATCCGAAATCAAGAACGTACTAGCCCGAGCATGGTCCGCAATAATCCGCAGCGAAGCCGCCCCCTTCTCATCACTAACCGCCATCTCCTCAACGGACAACGAGTCCGGGTGCCCCACGTTTCGCTTCT
>Ga0302308_10001390_pt1 | contig 19707 bp, 16 predicted proteins | sample III_Palsa_E3_3_FD_200531 | JGI IMG/M metagenome (GOLD analysis project Ga0302308, IMG submission 200531) | Peat permafrost microbial communities from Stordalen Mire near Abisko, Sweden - III_Palsa_E3_3 | ecosystem: Environmental > Terrestrial > Soil > Palsa > Peat permafrost | place: Sweden...
CAGTCCTCTGCTCTCAACTTGTCCCCCGCCCTCAACTAATGCTTATGCGCCTGAGTTGGGCACCGCCCCAACAATCTGACCTTTGATCAATTGCTCCTCCGCGTCATCATAGAGGCTGGCGATAATTGCATGATAGCGCTCCATCAGAGGCTTTCGCCGTTTCTTGCGCGTCGCGGTCATCACCCCGTTTTCCAAAGTAAGTTCCTCCGGCAAAATTTTGAACGCTTTGATCTGCTCGGCCCGAGCCAGTCTCGAATTTGCCTTTTCCACTTCTTCTTGGATCAGGGTGATCACGACCTCAGATGTCGCCAAGTCGGAATACTTGACTATGGTTCCATCTCGCGATTTGGCCCAATCCATCGTAAGCGTCCCGTCTACTTCGATCAGTGCGGTGAGATATTTTCGGCCCTCGCCGATAACCACGGCTTCGGTGATATAAGGACTCTCGCGGAGCTCGTTCTCAATCTGCACCGGACTAATCGTTTTTCCGCCTGCTGTGTTTATAAGTTCCTTCTTCCGGTCAATCAGCTTGTAGTTGCCATCCGCTCCTACCTCAACGATGTCACCCGTGTGAAGCCATCCGTCCCGCAGAGCCGAATGGGTTTCCGACTCTTTTTTCCAATACCCGACAAACAACCCTGGCCCTGTGACGATCATTTCGCCGTCTGGAAGTACACGCGTCTTCCACGCGGGATCTTTTAACGGAATGCCGGAATTTCCCGGCCTCGACCAATCGGTAAGCTGTGCTAAGTTTCCTCCAACCATCTCGGTTTGGCCGTAGATTTCCTTTAGATTGACTCCCCACAACTGCCACAGCGTCACAACCTCGGGGGGCATCGGCGCGGACGCGGTATAAGGATGCGTAAGCTCATCGAACCCAATCTTCGCCAGCAGCGGCTTAAAAACGAACTGCTGGCATGCGGAATACAATAGCTCTTTGAAAGGATCACTTCGGCCAGCATCTAACCGGTCAGCAAGGACCTCCTTGGCAATCTCTAGCGCCAAACGATAGTTTCTCTGCTCCGCCGGAGAGCTACTGTTAACGTAATTGATGATTTGCGCGGCGAACTTCTGATAAAAGCGGGGCGGCGCCATATAGGAAGTCGGCTTAACTTCCCGTATACACTCCGCAAATGCCGCCGAAACATCGACAAAATATGGAACAGTCTTCGCGATCAACGGGAGCGTTATTGCCGTTAGGCGAGCTACAGTATGCGAGAGCGGCAGGTGTATAACCATGCGCTGCGACTCAGTGACCACCGCTGGGCAAAAGGTAGACCAAGTGAATGCACCCGCAAGCATCGACAAATGCGTGAGCATTGCTCCTTTTGGCGCCCCGGTGGTCCCGGAGGTGTAGCCTAAGCTCACAAGATCCGATGATTTCGCAGTGCCGGCCTCCTTTAACAAGTAGGCGACTCCATCTCCAACAAAAGGAGATCCGAACTCCGCAAGTGACACCACGTGCTCGTCCCAATTACCTGTTGATCGCTGCCACGTCGGGTCCAACACGACAATTTTTAAGAGACGGCGAGACCGGTCAGCAGCTTCGATCACTCGGAGTTGTTCGACGCTACCGGCAAAAGCAAATCGAACGTCTGAGTCTTCGAGATAGTAGCGAACTTCTTCGACAGAAGAGGTGAAGTAAACTCCTACCGTGACCGCACCCGAGCAGATGGTCGCCATATCAGCTATAACCCACTCTTGTGATACGTCGCCCATGATGGCGATTCGGTCACCCCTCTCTATCCCGGCCTGCCGAAGCGCCCCAGACACAGAACAGACCGCGTTTGCATAGTCTTTCCACGTTGTCGGTTTCCATGTTCCCTCTCTCTTCTGGAGAAAAGCGATCGCTTCACTTTCGCTCTTCAATCGTTCCAACAACAACGCCGGAATCGTGGTTGTAGCAAATTGACTTCCAGAAGTCCAATCCGCGTTGCTCATTTGAGATGATCTCCAAAGCGCTTGCGCTTTTCCGCAAACGAGGCCACTGCCTCCTTACGTTCAGGTGAATTGTATGTCAGTGTTTCCAGCGCCAGCGACGTGTCAAGGATTAGATGGACATACTGCTTGAGAATCTTGTTCACTGAATACTTTGTCCAGATTACCGCCTGGCGAGGACCGCTCGCCAGCAGTTCGGCATATTGGACAGCTTCCTCAAGAAGCTTCGGACTCTCGACAATTTTATTAACCATGCCCATCGACAAGGCTTCTTCGGCGCTGACAAAGTCACCCGTCATCAAGTAATGCTTTGCCCGAACCGGCCCGAGCAGGAGCGGCCAAATCACGGCGCCGCCATCTCCTGCTACAACGCCGGCGTTCACGTGAGTATCGGCAAAGCGCGCACTCGGGCTAGCGTAAATCATGTCGCACATCAAAGCCAACGTCGCACCTAAGCCGACCGCCGCACCATTGACAGCTGCGACAATCGGAACTTCTACCTCCAACATATTCCGGATGAGGTGACGGCCGCCTCGCGTGGCTGAAGGAACAACATCAGTATCAGCCGCCTTCTGATCACCACCTGAGCAAAAACCGCGGCCAGCGCCGGTCAGCACGATTGCCTTGACGGATTTATCTTTGTCCAAGTCTACGAACACCTGCTCTAGCTCGCTATGCATATCCCAATTGATAGCGTTCAAAATCTCGGGGCGATTCATCGTGACGATCGAAACGCCGGAGGGACGATGCTCTACATCTATATGTTGATAGCGTGAAGACGTGTCCATTTGTGCATTCATCCCTGTGTTTGCTGGGGGCGCATCGCGCGGATCTTGTTCAGTACCTCATCTAGTGGCCGCACGATGTTGTTGCGATCTTTGAAATGAGGAATGACATATCTACCTACCATCTCGATCGCTGACATAATTTTCTCATGCGGCACAGAATCCATATGAAGCAGCACTTCGTCGATTCCAAGCTGCTCATATTTTTCCAATTGTCGGATGACGGTGTCGGGGCTTCCGCATACGGTCGTGGCGGACTCGTTCAAAAGGTAATCCCAATCCTCGGCTGCGCGCTGCATCGAGGGCACGCTTTCAGCCATATAAGCATAATTGTCAGCTAGCTTCGCGAGCCGTGGATACGCATCTGTCGAAAGGCGTGCATAGTTCATGAGCGGGCCAGCAAAGTCGTCTTTGGCCTCCTGATCGGTCTTACCAATGCCGATAAATATTGGCATGCCCGCACGTGGCTGATGCAAGGGACCACTTTCGTCACGCTTCCAATTCTGCCAATATGTATCCAGGAGATTTTTTTGCTTCTCCCAACCTTGGTAAATAGCATGACTCATTACCGCCAACCCCTCTTTGCCAGCCCAGGCGTGACTATTCGGGCTGGTTGCCGCAACGCCAAGTACCGGGTAAGGTTTCTGCAACGGTTTCGGCACGAGAGACCGAGGTGGCACCTGATAGTACTTTCCCTCGAAAGTGAAGACATCCTCTCGCATCGCAGTGCGAAGTAGAGCCATACCCTCTTCCATCTGCGGAAGGGTTTCATCGGGAGACACCCCGAACGCCCTCATCGCGATTGTCGTGTTTGCTCTACCGCAGTACATCTCCATCCGCCCGTTGGACAATATGTCGGTGACAGCCAGTCGCTCAGCAGTACGAAGCGCATGATTGATGGCTTTTGGCATCAAAGCCACGGCGGGCCGAAGCCTGATTCGCGAGGTAATGGCGGCAAGATAACCGAAGACCACCTCTGGGGCCGAACTCGAAATGCCGCCCAACGCGAAGTGTTGTTCTGACAGGGCGACGAAATCGAACCCCATTCTTTCCGCAAGCTGGGTTTCGCGAACCAATTCGTGGAGCCTGTTGGAATAACTGTGACCGACCTGCGTTTCTTGCTCCGACCAAAAACCGATTTTCAATGCCATTTTATGTGCCTCCAGCTCAAGTCCTAAATTATAAATTCATGTGGCGCAGACGCCTGCAGTGTGCCGTTATTCACCCTACTTCAGCGCGCCCATGCCCTGCCTATTGAATTTTAATGTCAAATCTTCTATATTCCTGCCTTAAACCATATATATTAATTGGAGCGGTTGGGCTGCGATCGATCCCAATACTCGTAAACGATATTGCCGCAATGTCCACGAAATTATTAATTGTTTTTTGATCGGTGTTTCGCCATTAACGGCATATTATTTCCGTAAAATCGGCTACTCGCAGTGGCGACAACGCAACGAGAAATTCTTAGGATCCGGTCGAGTACCTCCGACGCTTTGCGGCGAGCGACAGTCCTTGCTTGACATCGAGCGCTCGCCTGCGTTCAGTACAGCGCCTCGAACGCTCCAGCCGCAAATGCTGACGCAAGAAGTTTGGCAATCACGTTTAAACAACTTCTACCAATATCGCATGTTGCTCCTCGCGCATCGCCAAGGACCCCGTTCTGCGAAATAGCGGCAACTCCGTTTTGCCACATCAGATTCAATTTTTCAGTCGTCATCATGCCAACATGTCCCGCCACCAGACTGGCATGCCTAACAGTATCCGGACGAAGGAGAATCATAAGGGAGGTCTCAGCGATGTCTGCGTGCCCTCCGACTGAATCAGGATCGCCACCAGCCACTTCGACCGCATGTCTCCAACCTCCAAGCCAAGCCTCATGGTCGGTGAATGCGAAAACCTGTGTCGAAGGTCCGACTCCTTCTTTTAGCGCCGGAAGCATCGCCCGAAGCGCGTTAAAGTTTCCCACATGGGCAGAAAACAGGTAGATGCGTTTGAACCCGTGCTTCGCGAGGCTTACACAATAATCGTGACAGATTGCCGTGTAAGTCTCCTCTTGCAATGAAATCGTACCGGGGAAGGCCATATGGTGTTTCGAGCATCCCACTCGAATCGTGGGCGCGATCAGAGTGTGCCCCAGCAGCGTTGCAACCTCGACAGCCAGAGCATCCGCGTGGTCAGCGTCCATACTGAGAGGTAGGTGAGGTCCATGTTGCTCAATTGCCCCACAAGGAATGATGATGCTATCAAACCCGCCGGCCACAGCGCGAGAGACTTCCTCGAACGTCATACCGTCTAAATGTAACGTCCCCGACTCTTCAACATTACTCATAAACTGGCCTTTTTGTTTCTAGTCAAGAAATGGGACCGAGCATCTGCGGATTTCGAGTCGCCAAGATATTCATTTAGGTCACTGAGAGTCATCCGCAACAGTTCGGCATCCGTAACCGGCGAATTCTGTCGAAGCGTTCGTTTAATAGCTGCGTACAGCCGCGCGTCCTTGGCCGACAGATCACGGCATTTCGTTACGGCTCGGTCAAGCACATCGCCATCCTTGGCAATCTCGTGAACGGCGCCTGCGGACAAAGCATTTTCCGCAGAAAGCGGAACGCCCGAGAATAGAAGCGAGCGTGCGGCCCGATACCCAAGGATAGCCACCGCGTGACGCATGCCCTTCGCAGCGGGCAAAAGCCCATGATTGATCTCGGGAAATCCAAAGCGAGAGTGCGATGCGGTAACAACGTAATCGGAGTGCAGGACAATCTCAAACCCCGCGCCGACCGCGTAGCCTCTTACAGCGCAAACGATCGGACGCGGGTACTGCTCAATCTGGCACAGCAACTCGTGAAAATCCTGCATGCGCGATATGGCCAACTCATGATCCGCGACTTCGTTGATATCGCCGCCGGCACAGAAAAACCTCTCCCCCGCTCCCGTGAGTACAATCCCAGGCGGCAAGTCTTGCTGAGCGAGTCGACTGAATGTTGACATCAATTCCGCGATCAACGCACCGCTAAGAGCGTTGGCCGGCGGTCGGTTAATTGTGAGCTGCATCAACCCGCCGTCAATGCTTGTAAGAGTAAGTTCTTCGGTGTTCATCGCTGAGTGCTCGCCTGTATTGATATAGTTATTGTAGGCAAGTGGAAGCGCAATTTGATTTTGAAATAACGGCGTTATTTTGCTCTCGACAGCATAGAATCCCGTCACCAATATAAAACGCCGAATTTTGCGTTGCCACTGGCCACTGGGTGCAGCAGGATTTGGCTCTTGGGGGCATTGTCGTTGTTCGTGCTGGGCGATGACACTCCGAATCCATCGGCTGTCATGCGACATTTAGTCAACCACCTGCGCGCGATGGGAGGCTCACGTGTCCGATAGGGAACGTCCTAACACCGTGAAGAATCGCGATTCTGCGCGCGAAATTTATCCTAGAATTCCCACAGATGCATCGCACATGTTACTTTTACAGCAAGTACGAACCGGCTTCCGCCCGGGCAGCGAAGCGCGAGATGTGAGCGAACCGTGGATCCAGAAATGCCTGATACCCAGCCTTCAACCTTACCGGGCGATGTGCCCGGCCTTAAGATCGTATACCAACCATTTGATCCGGATTTTTTGGACCCTCCGGTTACGGCCGTACTCCTAGAGACAGGCGGAAAAAACGACGAACTCCCAATGCATGTTCACCGCAAAGGACAATTGGTAGTCGCCTTAAGAGGTTCGGTGATGTGCCGATCACCGAGCGGATGGTGGATTGTCCCGCCCAACGGCGCGGTTTGGGTTCCCGGGGGCATTCCTCATAGCAATCATTATTCGGATTGTGCGGCGCTGTACGTAATTTTTATCGAACCCGACGCGGCCAACTTACCCGCAGAGTGTCGAAGCTTCACAATCACGCCGCTCATCCGGGAGTTGATTCATTCACTCGCGAGACTGCCGCCGCACTATTCAAAAGACGGACCGACAAGCAGGCTTGCACGAGTGTTCCTCGACCAGCTCGCACAACTGGCACCGGATGATGTTTTTCTACCTATTTCCGATAATCCTCGGCTTCAGCAGATCGCATCTTCGCTGCTGAGCAATCCTGCTGATCGCAGCACCATCGCAGAATGGGGACGCCGCCACGCTATGAGTGGGCGAACGCTAGCGCGGTTGGTTCTCAATGAGACGGGAATGACATTTGGACGCTGGCGCGAGAGATTTCATATCATCGTCGCCTTACAGCGACTTTCGACGGGCACGTCAGTTCAAGCGGTGTCGCTCGAACTGGGATATGAGGGCCCAAACTCTTTCATCACCATGTTCAAAAAGACTATGGGGCAGAGCCCCGGCAAGTATCGAGCGGACAAGATGGAAGCGTCCAAGCCCTGATCGAAGAGTTCAGAAGCAAAAGCAGCCGCAGGCCCCACACGCGTAGAGTGGCCGTACTCGACAAGGAAACGAATTTTGACAGCCACCGCGTCTCGACCAATTCGACTAATCGTATTCAACGTCGATCGGCAGTTGCCGACGATTACGCATCGATCGCAATCGTCTTAGACCGACGGTCTGTGGAATCCGTCAAGACAAGTTCTTTGGCCGCTACCTTGACCTAAAAGTAAGCGACCAGCAAACCCGTCTTGAGGCTGGCTATGGAGCTTGGGAGTATCGTGTCCACTAAACGAATAAGCGGACACGTGAACACTATCGAATCGGAATCACTCTCAGAGCGTCGTCGTCGGCAACGCTATAGCGAGGAGTTCAAGGCCCAGGTGGTAGCGGCCTGCCAGGGAATCGGCGTATCGGTTGCGGCAGTTGCACTGGAACACAGGCTCAATGCGAATTTGCTTCGGCGCTGGATCGATCAGGCGAAGGTCGACTTCCCAGGAGGCCGTTGGGCCGCCCACCTGCCACGCCACCGTCGCTGCCAGCCTTTGTGCCAGTACCATTGGGAAGACCGGATACGCACTCGTCCGAGATCCGCATTGAGGTTCGCCGTGGAGGTCAGTCGATCACGGTTAGCTGGCCAACATCAGAGACAGCACAATGCGCCGCGTGGCTGCGCGAGTGGCTCGCGTGATCCGCATTGATGAGGCGTGGCTGGCAGTCGACCCGCTGGACATGCGTGCCGGCTTCGATACGGCGCTGGGTCGGGTGGTCAGGCTATTCGGCGCTGCGCACCCGCACCATGCCTAACTGTTCGCCAACCGGCGAGCCAATCGCCTGAAGGTACTGGTTCACGACGGAATCGGTATCTGGCTGGCAGCGCGACGGCTGAACGAGGGACAGTTCGTCTGGCCTCACGCTGGCAGCGAACCAAAGCAACACGCGCTCACACAGGAGCAGCTCGCGGGTCTGGTGGTCGGTTTGCCGTGGCAGCGCATCGGCCCGAACGGTGTGATCCGCGTCGTATAAGGCCAACAGGGACGTAAACTGTTGCGCTTCCACGGTGCCTGGGGTTCTGGCAGACTGGTTTGCATGAACCTGCCCGCCGACCTCAACGCCCTCAGCCCTGAACAGTTGCGCACGCTCGCCGCGCAGCTGATTGCCCAGGTGCAGGAGAGAGACCGGGAGATCGAAGAGAAGGCACGGGAGGTCAAGGAGAACGAACGCGAGCTGCATTACCGGCAGACCCGTATCGAGCAGTTGAGCCATGAGATCGCCGTCCTCAAGCGCCAGCAGTTTCGCCGGCGCAGCGAACAGCTCAGCAGCGAGCAGATGAGCCTGCTGAACGAAGCAATCGACGCCGATCTGGCCGCCATCGAACTGGAGCTCGAGCAGCTTCAGCCACAAGCAGCAGCCGACCCGTCACCCCGGCAACCGAAGCGCGCATCGCTGCCGGCGCAACTGCCGCGCACGGAGATCCACCACGAGCCGGACAGCACCGTGTGTCAGTGTGGCTGCGAGCGCGTGCGCATCGGTGAGGACATCAGCGAGAAGCTGGACTACACGCCGGGCGTGTTCACGGTAGAGCGGCATATCCGTGGCAAGTGGGTCTGCAAGAAGTGCGAAACGCTGGTTCAGGCGCCGGTGCCCGCACACGTCATCGACAAGGGTATCCCGACCACGGGACTACTGGCCTCGGTGCTTGTTGCCAAGTACGCTGACCACCTTCCCCTGTATCGTCAGGAACAGATCTTTGCGCGTGCGGGCCTGGCGATACCGCGCTCGACACTGGGTGCGTGGGTTGGCGCGTGCGGCGCGCAGTTGCAGCCACTGGTCGATGCTCTCCGTCAGGAACTCTTGCAGCAGGGTGTGCTGCATGCGGATGAGACACCGGTGCAGATGCTTAGTCCCGGTAAAGGGAAGACACGCCGGGCGTATCTGTGGGCCTATACGCCGACGCACTTCAGTGATCTGCGTGCTGTGGTCTACGACTTCGCCGTCAGCCGTGCAGGCGAACATGCCCGCACCTTCCTTGCTAGCTGGCAGGGCAAGCTTGTGTGCGACGACTATGGCGGCTATAAGGCCGGATTCCAGCAGGGCATAACCGAAATCGGATGCGCTGCGCATGCACGGCGCAAGTTCTTCGACCTGCACGCCAATCACAGCAGCCAGGTTGCCGGACAGGCCATGCCATTCTTCACTGCGCTTTACGATATCGAACGCGACGCTGCAGTGCTGGATGCCGAAGAGCGGCGCAAACTCCGGCAGAGCCGGGCCAAACCGGTGTGCGATGCCCTTTATGAATGGACGGTAGCGCAGCGCAAGCTGGTTTCGGAAGGTTCAGCGATTGCGAAAGCTTTGGACTACACCCTCAAGCGTTGGGAGGCGCTCACGCGTTATCTCGACGACGGGCACGTGCCCATAGACAACAATACCTGGGTAGAAACCAGATACGTCCATGGGCCATCGGCAGGGCCAACTGGTTGTTCGCTGGCTCACTACGCGCAGGCCAGCGCGCTGCCGCCATCATGAGCCTCATAAGGTCGGCACAACTTAACGGTCACGACCCGCACGCCTACCTGAAGGACATCCTCACGCGATTGCCGACCCACAAGGCCAGCGACATCTGTGCATTACTGCCGCATCGCTGGCGTTCGCCTGTGACAGTCAGCTAGCGCAATCCGTCAAGGCGCGTTTGCTGCGCGCTTACACCTAAAACGCCACCACCCGCTGAGTCTCATTTGTGCGCAGGGATAATGATAGGGGGCAAACTGCCGTGCTAAAAGCAAAGTACGCCTACCATTCAGCTTGATAAAATTTTCCCTATTCCGAATGGATGATGTCCTCAACGGTGGTTCCGAAGACGATCGCCAATGTCAACAGGAACGGCACACATTCCATATTGACGGGAGGTGCTCAGAATCTCCTTCACCAAAGTCGGGCATGAAGGTCTTAAGTCGTACGAAGTTAGCTATTGACCCATTCCCCACCGCACGGGAGTTAGGCTCGCCGAGATGTGTAGTCTCAAACTGCGCTTGCGGCGCTTACGCAATGGATAGGGTGTAAGCGCCGGCTATTGAGCAATCCTACATCGTGTTGTCCGGCAAAATTCGCTCGATTCTCCGTTGCTCTACGAGGTTAAGCCCGTAGCCTTCTAAACCAACAATTGTTCGTTCATGATTTGAAAGGAGAATCATATTCTCGACGCCCAAGTCAACAAGGATTTGCGCTCCGACGCCATAGTCGCGCAGGGTCGGTTCGGTGGGCCGCGGGTGCATCATGGACCTCACGCGCTCTGAAACTGCCGTCGTACGTGACTCACGAATAAGGACAACGACTCCTCGGTTTTCAGCCGACAGTATTCGAGCGGCTCCGCGTAGGGACGCAAGATGATGGCCTCCCATAATGTCGTTCATCGTGTCCACCGCATGCATGCGCACAAGCACAGGATCGCCGCCCCCCAAGTTACCCATGACGAATGCAACATGCTCGACCTGATCGACCAAATTTCGATACACGACGATCCGCCAATGGCTACCGTTCGGCTCCGTGTACTCGCCGTGCTCAACGGCCTGCAGCAGTTTTTCGGTGCGGCGACGGTGAGCTATGAGGTCAGCGATGGTGCCCACTTTTAGATTATGTTTTTGCGCGAACCCTACCAAATCCGGCAGCCTCGCCATGGTCCCGTCATCATTCATAATCTCGCAAATCACCCCGGCCGGAACGAGCCCGGCTAGGCGGGCAATATCTACTGCAGCCTCAGTGTGCCCGGCGCGCACAAGTGTGCCGCCATCGCGCGCCATTAACGGAAAAACATGGCCCGGAGAGACAAGATCTTCGCGGTTGGTCTCTGGGTTTATCGCGACTGAGATGGTCCGAGAGCGGTCGGCCGCTGAAATTCCCGTGCTCACACCCTCACGTGCCTCAATCGAGACCGTGAAGGCTGTCTCATGCTGTGAGCCATTGACCTGGCTCATCGGGGAAAGTCCCAATGCTTCACAACGGGTTCGACTCATCGCCAAGCAGATTAATCCGCGAGCATGCTTAGCCATAAAGTTGACCACGTCTGGCGTTGCGAACTGGGCTGGAACGATGAGGTCACCTTCATTCTCGCGATCCTCGTCGTCCACCAAAATGAATATGCGGCCCGCCCGGGCTTCCTCGATGATGTCTGAAGCCGTCGAGATGAAGCGGCGCAGATCAGCAAGCGGATTGGTATGTGTTGACTCACTCATAGGAATACTCTTTCTTAACCGCAATCGATGGAGCCGATGCTGGAGTTAGCGCACTGACCATCCTTAACCGTTTGCAAGATGGCCTCAATGTGCGCCTCGACATCGGCCATCGTTGCCATTCCATCTACGCTATGGAGTCGCCCCTTCGCCCGATAGAACGGGATGATCGGTGCCGTCGCCACGTTATAGGCGCTGAGACGGGTATGAACAGTCTCGGCTTTATCATCCGGGCGTCGTATGAATTCAGTGCCGCTACATTTGTCGCATGTACCGGCCTTCGTCAACCGCTTGAAGCCGTCGTGGTAGCCTTCTCCGCAATTGGCGCACGTAAACCTGCCGGAAATGCGCTCAATCAACGCTGCCGCGTCCACCGCAAGTTCAATCACCGCATCCAGTTCGATATCCTGCTCACGCAGCATCGCGTCGAGGGCCTCAGCTTGCGGCGTGGTGCGCGGAAATCCATCCAGAATAAATCCCTTCGCGCAATCTGGTTGCTTGATGCGGTCCGCTATCATGCGAACTAAAATTCCGTCCGAAACCAATTTGCCGGCGTTCATCGCGCTCTTAGCTTCCAGCCCCAGAACCGTCTGCGCCTTGACCTCCGCACGGAGCATGTCACCCGTCGAGATTTGCGCCACGCCGTACCGCTTCTCCAGAAGTTTGGATTGGGTGCCTTTACCCGCCCCTGGCGGCCCCAACAAAATCAGTTTCACGCTTTTTCCTTTCTATATTCACGGTGTCCCATTCAGCTTTAGTCCCGGCGACCTCGCCAGCGGCGAGCCTCCAACCAAAAAGCCTTAATCGTCCAGGCCTGCTGTGATTACAATCCAGTTGCTCGTGGAATTCCTTGAACCTGGATAGGTCGCGAGGTGTCGATCGGAAGAGTCGTCTTGTTCGCAAGCTGCTTCAGGACCACGTTAGACCGAACGCTGGCCACACCGGGAAGAGATGTCAGTTTGTTAGTGATAATAAACTCTAACTCCCCAAGGTCCCTTGCCACCACCCGTAAAAGGTAGTCAGTTCGCCCTGTCATCAGATAGCAATCCATTACTTCGGTGATATCACTTACGGTGTCAGCAAAACTCTCTCGCACGAGCGTCCCCTGACGTTCCAACGTAATTTCGACTATGGCAGTGACAGCAAGACCTAGAAGCGACGCGTCCAGGACCGCAACGCGCCGACTGATGACGCCAAGCCGTTCCAAATTCCTGACTCTTACGAGACAAGGAGAGGGCGACAAATTAACCCGAGCGGCTAACTCAAGATTCGTCAAGCTTGCGTCCTCCTGAAGTTCACTCAGGATATTGAGATCGATCCTATCCAGCGTGAAGTCAATCCTGTCTAGCGCAGCGTTCACGGCCCTTGTCTCCTCTCTACTAAAAAGTCTAGGCGCCGCTCTGGTCAAGGCTCGCACCGGTTTTAATCGATCACGACCTCGAATTCCGCGTTAACACTCGTTCGACCACGAGCACCTATTGATCCAGCATATAGCAGTCGCCGCATGTTTCATTACGATAAAAAGACGATGTATCACCAAAAACGGACATTCAACTGTTTCGACGCAGAACCTCGTCGCATAACGGCTGGTGTAGGCGCGCAGCACGCATACTTTTTTCGTCTTGCTTCTGTGGTGCCTCCTCAAAACGTCTGCTTTCCGCATGAGATTTCACAGGACCCGACAAGACGTGAGTTCTCCGAACTGGCAACTGTTAGCCCGTGCCAGCGCTGCCGATCAGCACTTTAAACAAGGGTTGGGCCACGCGGAATCCATGAATCGGGTCCTGTGCAGAAGATAGCCGATCGAGTACCCTCCCGTGCACAGACGGCGATGTCTGCACACGTAGGGAAGGTCTAGAGCGCTCTGCTCGTGAAGAAAGTGCACACGCCAAAGGCCTTTTACGTCCATTGGTCACCGGCCCCCCCTCTGGAGATGCCAGCGATGAAGTTCGCTGCCGACGACCGCCCAGAAACAATCCCGTCCGGAGCAATGTAAGAAACGAGGACCGGACGCATCTCGAGAACAAATGCGTATGATTGCGCCTTAGCTAATCAATCAGCGCGGGCGATCACACGTGTCACCCACTTCATAGTGCGGCCGTCCATCTTCGAAAGTACGTGCCATTTTTCGAGGGCCCTCCGCATCCGACACCTACCATGGTCGCCTTGCTATTCGCAAGGCCGATCGGACCGATGCGAAGCTTTCATCCGCCGTTGCGATGGCGAGAGGACCGACGTTAGAATGCCGTTGAATTAATCAGACACAGTACACGGTCATGAATTGACGGTTCTCCACCAAAGCGTCGGCAACCTTCGTTGCACAAACGTCCCCGAGTAGTCTTCCAACACAGTACGAGCCCGTTTGAAGTCGTTCGCCACCGAATCTAAATGTCCTCAGACTTCATAAGCATCTCCGTCAAACCTGCACCGCCACGCACCATAGGCCATACGTTCTCGGATGGATCTGTAACGAAATCCAAGAATACTGTCCGGTCTTTCATGGCTATTGCTTCACGCAGCACGGGTTCGACATCCACTGGCCGCTCGATGCGAAAGCCGACATGTCCATAAGCACGGGCGAGGGCGGCGAAATCCGGCAACGCGTCCATGTAGGAGCTAGAGTACCGATCCCCATAATGGACATGCTGCAACTGCCTGACCATCCCCAATGCTCCATTGTTCAAGGAAACGATCTTCACATCGAGCCCGTATTGTTTGCATGTCGAAAGCTCCTGAATGCACATTTGAATCGATCCATCGCCCGTAATTGTGACAACATCGTCGTTGGGGAAAGCGCGCTTTACCCCCATCGCATAAGGGAGTCCGACGCCCATAGTGCCAAGGCCGCCCGAGTTGATCCAGCGACGGGGTTTGTTAAATGCATAGAGTTGCGCAGCCCACATCTGATGCTGACCAACATCGGAGCATATAAATGCGTCCCCTCGCGTCACCTCCCAAAGCTTTTGGACCACAAACTGTGGTTTGATGACCTGATCGTCGTAGTCGAAAGTGAGGCAACGCTTCGCACGCCACCGATCAATCTCTTGCCACCATGCTTGCCGTCCCGGCTTATTAATAGAAATTTCGCTCAACATAGAGAGGAGTGAGCGGAGTACAGATTTAACGTCTCCGACGATCGGAACATCGACGGCAACACGCTTGGCGATAGTAGCCGGATCGATATCAACGTGAATAATGCTTCGTCCTGTCTTGACGAAATCTGTTGTGTTGCCGACCACGCGATCATCGAACCGCGCGCCCAATGCGATCAGTACGTCGCTGTGCTGCATCGCCATGTTAGCTTCGTAAGTACCGTGCATACCCGGCATCCCAAGACATCGGGTATCCGTTCCTGGAAAGACGCCCAGCGCCATCAATGTGTTCGTCACGGGCGCGTCGAGGTCGTTCGCGAGTTGGCCAATTTCATCACTCGCGCCCGAAGCCATCGCGCCGCCACCTACAAAGATGCAGGGACGAGTAGCGCGACACAGCAACTCCGCCGCTCGGCGGATCTGGCCAGGATGGCCATCAGTGCTGGGCCGGTATGACCGCAATGACACAGTTTTAGGGTATGCAAACACGGCTTGGGCCAGCAGCACATCCTTAGGGATATCGACGACGACTGGCCCTGGGCGTCCCGTGCTGGCGATATGAAAAGCTTTCTTCAAAGTCGCGGCAATGTGCTCGACTTCAAGCACCAAGAAGTTATGTTTGACGATTGACCTGGTTATCCCGATCGCGTCGCATTCCTGAAATGCATCTTTACCGATTGCGTCAGTCGGAACGTTCCCGGATATTACGACCAAGGGGACCGAGTCAAAGTAAGCCGTTGCAATTCCCGTGACGGCATTCGTCACGCCGGGTCCAGACGTCACCAGTGCGACGCCAACTTTTCCCGTAGCACGCGCGAACCCGTCTGCTGCGTGCACCGCGGCCTGTTCATGGCGAACCAGCATATGACTGATCGCTGCGCTCGTCAGCAACGCATCGTAGATAGGTAATACCGCGCCTCCGGGATACCCCCAAACCGTATCGACACCCTCGTCCCTTAGCGCCGAAACGACGATCTGGGCGCCCGACACCTTGCCTGGCGGCTCGTGAGATATAGACGTGGTCATTACGATCTTTTTGATCTCGGGTGGTGCGATTTTCACTGCTTTCTCCAGACAAAATGTGTCCTACTGTTTTCCGCGCGATCTATTTCCGCGACTACGAAATTTTTCTAGCTTGCGGCAGATCTGTGCAGACGCCTTCGTACAACTCAGCGGCCATGCCGACCGATTCGCCGAGCGTCGGGTGCGGATGGATGGTTTTTCCGATATCGGTTGCGTCGGCACCCATTTCGACGGCGAGACAGACTTCGCTGATCAGATCACCGGCATTCAGACCGACGATCCCACCGCCGATGACGCGATGCGTTGCCTCATCGAAAATCAGCTTGGTGAAGCCCTCATCGCGAGCATTGGCAATAGCACGACCCGAAGCAGCCCAGGGGAACACTGCCTTGCCGTACTTGATGCCTTCGGCCTTGCACTGATCTTCCGTTTTGCCGGCCCAGGCCACTTCCGGATCGGTGTAAGCCACCGACGGAATCTGCAGCGCGTCGAAGTACGCCTTCTCGCCGTGCGCAACTTCAGCGGCGACGTGGCCTTCGTGCACAGCCTTGTGCGCGAGCATCGGCTGACCGACGATATCGCCGATCGCAAAGATGTGCGGCACATTGGTACGCATCTGCTTGTCGACGTCGATGAAGCCGCGATCCGTCACAGCGACGCCGACCTTGTCGGCACCGATCTTCTTGCCGTTTGGGCTACGGCCCACGGCAACCAGCACGAGATCGTAGCGCTGCGGTTCAGCCGGAGCCTTCTCACCTTCGAAGGTGACGTAGATGCCATCGTCCTTGGCTTCAGCGGCGGTCGTCTTGGTCTTCAGCATAACGTTAGCGAAACGCTTGCTGTTGTACTTCTCCCAGACCTTGACGAGATCGCGATCGGCGCCGGCCATGAGACCGTCGAGCATTTCGACGACATCGATTTTCGCGCCGAGCGTGGAATACACCGTGGCCATTTCCAGACCGATGATGCCGCCACCAATGACGAGCATGCGCTGGGGAATCTGACGCAACTCGAGCGCACCGGTCGAATCGACGACCCGCGGATCTTGCGGAATGAACGGCAGCTTGACCGCTTCCGAGCCGGCAGCAATGATGGCCTGCTTGAACTTGACGACCTTCTTGCCGCCTTCGGTGACGACTTCCATGTGATGCGGATCGACGAACGTCCCGGTACCCGTGACGACCTCGACCTTGCGCATCTTGGCCATACCAGCGAGACCACCGGTGAGCTTCTTGACGACACCGGACTTGAAATCACGCAGCTTGTCGAGATCGATCTGCGGCTTGCCGAACGTGATGCCGTGCCCACCGAGCGCCTCAGCCTCATCGATGACGAGAGCGGTGTGCAGCAGCGCCTTGGACGGAATACAACCCACATTCAGACAGACGCCACCAAGCGTGGAATAGCGTTCGACGAGCACGGTCTTCATGCCCAGATCAGCGCAGCGGAACGCAGCGGAGTACCCACCAGGACCCGACCCGAGCACGACCATATCGCACTCGATATCCGAGTGACCGGAAAAGCTAACGGCTTCCGGCGCCGGCGTTGACGTGTCAGCGGGCGCGCGCACGGGAGCGGGTTTCGACGCCGGGGGAATACTGCTGGAGCCGTCATCGCCGTCGAGTAGCACGATTAGCGTGCCTGCAGAGACGCTGTCACCAACCTTAACCGTCAATTCCTTCACAGTGCCCGCCAAAGGGCTTGGCACATCCATAGTCGCTTTGTCCGACTCCAATGTAAGAAGGGACTGCTCCTTTTCGATGCGATCACCGACCTTCACGGCGACCTCGATGACGGGCACATCCTTGTAGTCGCCGATATCCGGCACTTTAATTTCTGCAACGCTCATGAAGAACCTTTGTATATGTGAGGGCAAGCTGAAATTTTGCTAGCGCCCTGCTCGCGGCACACATTTGATCGCAAATTGAGAAGTACCGTTGACGCCTCGCCCCAAAAGCATTTGGGCCGATTTAATAGAGGAGCATTCGCCGGTAATCAGAAAGTAACGAAACCAAGTATGCGTTGAAGCGGCCAGCCTCGGCGCCATCCACTGCCCTGTGGTCGAATGACAAAGAGATTGGCAAGATCAACCGCGGTGCAAACAACTGTCCATCCCACACCGGTTTGATCGTGCTTCGCGACAAACCCAGAATCGCGACTTCAGGAGCATTAATGATTGGCGTGAAACCGGTCCCACCGATGCCACCCAACGATGAGATCGAGAAGCAGCCGCCCTGCATTTGATCCGGCTTGAGCCTGCCTTCGCGGGCAACCTTCGAAAGTTCGGACATTTCCTTCGCAATATCGACGAGTCCCTTCAGATTCGCATCCCGAATCACGGGTACAACTAGGCCATTCGGCGTATCGGCTGCAAAACCGACATGGCAGTATTGCTTAAACACAAGGTTGTCACCGTCCAGGCTCGCGTTGAACGCCGGAAACTTCTTGAGCGCCACGGTGACGGCCTTGATCACAAACGCGAGTATCGTAAACTTCACGCCGGCCTTTTCGTACTCCTTGTTCAGTTGCACGCGCAACGCTTCAAGTTCAGTGATGTCCGCCTCGTCGTTGTTCGTGACATGCGGGACCATTACCCAGTTGCGGTGCAAGTTTGCACCGGAGATCTTCTTGATACGCGACAACGGTTTCGGGTCGACCGGACCGAACTTGGCAAAGTCGATCTTCGGCCACGGCAGCAGGTTCAATTCGCCACCGCCCGTCGCAACTGGCGCGCTATCAGCCGATGCGGCACGCCGAGCTGCCATCACGGTCTTGATATATCCCGTGATGTCTTCCAATACAATGCGCCCCTTCGGACCCGTGCTCTCCACGTGCGACAGCTCCACGCCCATTTTTCGTGCAAACTTGCGCACCGATGGCGAGGCATGACTCTCGCTGCACGTGGGCTCTTCGCCAGCGAGGACGAAAGGAGCCTGCTCAACCTCGGGCGGCTGCGCGGGTGCAGTTGACAACGCAACAGGCGCTGCGGATGACAAGACTTCTCCAGGCGCAGGTACTGGCGTGGCCGCATCGTTCCACTCAGCCTCCAGTAGCACAATCACCGTGCCTTCCGACACCGCATCGCCGACCTTTACCTTTAACTCCTTTATCGTACCTGCAGCAGGACTCGGCACATCCATCGTAGCCTTATCCGATTCGAGTACGACGAGCGACTGTTCCTTCTCTACCCGTTGCCCCACTCTCACCAAGATTTCGATCACCGGAACGTTCCTGTAATCTCCAATGTCCGGAACTTCTATTTGTGTCACGCCCACATTCGTCTCCGACAACAAGCATTTCAACGGTTCGCCTTAAGCTCAACACTCAGCCGAATTTTTCTCTGATACTGACACTGGTCGGCACATTTCTCGATACGACCAGGCCGCCAGATGACCTCGAACAAGTACTTCCCTACTGGGTGTCGATCTGACGACTCAGCATACTTGCAACGCGAGAGAACGTGCGTCTGATTTCTGTTGCCGAAACACTCGTCAATAGTGTAATTATTCTGAGTTGACACTCAAACATAGGTACCCAGTTCATGTCACCAACGTCTAGACGCCTCGACCGGATCGATGTAGCGATCCTGAATCAGTTGCAGAGGAACGCACGTATCACAAACGCGGAACTCGCGCGCGCCGTCAATCTTTCGACTACGCCATGTTTCAACCGCGTAAAAAACATAGAGAAGCTCGGCCTGATCAACCAACAGGTTACGCTGCTAAACCCGGAAGTTTTGGGGCTCAACCTGAACGTCTTTGTAAGCGTTAGCCTCGAGAGGCAGGACGAATCCGCACTGCGTACATTTGAAGAGGAGATATCTGCGAGGCCAGAGGTAATGGAGTGCTATCTGATGACCGGCGATGCGGATTACCTACTTCGCGTCGTCGTCCCTAACACGAAGGCTTTGGAGCGCTTCATTCTCGAGCACCTCACCACGATCAAAGGAATCTCTAACATTCGGTCTAGCTTCGCCCTGAAACAGGTGCGCTATAAGACCGCTTTGCCGTTGCCAGCAAACGGACTGGAGCTGTCCGATGGGGGTTCAACCTCTGTGGAATGGCTATAGGTGTGTTATTCGACAACAACTTCGTAACTCGTTTCGGACATGGCGCTCCGTTTCCGGAACAGAGCACGTGGGCATAGCATCCAGCCCGCCCCGAGGAGGTCGGGTTGCCGAGCCATCAGTAGTATGATCACGTTGCGAACCGTTCCGTTTTTTGAGCGTTGTATTTCAAACCTGCCGCCTTGCAGGTCATCAAGTTAGTCGTA
>Ga0302308_10001392_pt1 | contig 19704 bp, 19 predicted proteins | sample III_Palsa_E3_3_FD_200531 | JGI IMG/M metagenome (GOLD analysis project Ga0302308, IMG submission 200531) | Peat permafrost microbial communities from Stordalen Mire near Abisko, Sweden - III_Palsa_E3_3 | ecosystem: Environmental > Terrestrial > Soil > Palsa > Peat permafrost | place: Sweden...
CAAATAAGATTTGCCGTTAAGTTTACGACGCTTTAGTTCTGCAAACCCCTACGTCAAGCCATCTTCTCCCCTTGAGCGACTACCGGCCAGTGTCATGCCTTGGCGGCGCTGCGGCGCTAAGAACGAAGTGGAACTGCGCGGCCTCGCATTGGTTCGCTCGGCAGAGAATTTTTTGTCGGCGACCACTGGGCATGTAGACGTGTGTGTGGATTGCACATGTTTTCAAACATGGAGATGCGCATGGGAAATGCACTCGAAAACCGGGCGCGCAAGTCTACGAATGTCACGTTGCCGCCCGACGTCCTGGATCGGGCCAAGGAACTCGGGATCAACCTTTCGCGCGCGAGTGAGCGTGGTGTGCGTGAAGAAATTCAGGAGACGGAGGCTCGCCGTTGGGCCGACGACAATGCCGAGTTGGTCGCAGCCTACACGGCGATGGTTGAACGCAACGGGCTGCCGCTTGCGAAGTACAGGACGTTTTAATGGCGCGTTTTGATCTCTACGGTAACCCCGACGATGGGACGCGGCGCCTTGCGCCGTACCTGCTCGACGTGCAGAGCACGCATGTCGGAACCCTGCCGACACGCATCGTGATTCCTCTGAGACCTACCCTGGATCTCGGGTTCTCCGGCAAACCGTCCGATCTGCTGCCTGTCTTCGAGATCGCTGGCAAGAAACACTTCCTCGACACGCCTGCCATGAGTGCTGTTCCGTTAAACGCGCTCGGCAGTCGCATCAGCTCCCTTGCCGATCACCGCGATGCCATCCTGGCCGCGCTCGATCGGATCTTCAGCGCCTACTGACCGAAGGAAACGTAGCGCCGACTCGGGCCAGGCCGGAGGATCCGAGTATTCGCTGCGGCACACCGTTCGGAGAATTATTCCGGGTGCTCCCTCGGGAGCGCGCCCGCGCCCGACTGGGTGCCCTGCCGGCACCGCTTGACGCTTTCGCGAATCACGGCCCGGGCTCAGCTTGCTGCCTTTGATAGGGCTTATTGTGGCGGCGGATGGCCGTGTTCCTCTGCGCTACCGCGGTGCTCGGGCCTGGCCTCCTCGTGATTTACACCGGGTCCAGGCGCGCGCCCATAGTTGCCTTGCGGCGCCCCGGGCGGCCTGCCGTTGCCTTCATTGCCGCGTGGCGGCCCCGGAGGATGCCCGCCATACGGTTGCGGCGGCGGATGCCCATAACCCGGGCCCGGACGAGGCGCTTCATGATTGATCCATCGCCCTTGATCGCGATACCACGGTTGCCCGTGATAATAGTTGCCCCAGTAAGCGCCCAGGGAGAACGCGACGATCGGTAGGCCGATCGTCGCGCCATAAGTCGGAATAGGCACATTCGAACCCTGATACGGGTAGCTGAGCGCGGAAGCGTCGACCCAGCCACGCAGGTTCGGAACGGCTACATCGCACCAGGTATAGCCGGCCACGCAACCGTAAATCGTTACCTGAAGTCCCTGCGGCAACTGTGACACAACCGGATAATCCGGCGCCGGCCCGGCAAACACGTCGACGGGTGCGCTGGTGAACGCGGCTTGCTGCGCGCTAGCGCCTCCCGAGAGGCAAAACAAGGCCGCCACGCCCACCCCTATACTCATATTCAAAAGCTTTTTCATCTTGGTCATCCTTTGGAGAAGCGGTTCAGTCATTCAAGTTTCGGCGCTTTTATTCGATCGATCGCACTGAGTAACTCAGGCAACGACACGGGCTTCGCGAGATGAGCATTAAACCCGGCACGTATCGCTCTCTTGGCATCCTGTGCGCGTCCGAATCCGGTTAGTGCGATTGCAGGCACCGCGACCATCCTCGGCAGTGTTCTCAACGCTTCGATAAATTCGTAGCCATCCATCTCCGGCATTCCGATGTCCGACAGAACCAGATCGAACTCGCGCTCATTGCTGCCGCAAGAGCCTGGCTGCTTAAGACGGCTGCAGCATCGCCGGCCAGTTCGGGATATTTGAGGCGATGCGTAAGATCGAGTAATGGGCGACCCACAACGGACTTGATCAGATTGAACAGGCCGAGCGCAGGTGCGGTATAGCGTTTAATGCGCATCGCCCGGTCTACAAAGACGGTCGCGATATCCGTTGAAGCGATGAGGTTCTCCAGGTCATCGTTCGCCTTGGCTGTCTCTGCCATCTTCGATTCCAGCTCGAAGCGCAGCGAGGCGTCGGTAAAAGTGCAGGTGGACGATTGATAGAAATGCCGACATTAAATAATGGCAATTTTCATGCCTAAGCACCTTAATGGACTACTCGCGGTTTTTATCGGAGTAACCCCGAACTCGTCCATCTCGGGGCAGCCGACATCAAGCTTTCACAAATGACTTGTTGCGATGCAACATTTATCAGTTTATGCTCAAAGTGGTGCAGCACCATCCGTTTTCGAAAGCCCCGTCTATATTTGTATTTGTTATGGCGACGCAGTACGGCCGAGCGGCAGTTTATTCCACATAAGCCCCGGTTCACCTACTAAATTTCCGATCCCAGACGTTCCTTTCATTGTGATTGATATCTTTATTAGGTATCCCTATCAGACAATCAATCTTGGAGCATTTCATGACTTCCTCCGCTTTCTCCCCTTCTATCGGTGAGCTTTCGACAAACTGGTTGCGCCTTTTCACTGACACCTGCGAAATGCTCAGCGCAACCACCCAGGTCGTTAAAGTTCGCACCACTCGCATGGCGATGGCCGGGCCGCTACCCAATGAGCGGGACCGGGTTGAATTCAGTCTGATGAGCCGGGAAAAGAGCGAGGCAGCGTCCGAATCAATCCAGGCGATGGGTTCAGGATTCGTCAGCCTGAGCATGGCTCTGGCAACGGATACGAGCAAACATATCTGGGCTACATCCGCGGCAGCCTCAGCCCTGGCGTCGAGCCAATCTTTGACACAATGGATTGAATGCCAGGCAGCGCTGTTGAAGATCGCAGCAGCATCTCCGGCTAATCCGTTGCAGTTGGCCAATTCAACCGCCCGTTTGGTCCAGGAGAGCCTCGCACCTATTCACGACCGCGCGACCGCCAATGCCAAACGCCTAGGTGTGCTTTGACATCCGCCGTGTTAGGCGCCCCGCTTCGTGACGAGGATTCGCGGGCTCGCAATCACACCATCGACGGTATGTCGAAAGTTCCATGCAAACTGGATGGTGTGTCAGAAACCATGCTGTGGACGCTTTACGACCGTGCGTGCGAAGCGCGCCGGCCCGACGGCATTCTCGCTGACCCCGACAGTGTGCGGATCTGCAATGCTATCGACTACGATTTCATGCGTCATTTTGGCGAACCCGTCGGTTCGTTTGCCGCACGGGCGGCACAGATCGACCAATTGTTGAAGCGATGGCTCGAACGCCATCCGGAGGGTCTGATTGTATCGCTCGGTGAAGGCCTCGAAACGCAAGCTCACCGCGTTGACAACGGCCAGATGCGATGGCTCACGGTCGATCTCCCGGCCGCGATCGAACTGCGGCAGCACTTTCTTCCTTCGTGCAAGCGTTTGCGCCACGTTGCTGCGAACGTATTCGAGCCGGGTTGGATTGAAGGGATCGAACCGGGTCAAGATGTATTTATCGTAGTCCAAGGGCTCTTCATGTATCTTGAGCCTGACGCAGTGAGACGTTTGTTTATCAGGATCGTCGAACATTTTCCGGGTGCCGAGATCGCGTTCGACGTCATTCCGCGGTGGTTTTCCCAGCTAACCCAGTGGGGCGTCATGCAAACGCCACACTATCGCCTGCCTGCGATGCCCTGGGGGATCAACAGCGATGAAATAGCAGCGCACCTGCATGGTTTGTCATCAGCCATTGCGACACTGAGCGTGCTGGAGTACCGGGCGCCCCGAGGCTGGCCGAGGATGACGGAGGATCTTTTCCGTATGAATCCGCTAACAAAAGGCCATCTACCTTGCTTGGTCCATGCCAAGGTCCGGAATCACTGACCGCGTCCGCATTGGCGGTTGATTGCCCCGAGCCAGCGGCGATATGAATGTTGCGGGCAATGGAGCAAAAAGGCAACGGTCGACCAAGCGAGGATGCCACACCTCTTTTGGGAACTGGCAGCGGCCACGGCCGTACATTCACCTCTTTCCTTGAGCTGCGCTATGAAAGACAAGATTGTCACCGCCGACGAAGCGGTCGCGCTGATTCACGACGGCGACAGCGTCTGCTGCTCAGGCTTTGTCGGCATTGGTACACCAGACGAATTGATCATGGCGCTGGAGCGGCGGTTCACCGGCACGGGTGAACCGCGCAATCTGACCCTGGTGTTCGCCGCCGCGCCCGGTGACGGCCGGGACCGGGGGCTCAACCGCGTAGCCCTGCCGGGGCTGGTCAAACGTGCGATCGGCGGACATTGGGCGCTGTTGCCGAAGCTCGCTCGCATGGCGACCGACAATCTGATCGAGGCATACAACCTTCCGTTGGGGACGATGTCGCATCTGTATCGGGACATCGCGGCGCATAGGCCCGGCACGCTTACACAGGTCGGATTGGGCACGTTCGTCGATCCGCGTCACGGAGGCGGAAAGATCAACGCCAGCACGACCGAAGACCTGGTGAGCACAATCGACATCGACGGCAAGACGTGGCTCTTCTACAAGGTCTTTCCGCTTAACGTGACCCTGATTCGCGGTACCACGGCCGACCCCGAAGGCAACGTCACGATGGAACGCGAGGCGCTCGTGCTCGACGCCATGGAGGCCGCCATGGCCGCCCACAATTCAAACGGTTTGGTGATCGTCCAGGTGGAGCGGATCGCCGCGAGCGGGACACTCGATCCGCGGGCAGTCGTCGTACCGGGAATATTCGTTGACCGTGTTGTAGTCGCCCGCCCAGACACTCAAGCCCAAACCTACGGTACAGCGTATAACCCTGCGTTCTCCGGCGAAATGAAGGTCCCGTCTGGCACGATGGAAAGCCCTGTGCTCGACGAACGAAAAGTCATCGCACGCCGATGTGCCTTCGAGCTGCCGCTCGGTGGTGTAATCAATCTGGGCATCGGGGTTCCTGAAGTCGTCGCAGCCGTGGCCGCGGAAGAACGACTGCTTAGCCACCTGACGTTGACCGCCGAGCCCGGTTTAATCGGCGGCACTCCGCAGGGCGGCTTGAATTTCGGCGCCGCAATCAACATCGATGCCCTGCTTCATCAAAATCAGCAGTTCGACTTCTACGATGGCGGAGGGCTGGATCTCGCGTGTCTCGGCATGGCGGAGATCGATCGGTGCGGAAACGTCAACGTCAGCCGCTTCGGGCCGCGACTGGCCGGTGCCGGCGGGTTTATCAACATCAGCCAGAACGCCCGTCGCGTGGTATTCGCGGGAACGTTCACGGCCGGTGGACTCGATGTGGTGGTCGAGGATGGACGTCTGCGTATTGTGTCGGAAGGTTCGAAGAAGAAACTCGTCGAGTCTGTCGAGCAGATCACTTTTAATGGATCGCTTGCTGCTCAACGCGCTCAGACCGTGTTGTATGTCACCGAGCGGTGCGTCTTCCAGCGCGTGCCCGAAGGACTCGAACTGACGGAAATTGCACCCGGCATCGATATCGACCGCGACATTCTCGCCCACATGGACTTCGCGCCTATCGTGCGAAACGTGCGATTGATGGACCCTCGAATTTTCTTGCCACAGATCATGGGTCTGGCAACGGTGCTGCTCGATTCGCAGATGAGCGAGCGGCTCAGTTACGACGCCGGGCGCAACACGATGTTCGTGAACTTCGAAGGCATGGCGATCCGCTCGAACGACGACATCGAAAGCGTTCGGCGTGTGCTTGGGGCGTTCTGCGATCGCATCGGCCACAAGGTTTCGCTAATGGTCAACTATGACGGATTTCGGCTGGACGAGTCGGAGGCCGATGCGTACTTCGAGATGGTCAGACAGTTGCAACTCAAGTACTACAGCTCGGCGACTCGCTTCACTACCAGTGCATTCATGCGCATGAAGCTTGACGCTGCATTTAGCGAGCTCGATTCTGCATCACATGTTTGCGAAACACATGCGCAAGCAGCGGCCCATGCGACTCGCCAACTCGAGGACGTCGCGCACGGCCCGGTCGGCGAGCCCGGCGCGGGCGGATGACCACCCGCTGATTCACGCCGCGATGACTAGAACCCAGCCCATTCATTGATTCGACCCACAACTCGCTGTGGTTTAAAAACGAGGTGACTATCCATGAAAGCATCCGACCTGTTCGTCAAGGCACTAGAAAATGAAGGCGTCGATCGGATCTTCGCCGTGCCGGGTGAAGAAAATCTCGACGTCGTCGAGTCGCTGCGGCGCTCCAGCATCCAGCTGATCGTGACCCGCCATGAACAGTCTGCGGCCTTCATGGCAGCGACCCACGGTCGCCTGACGGGAAGGCCCGGCGTCTGCATGGCAACGCTCGGTCCCGGCGCGCTGAATCTGGTCACCGGCGCCGCCTACGCGCATCTTGGCGCCATGCCGATGGTGCTCATTACCGGACAGAAACCCATCATGACGGCGCACCAGGCGCGCTTCCAGATAGTCGACATTGTCGCCACGATGAAACCACTGACCAAAGCGTCCCGGCAAATAGTCAGCGGCACCAGTATTCCGACCGTGGTGCGCGAAGCGTTCCGGCTGGCCGCGGACGAGCGACCCGGGCCGGTCCATCTCGAGTTGCCTGAAGACGTGGCCGCCGTTGAGGTGAGCGATGACGTGGCGCTCGTTCCGCTGCATCCCGTCGAGCTCCCGGTGGCGCAGGAGGCGGCCATCGAACGAGCTGCGGCTTTGCTGATGGAAGCCGAGCGTCCGCTCGTCATGTTTGGTGCAGCCAGCAACCGGCCGCGGCTCGTGGGTCAATTGACCGAGTTCATCCGACGCACCGGTATCCCTTTCTTCAACACCCAGATGGGCAAGGGCACCGTTGCCGCTGTCGGCAACAACGAGGCCACCGAGCTCTGGATGGGAACGGCCGCGCTCAGCGCGCGCGATTACTTGCACGAGGCGATCGACCGCGCCGACCTGATTCTCGCTATCGGGCATGACACGGTCGAAAAGCCGCCGTTCATCATGGGACCGAAGGGACCTAAGGTCATTCACGTGGGTTATACGCCGGCGCATGTCGAACAGGTGTTCTTCCCGCACGCCGAAGTGGTGGGCGACCTCGGCTTGAGTCTGCGGCGGCTCGCCGATCAGGTTCAAGGCAAGCTTCCGAACGCGGCTGCACTGGCGCCGCTGCGCGAAGGTATCTTGAGACGCACACTGGACCGGGCAGAGGAGTCACGCTTTCCGCTGACGCCGCAACGCATCGTCCACGACGTACGCGAAGTCATGCCGGTCGACGGCATCGTCGCGCTCGATAACGGCATGTACAAGATCTGGTTCGCGCGATGTTACCGGACACGCAGTGCCAACACGCTGCTGCTCGACAACGCGTTGGCAACCATGGGAGCGGGCCTGCCCTCGGCCATGATGGCGGCACTGCTCTACCCTGCCCGGCGCGTGATGGCGGTATGCGGCGACGGCGGCTTCATGATGAACTCGCAAGAACTCGAGACCGCCGTGCGGCTTAAGCTCAACCTCGTCGTATTGATCATCCAGGACGATGCCTACGGAATGATCCGATGGAAACAGGCAGTCGACAACTTCCCGGACTGGGGCCTCACGTTCGGCAACCCCGATTTCGTCAAGTACGCGGATGCCTATGGCGCTAAAGGGCGGCGCGTCGAGTCGGCCGACGCGCTGGCGCCGACGCTGGAAGCCGCGTTCCGCGAAGGCGGCGTGCAGTTGGTCATCGTTCCGGTCGACTACTCGGAGAATACCCGCGTACTCGTCGAGGAACTGAAAAACCGCGTTATGGAGGTCACACAATGAAGATCAAGGCAGCAGTTTTGCAGGCGATGGGCGCAACACCGCCCTACGCCGTCTCCCGCCCGTTGCATATCGAAGAGATCGACCTGGCCCCGCCAGGCGCCGATGAAGTGCTGATCAAGATTGCCGCCGCCGGCCTGTGCCACTCCGACTTGTCCGTGATCAACGGCGACCGGCCACGTCCGATGCCAATGGCCCTCGGCCACGAAGCCGCTGGCGTTGTCGAGGAACTGGGGGCAGGCGTAACCGACCTCCGGGTTGGCGACCACGTCGTCGTGGTGTTCGTGCCGAGTTGTGGCCACTGTGCGCCCTGTGCCGAAGGCCGTCCGGCCTTGTGTGAGCCGGGCGCCGCAGCAAACGGCGCCGGTACCTTGCTGTCCGGTGCGCGTCGTCTCACGCGCGGTGGTGATGCTTTGAACCATCATCTCGGATGTTCGGTGTTTGCTGAGTACGCGACCGTGTCACGCCGCTCGGTCGTCAAGATAGATCCCCGTGTTCCGCTCGACGAAGCCGCGCTGTTCGGGTGTGCCGTGCTCACGGGTGTCGGCGCGGTGGTCAACACGGCGCAGGTCAGGGTCGGCGCATCCGTCGCGGTGGTCGGTCTCGGCGGTGTTGGCCTGGCAGCGCTCATTGGCGCGCAGGCGGCTGGCGCCAGGCAGATCGTTGCCATCGACTTGTCCGATGCCAAGCTCGAGCAGGCGCGCACCCTCGGCGCCACGCACACGGTCAACGCCGGTCGGGCCGATGCGATCGAGCACATCCGCGCGCTCAGCTCCGGTGGCGTCGAGTTCGCCTTTGAGTTCGCCGGTTCGATCAACGCCCTGGACCTGGCTTACCGCATTACGCGCCGAGGCGGTTCGACCGTCACAGCCGGGCTGCCCCCGTCGACCGCGCTTTGGCCGCTTCCCGCGGTCAGCCTTGTGGCAGAAGAACGCACCCTCAAGGGCAGCTATATTGGCACATGCGTGCCTTCGCGCGACATCCCGCACTACATCGATTTGTATTTGCAGGGTCGTCTGCCGGTGAACAAGCTGCTCACGGGCCGGCTGAAACTCGATGAGATCAATCATGGCTTTGACTTGCTGCACGAGGGCAAGGCGATTCGCCAAGTGGTGGTATTCGAATGAGCCGATAGCGCTCAGCCGACCAATCCGATTGGTGGCCGCTAAGTCCGGCCGAGAGCATCTGGATTGGGCGCACAGACGTGCTAAACCTCGTAGCTGTGTGAGCCTGCAGGCAGATCATCCTGCGTGCAGGTCCAAAAATCAAAGTGCACGAGCGACCATGTCTGCGGATTCAATCCCACAGCGCGGACAAGAACGCCCGATGCGTTCATCACTATGACTGCGAGGCTCGAAGCCATTCACCGCACACATTGACGCTCACCGAACTAGGTGACCAGGCCAGGGCGAGCGCCAACGGCTCTGCAACGGACCAAAGAAAAAGGCGTCCTCAGACGCCCTCAAGCTAGCACCCCGATAGTTCTTCCTGCATCGGTGAGTACCAGCACGGAGTGAACTTGGACTTCTGGCGGAACCAGCATGCTCTCGGGTTATTCCTCCAGTTCGGCATCACGAGCGCTAGCCACAAAGATCACGTTCCGACCCGTGCATATTCGAGCGCAAATGCAGGCGGGGCTGACGTAATAACTATCATTGGAGACAAACACATGGCAACCACCCTGACCTCTGACCAACTGGGCATCCTGGTTCTGCGCGTCATGTCGTTCAAGTGCGGCGTTACTGCGGGAAACTGCGCCCTTTTGGCCGGTATTACGCCGTCCTGGATCGGGACCGGGCGTTCGCTAAACGAATTCGAGGCTGGCATTCTTTACGGAATCCAAAGCGGATGGCTTGTGACCACCGGAGGGGGATTTTGCCTGACCGACGAAGGATTTGACCTGGCGCGTGCCGAGCAATAAGGACGGCCGTGTCCTACGACGATGCCGACTCGTAGGGAGGCAATTCCAGCGCTTACGCGTTGCTATGCGGTCTGATCCCTTATCGAGCGCCTGGCAACCCAAACACCGAGCGATTACCCGCTTCCTGAAATCGCAGAATAGCGAATCGCGTCTACGTCGCCATGCGCGGCTCCGGGCGTTCGGGCGAGCTTGTGGTCACGTTGTCGCAGACAGCCCCACATTCGCCGGGTATCTATTGATCGACGAACGCTTGGCGCCGAGCGTGTTCAAACCTACTGTATGCGCCAGCCGCGCACCATAGCCATCAACCATTGCGATCAACCATAGGCGCTGCCGCTTGATCGCACTCGCCCCTCACCCGCTACCGGCCAGGTCCGCGATGTCCTGATTTTTATCGCGCGTGTCCGGCCGACGGGTCCAGGCGCTCAACTTCCCAATGCGTATTTCGAAGTCTCTGCCGCCGCAGACGAATAGGTGCATACTTAAATTTCCCTATCCGCAGGAGGGTTCGTGCAATTCAAATACAACTCGTTCAATGTCGAATGTTCAGCATCCGAAACCGCCGGTCGCTATTTAGGACAAGCAACAATATCGCGACCTGCGTCTCCCGAGCTTGAAGGAAGCGGCATAAAATCGGGCTACCTTCGATCCTTTGATAGTGAGGAACAGGCTCTAGGATTCGCGCGCTCCTGGGCCGAGAGGTGGTGCGACACGCATTAGGCTCATAGCAACCCCGCTTTGCCGGCGATGCGGATCGATGTTTTTTTATAATTTCGATACCTGAGCGTTCCAGGTATCTATCGTGCTGCATCTTTGGTATGAACGACCTAATCACATACGAACAATTCAAAACGAACCTCGCGATCGCACTTCATGATCACATGCCCTGGCATAGCAGCCGACCTTACCGACTTCGCGGTCGCGTATTGGAACGGGCATAAAGTCATCTATGCGTATCTCAGGCATGACGGAAGTGGTCGTCTCGACAATGAATTCGAGCTAGACGAACGTCTGTTCGATCAATGGTATACGGAGCTGCACGGCTGGTCAGTTGATCCGCATTTCAAGGTACTTTGAGAAATTGCACTCGCTGCTCAAAGCGGGCTGCGGTCGCGTCACTCTTTAACCACCGCATGTCGCGGCAGGCTTATAGTGAAAACGCAACCCGTGTCGGGGAGGTCACGAACGCTGAGGATTCCGTCACTCGCTTCTACACTCCGGCGGGCAATCGAAAGTCCCAACCCGAGGCCCGTTCTATCGACGCCGTTTTGCCTGAACGGCTCAAACATGCTGTCTACATCGCGCGCGGACAAACCGCCGCAATGGTCTTTCACATCTATCAGGATGCGGTCGGCCACTGCGTACGCGTCCAAGGTTACCTCGGTGTCAGGATGGGTGAACTTGAACGCGTTTTGGAGCAGGTTGCCCAGCGCCGAAAACAGCAGATCCCGATTTGCGAGAACGGCAAGGTTCACGTCGACTTGTGAAACCGTGAACGCACATCCCCGAGCCTGAGCCCCAAGGCGCGCAGCCTCTTTAATCTCGTCAATGAACTCAGCTAGCGAGAACGTCTGCGGCGGTGTTGCGTTTTCGGCTGAGAACCGCACGTCTGCCAGCGAATCGTCTATCAGATCACGCATGCCGTCCAAACTGCGCTCCAATACTGATGCAGTCGCGCCGGACAGGTTCAAATTCCCGGCCTTCGCCGCGCCAAAAGCGAGCGTTGCAGTTTGGAGGAAGTTGCGTAATTCGTGAGCGAAAAATCCGAATCGTTCATTCATCTGCGCGGCATGTTTATCCGCTGCAACTGAGTCCCGCTGATAGCTGAACTCCGTCACTGCGTCAGCTATTGCATTGTCAAGGCAGCGGTTGAGTGTCCGGAATTCGTCTATTTGAAAGGGTGCGTCACGTTCAAACGCAAGATCGGTGATTGCCTGACACAGGTCGCCATAGTCGTGGACAACCTGGTCAACGGAAAAACCGAGTTCCAAGAGCTGTCGTCCGTGTTGGGAGGCCGAGCTTCCGATTGTCGAAAATGAGGCCTCGCCGCCTGCCGGTCCGGAGATTTTGCGACTTTCCATGGGCTCTTCCGTCTGTTCAAGACGAAGCGTCAGGATGAGTTGATCAAGAAAAAGCGGCACACCGTTCTGCAATTGCTCCAAGGTTGCCCCTCTGGCGGGCCTGTGCGCGACTTTTATCCGACATCGTTCAATCAGATCATCGCGATTATTTGAAAGGAATTCATGCATCATGTCGCATTACCTCCTTTTGTCGGGTCCGATTGGCACATCCCCTGCGGGTCTCGGCGAACATTTTGCTTGAGCGACGGGGACTGAGTTCAATACAGTGCATCGTTCACTGTATACCCTTTCTGAGAAGCCCCCGAAGGTGGGAAGGTCCATCGGACCTTCAGTAAAAATCTCCGGCGAGGGTGAGGTGCATGCGGCGTGAGGCGGCCCGCTGCAAAGCACACTGGATTGACGGTGACTCCACTCTTCGCATTGTTCACGTTGCGTGGCAGCCAGATTCTCGTGAATGCTGCGTGTCCCGGTTACGTTAAAACGGATTTGAACGGAAACTCCGGCTACCTTTCGCTCCCGGAAGCAGCGGCAATACCGGTTCGACTCGCCCTGCTACGCCGCGATCGTCCCGCAGGGAAATTTTTGAGCACGGACGCTCAAGTGCCTTGGTGAGGCCGAGATACTCGATAGCGCAACGGCCGCAAAGAAGCGGAAATGCCGGCGTACAGTGCAACTGATATTGGTTTCGCCAGCTGCTGACTTATCCGGCATCACTGTGGCTCTGGGCTGTGGGTGACGGCTTGACGTCCTCGTAGTATTGCGGCGCTTCACGCCGATCAAACATGCCATAGTCGCGCACCACCCGCACCCTGCGGAGCCTGCCGTCCTCAGGCAATCTGGCGGTCATCTCATAGGCCTGCGCAGCCTTGGCGTCTCGCCACGAGATAACCAGGATCAGGTCACCCGGCGTGAGAATCGCGTCGTATGCATCCCAATCGACGAGACCCTCTGCATGCTCGTCTAGCCCCAACCATTGCGCCACCTTCTCGGGCGAAGCGTCTTGCGGCAGATCCGCAGGGCGCTTGGCATCGATCAGCGTGACGGCGGCAGCCCGCCCCGTTTCCGTCTCGTCAAGGCGTTGTTCTCGCAGACTGTAGCCTTCGGGCACGCGCGTGTCCTTCGTCAACTGTCCGACGCGCAGATGATAGTCCTCGAAGACCTCGAAGCGTCCCTTCTCCTGGATGCCGTGATGGACCGCCAAGGTGCGCCAGCGGATCAGCGCTTTCTCGTCGCGCCAGTTCGATAACGACAGCAGCCAGCCCTCATGTCTCAAGCTGCCGTAGCGGATATTGTCTACAAACCCGTCGATCTGCTCCAGTTCCGGTTTCAGCAGCTTGGCGTACTTCAGGTACGCGTCTTTCTGATCAGATTTAGTATGGACTTCGAATATTACTGAAAACATGAGTCTCTCCTTGGTTCTGCGCTTCAGAGAATGTCATCGGTTAGCAGGAAGTCGCGTGTCACGTGATGGAGTGCGACCCGCCCCTCCTCAAGGTGCATCAGATGACCGCCGCGACTAAGCTTGGTATCGCGTTTGACAGGTGAGTTCTTGAGCGCTTGGTATAACCACGCGGCGTCCTGGTCGGTACACAGGCTGTCCCAAGCGCCGCGGACGATAGCGACCGGTGCGACGACGAGGGCAGGATCGTAAGCAAGCTTGCCGGTCCAAGCTTCCTGGATCTCCTGGGCAGGACCAAGCGGTACCTTCACGGACGGCGGCGTTCGGGTCAGGCTGGTCTTGTCGCTCTCCAGATAGCGCCGCCCCCACTCCGCGAAATGCCGCTCAAGCATGACCGGCTCTTCGTCCTTCGGTGTGTCGGCGATGAACCTGGTCCACTGATCCTCCAAGCTCACCGTTTTCCAGGCAGGCAGGCGTTGCGTCTCAGCCTGGCCTTGGCGCCATGTGATCGGTGCGAACAGGACCACGCGATCAATCAGGTCCGGACAATGCCCGGCCGCGTGGCCGGCCGCCATGGTGCCCCATGAATGAGCGATCAGCGAGACGCGACGGCCGCCGTGCCGCGCGTGAATGAACCGCAGCGCCGCCTCGACCTGCCGTGCCGCGTGATCAGCGCGGCCGAGCGGTTTGTTGGATTCGGCGGGGCTTGCCATCTCAGGGTACGGGTCGGAGTAGCCGAATCCCTGTAAATCCAGCCCCCAAACGTGCAATCCGGCTTGGTTAAGGTTATCGCGCCACGATTGACCGTCAAAGCGATGTGCGATCGACAGTGCGGACGGGAATGTCGCGCCGTGGACGTAAAGCACGACGCCGGCGTCGCCTGCGTGAGGCGGCAGATAGCGCAAGAATAGTTGCGATCCGGCGCTGGGCGCCGGGATGGCGAAGTGTTGTTCTTGCGGATCGAGTTTGGGAATGTCATGTGCAATCACTGGTGTTCTCCAGGTCTTGGTGGCGTCATCAGTTCGATAAACTGTATCGTGTCTCGTTCCGAATCGTTTCAGCCATGAATGAGTATCAATGTAGTACTCGACTTGCCCATTCTCTAAAATTGCGAATCTGGGAATCATCGGCACGGGTTTGCTTGCGCTACCCGTGCTTGCCGGGTCAGCCGCGTACGCAATGGCCGGAACGTTCAGATGGCGGAACAGTCTCGCCCTTAAGCCGCAACTCGCGAGGCGGTTCTACGGGATCATCGTTCTCTCAACGATAGTGGGCGTAGTCATCGGCTTTACGCCGATCGATCCAATCAAGGCGCTCTACTGGAGCGCGGTCATCAACGGGGTTGTCTCCGTGCCAATCATGGGACTGATCATGTTCATGGCCGTCAATCCGAAGATCATGGGAAAGTTCATCATCTCGATGCGGCTACGCGTGGCGGGTTGGTTGGCCACAGCCGCCATGGGTATCGCGGCCGTCGCCATGTTCTGGTTTATGTTCTCGTAGTTCGCGCCGCCTCGCATCCGAGAAATACTTACCGCGACCCATCCTTCAGAAGTGCATCGACGAGCTCGGCGGAAACATAGTGCGGGCCGTCGAACAAATACACCCGATATCCCTTGTAGGCGACGAGTTGCGGTAAAAGCTCCGCCGACGTGGCAGCACGGAAACCGCCGCCAGCCTGCGGGCGAAACGCCTCGGCAATGATCCGCACGCGGCGCTTGCCCAGCGTCTCCGACAGTGCGTCCGCGTATTGCCGCGCCGTCATCGGCCCGCGTGCATACACGCCGCAGCCGTCCTGGAGGAATACGCCGACATCCTTCGGCAGCCAGGTGTCGAGCCACTTCGCAAGCGTCCTGCCTCCGACATTGGCGCGGTCATAAACGCTGACCCACAAAGGCCGCGGCAACGTAGCGAGCAACGGCTGGAGTTGAGCGGCGTCGACCCACGTGGGATCGATTTCGACCGGAAAATACCAGCCAGCCACATGCACCGGCGGACGGACCGCCGCGAGCCGCACCGACTGTGCGACCAGGTCCACGACCTGCGCCCGCGCTGTGGTCTCGTCGAAACGGCCTGCCAGCCCCACGATCACATTGCGCGCCCAGCGCTCATCAGCGATGCGCGTCCAGTCGGGGACCCGTCCCGCCATCGGCACGCCGGCGCCGGGCAAGAAAGACAGACCATCAACCGCCGTCCACTGCACGAGCAGATCGCGCACGCCGAGCTTGTCCCAGTTGCCATGCGGATCAATATGATCCTCGTCGATCTGCCACACGACGCCCTGCGCCAACGACGTCGTTTCATCCGCTTCGAGCGCACAGCCCGGGGTGAGCGACGTGAGCATGGTGAGCAAGCTCGCGCCTATCAGGCGCCGGCGCATGCCGTCGGGTTCATCCCGATCTCTGCCGGCCATCCCATGCGCAGTGTAAGAATCATCAGGCATACGGAGCCGGTGTTGAAGTGGTATCACGGTAATCGCGACGGTAATCGCGACGGTGGTCGCGCGCGCTTCGCGGGGTGGGTCTCGACGTCATCTAAACGGTAACGCACGGCATCCGATCAACTCCGATTAAATCATACAAGGCGTACGGCGCACCGGCAGAAGCATTTGCTTGTGAATACCTGCAGCGTGACTCAGTAGGAATAGATGGCGCCGAAGAACAAGCCGCGGGAACGGTCGTCGCCGGTAATGTGCCAGCGATATTGCACTGACAGATCCACATATGAGCGCGGCTTGTCGTACGCGCTGTCTCGCATCCAATAGCGCGCGGACACGCCTACGCCAGCGCCGGCCGGAATACTGTGATCGATCGACGAGTCGTAATCCGCGCCGATCACGGCGTACGGAAACACGGTCAGCTTCGGGCTGATCGAATCGATACGGAACGTATGACCGCCTTCGATGTTGGTCGTCGCATAGCAAGTCGCCGCGTTCAGATAACAGCCGCCTTCCGCGTACATCTGCGCGGTCCACCACGACGGTGTGTCGATGCGGCGCTCGGTGCCGACGCCACCCGAATACGCGATCCGCGCGAGCCAGTCATTGTGCACGTGCGAGCCGATCGGGAAGATGTGTTCTATCGCAAAGATCGTGTTGATGCTGGCGAAGGGCTTGACCCGCGCCCCGACCACGTTTTCCAGCGTCGATACCCCGCTCGGGCCGCCGCCGCTCACGCCGAAGTCTTCGTAACCACGCGTATAGACCTCGAACATCCGGTCGTCGAGGCTGCCGAATGGCCGCCAGTATGCTTCAACGCCAGCCTGCCAGTTGTTCGCAATACCCGGCGACGGCGTCGACACGAAGCCTGGCTGCAAGCCCGCGCTGCGATAGTTCGTGGATACGTTGAAGCCCCAGTCGCGGGTCGCGTTGGCGTGTGCGCTGCGCATATCGAGCAGTTGCTGCGGCGTCGCTGCCGCGTCGCCCTCCGCCGGCGTGATGCCTGAGTCGATCGCGCGTTCGAAATACATCGCGGCGTCCTTGTTCTGGTGCGCGTGGGCCGCGGCATAGGCCGCATCCGCGTTCGCCCTGGACGGCAGCTCGCCCGTCTGGTCCGCCTGTTTGAAACGCTGGTACGCGACGCCATTTTCGCCTGCACGCTGCGCGATGTATGCCGCGCTCAGATCGGGCGTGCCGTCCAGCAGGCCCGCGCGCACGGTCGCCTTGGCTTCGCGCGTGGCGGCGGCGGTCTGATGGTCGTTCGTCAGCGCATTGATCAGTTCTACTCGATGCTGTGGATCATCAGGCGCCGCGGCGACCGCCTTGCGCGCGAATTCGACGGCCGCTTTCTTGTCGCCCCGCTTGGCGGCCGCGACCGCGTTTCGCGCGGCTGCAAAGCCAGGATCGGCGGGATAGACGTAGCACAACGCACCAAACTCGGTGGCATCGCAGGCAATATCCGGACGCAACGCAGGGTCGATGGGCGCCGTCATCGTGGATGCTTTCGACGCGCCCGCAGCGACCAACTGCTTCGCTTTGAAGCGGCGTGCGGCGAGCGGTGGATCGGTATCGTCGTGGACGAATTTAAGCGGCGTGAGCAGGTCGAGCGCGCGTTGCGGTTGGCCTTCCCTATTCCATACATCGGCGATGATCGTACGCGCCACCCGCTGGTCGCGCGGCGTCGCGTCTTTTTCCTGCAGTGCCTTGGCGAAATCCGCATCGGCTAATTCGATCCTGCCTTGGGCCGCGCGTGCATAGCCGCGTAGCGTCCACAGCATGATGTCGTTGCTCCCATACGCAATGCCGTAAGCAATGCCCTCCGACGCCGCGGCCTCCACAGCGGGCAGATCGTTCGCGTCGAACAGCGCGTCGATCAACTGGATCCGGTAGCCTGTCCGCTCGGGCGCATAGGCAACCGCTCGGCGTATCAGCTCGACCGCCTGCGAAATGTCGCCCTGATTTAGCGCGACGAACGCATCGCTGGAAAACCTTGGCGCGAGACGATTGCCAATAAACGAACGACGCGAACGCAATGCGTCCGTGTCACCGAAGCGCTTGACCGCGTCCTCGTCGTAAGCGAACGCGACGGCGTCTTGTCCCGCGTTGCTCGCTGCATCGATCTGAAGCAAGCGCAACCGCAGCATGTCCGGACGCAACGCGATAGCAACGCCCGCGGCCTTCGCAGAGCCGGAAAAATCTTTTTCGGCGTAGAGCGTGTATGCACGTTGCGCAGCGGTGAATGCGTCGCCCGTGAGGGGCTTCTCGTTCGCTTCGCCGGCGACCGCGACCGATGCAGGCGATGCGCTAGCCGCCCTGCGTTTGCCGTGCGCGCGTCGGCCGTGCCCACTGGCATTCACCGATCTGCTCAACGCTTCGATCTGCGCACGCCGCGTGACCAACGCCTGGTCCGGGCCGATCTCTGCAATCGCCTGACTCAGCGATACGACCGCGGCCTCATAGTGGTGCGCCGCCGCCAGCGAGTTGGCGAGGAGCAGGCGCAGCGACACCACATCAGGACGCTGACGGATCGCTTCACGCGCCTGTGCCGTGCTCGTTTCGTAATCGTGACGTGCGAACGAAGCGTAGCCTTCTTGTGCGACGCGATACGCAGCGCCGGATAGCGGCAGCGGCAATGCAGCGGATGCAGCAGATGCAGCAGCCTGGGCGGCCGTGCCGAAGCACAGCGTGGCCGCAACGATCACACCGGCCACATGAGTGCTCGATACGAAAGTCGCGGACTTGCAACAGTTGGGGATCACGTCGAGCTTCATCAGCGAGTCGCCTCATCGCCGCGCAAACGATGTTGTTCCTGAATCACGTTTTCGAGTGCGGCGCGCGAGATGACTTCGCGCGCCACCATGTAGTCGCCAATCAGACCATGCAGATCCGGGCGATAACTCTGCAGTGCCCCTTCGAAACTGGCGCGTGTCACGTGTCCCAGTTCGATCAGCAGATCGCCGATCAACGGCACGCCGCGCCGAGGCACAGGCACCGCCTCGGCATCCACTGGCCACGTACGGACTCGCAGGCCCGGCACAGTCTGCATTGCAATGGGCGCCGGCCCGGAGACGTCCACGCCGCGCAGCAGCCGAATTCCGGTCGCGATATCGCCTTCACGCACGATCCGCTGCGTGACTGGCTGCCCGAGTTGCGTGACCAGATACGCGAGCGGCGCTTCGCTGATCGGGTTTGCGGTCAGCAAGATCGTGCGGCCTTGGCGATCCTCGCCTTGCGGAAGCACGCGATGCCGCACGATATCCGCAAGCGGCAACCGTTCGGCATCGCGCGGCAACCGTTCAGGATCGAGCGACCCGCGTTCCAGATCCGACTGGAACGCGATCGCTTCGGCGAGCGTTTCCTCGTCCAGCCAGCCTTTCGCCATCAGCACGCGGCCGAGCGGCGCTTCGCGCGCATGGCCTTCGTTCAACGCAAGTTCGAGCTTGTTTGCGTCGATGGCCTGCCACGAAACCAGCAGTTCACCGAGCCGCTGACGTTGGATGCCGAGTCCGTCTTCCGACGGAAAGTCGTGCATCGTCTTGTCCCATGCGAGCCGCTTGCCGGTCACGAGATGTCCAATGAACAGCTTCCACGCCCGCGACACGGCCATGAAATTGATGAAGTTGCCAACGACCATCCGCGGCACCGACAACAGTCCGTGTTCCCATCCATACAACCGGGTGACGAAAAAGATTCGTTGCGCGACGCGCAGCAGCAGCGCGCAGGCGTTCCCGCACAGCACGAAAACCAGCCACTTCGAATCGGAAAACGGCGATGCGAAGAGCCGAGGTAAAACGCCAGACATACTGGCGATGGCGAATAGCAAGAACTGGAGCACCAGTCCATAAGCCAGGATCCCGACAAACGCCGTGACAATGCCCTTGCGATCGCGCAACAGCAAATAGCGGTTCGCAAGCGAGCCGCTCCAGCCGGTCTGCTTCCAGCCCTGCAGCCCAATGCCGAGGGTCCAGCGCGCACGCTGTCGATACGCAGTGCGGAATGTATCGGGGAAAAATTCGCGCACGCACAGCGGCATGGTCAG
>Ga0302308_10001400_pt1 | contig 19659 bp, 14 predicted proteins | sample III_Palsa_E3_3_FD_200531 | JGI IMG/M metagenome (GOLD analysis project Ga0302308, IMG submission 200531) | Peat permafrost microbial communities from Stordalen Mire near Abisko, Sweden - III_Palsa_E3_3 | ecosystem: Environmental > Terrestrial > Soil > Palsa > Peat permafrost | place: Sweden...
GCGGCTGTAGCCGGCGCCCCCGGATGTGCCACGGCAGTGAAAGCAGCAGGCGCTGCAGTGCGCACCACCGGTGCGCCGGCACCGGCCACCTTGCCGCCGCCCGCTGCAAAGCGTTGGGCTAACGTGTCGTGATAAGCCGCTGGCACGACCGGTGCGCGGGTCGCCACCACCTGACGCTGCGCGAGCGCTGCCGGTGCACCCACGTGAGCAGGCCGCAACGCGCCGGCAAAGCTCTGCTGAACCGGCGCGATAGCCGGCGCGCCAGCACCGATCTGCGCATGGGCCAGATTCTGCGCATTGAATGGGCGCGCTGCCTGCGCAACCGCTTCGCCGCGTACGAACGCGTTCGCCGGCACGGCCGTGATGGCGCCCGGTGCGTTCTGGTTGATGTACGTGTTGTGGATGTTATTGATGATCGTCGTGTTGTGAACATTAGTGATGTTCACGTTGTTGATGCGGTTGTAGTACGTCGGGCTGTAGTGATACGCCGGATGCCACGGCTCTCCCGGTCCGAGTGCGAACCACGCTACGCCGGCGCCCACTGCTCCGCCGATCGCCAGGTCGACACCCCAATGCGCGCCGCCACCACCGCCGCCGCCGACGAAGGCCACCAGCGCCGGTGCATACACCGGCGGCTGGCTCACGACCACCGGACCCGGCACCCATGCCCACGCGCGGCCGACATAGGCCCAGCGTCCATAGTGGAAAGGTGCGAAGCCCCACGGTGCGTCATCCACCCATGTCCAGCCCCACGGCGCGATCCATGCCCAGTGGCCTTCGTGATACGGCGCCCAGCCGGCCGAAACGGCTACGGTCGGCACCCACACTTCGCCGTAGCTCGGGTCGCTACGCCACGTACCGTTGGCGTCGAGGTCTTCATAACCGGGGATTTCGCGCGACACGTAGCGCGCGGAGACCGAGTTGTCTTCCGCGCGATCGCGGCTTGCGACCCACTGGTCGAACGCATCGAGTGCCGGTGCGGCGCCGCCTGCCTGTTGTTGCAGGTTGGTGCCGACAAACTGGATCTGCTGGCCCGCGTTCACCTGGAACGAGCCGCCGTCACCGTACACCGTGGCGGTGCCTGCGCGAACCGTGACAGTGGTCGAACTGCCGTCGGCCGCTACGTCGACGCGGAACAGGCCCGGGGCGGTAGCGACAAGCGCTACGTTCGGCGTATCGATCTCGAAGTTCTGACCGGCCGGCAACGCGCGCACGTGAGCGGACAGCGTGCCTTGCGTGACCTTCAACTGCGTGATCGTGTCGTTCAGGTTGACGATGTCGAGCGCGGTCTGCTGATCGAGTCGCAGTGCCGTCGAACCGGCATGTAGTTCCGCGCGTGCGTTGGCGTCGGCCCACAACTGGTCGCCAGTCGTCAGCGGCCGGTTCAGCGCGGCATAGGACCAGTCGGTCAGGCCGGCGGGTTCCAGCGTCACGGTGCCGGCAAAGTAATTCAAACGTGCGACGCGGTCAGGCGGGTCACCGGCAGCCGAAGCAGCGGGCGCTGTGGGCGAGGGCACCTGAGCGTGGCCCGCGAGCGGAATCATGGCAAGAACGGCGGAGACCGTGAGCGCGGTCGCGCGCAGGCGGTGGAAGGTTGTTGTCATTGTCGGCTGCTCCGAAGGTTTCATTTTGTCAGGCCCGAAGACGAAAGCGGCCCTTATGTGTACGTCCAACTGGCTAACGTCGCGAACGGGGGAGCGGATGACATTCGCGTTGTAACCGGGACGCGAGTTTGCAACGAAATGTGAGCGTCGCATAGAGCCCGTTGGGCGATCGTAAGAGCGGGCTTTGCGGCGGGAGATTGCGTCCTGTGGAGACCTATCGAAAAGCAGGCCGAATTGTAAGGACATGCAACCATCGCGTAATCGGCATGCTGATAGAACGTGCGCATGCAATGCGAGGAGGTGCAGATGGTTGAGCGGTGGAAGACGTAGTGGGCGGGGGTACTGCTGCGGCGCGTTTGGCGCGACGGCGAAGGAGTCGATTTACAGCGGGGCGAGATGGCGCAGGGCGGCAGGCCGCCCTGCGTCGACTGATTAGTTTGCTGCGTCGGTAGTGCCCGGCGCGTAGGCACGCCGGCCGGTCAGACGTGCGGCGATGCGGCCGAACGCCAGCCATTGCTGGGCGAGCAGGCCCTGACCGTAGGGGCGGTTATCGCCGAGCGGTGCAGGCAACTGATCGCGAATACCGGTCGGTTCGACAGTGCGATTCCACGATGCCGTGCGGAACATCATGTCCCACCACGGAAACAGCACGCCGAAATTACAGCCGTAGGCGGTGCCTTCATGGCCATATCCGACGGCGTGATGGCGGCGATGAAAGATCGGGCTGACGATGATGCGCTCGAGCAGCCACCCGTACGGCAAGCGCGCATTGACGTGCTGGATGCTCTGCATGAAATTGCTGACGGCGATCAGCACGACAAACTGGTTCGGCTGCACGCCGATAAACAGCGAGATCGCAGCGAAGAACGCGGCCTGAATGATGTCGTCGAGGAAGTGATTGCGGTCGTCGTTCCACAACGACATCTGCTGCTGACTGTGATGCACCGCGTGCAGTTCCCACCACACGCCGAAGCGGTGTTGCCAGCGGTGATACCAGTAGCCGGCAAAGTCGAGCACCACCAGATAGATCAGGAACGAGACGATCGGCTGATCTGTCACGCCCGGCCAGAGGCCGTCGATATCGATGTTCGGAACGTTGTAGATCGAGATCAGGCTCTGCCAGTGATCGAACAGCGGCTGGAGCATGAAAAAGAACGCGATATTGATGATGCCCAGCTTGGCGATCCACGTGTACAGCACATCGGCGCGCAGCGCCTTGCGGTCCTTCCACTCTTCGATGGGGCGCAGCGCTTCGAGCGGACGCAGCGCGAGATACGTGACGACGATTTCCAGCGCCCCGATGATCACCCAGTATAGGGCGTCATAGGTGTCTTCGTCGTAACCCATCAGGCCGAAGCGGTAGAAAAACGGCTGCACCACGTCGACATACAGCAGCGTCTGCAGGGCGGACACCATGTTGTCGAGCTGCGCGACGATTTCATGGAACATCATAATCCTCGTGAATGACTGGTCATGCAATGCATCTTTCAGCAGGCCGTTTCGTTTAGTCCGGGTTCGGTGCAATCACCGGCGCGCGGTTGTCGAAATAGATGCCGTGCGGCGAGCGGCCCACCGCGATGGTGTCGATCAGCTTGCGCGTAGTCAGGTCGATGATGCCGACGTGCTTGGCGAAGCGGAACCCGACCCATAGATAGCGCTTGTCCGGAGTTAGTTCCATGTCGTCCGGTCCGGGCATCAGTCCGGTGATGTCGCCGACGTTGGTGAGCGTCGTGTAGTCGATGATGCTGATCGTGCTTTCGACGCGATTCGAGACCACCACGTGCTTGCCGTCGTCGAGGTTGCGGAAGTTGTGCGCGCCGCGGCCCGTGTGGATCTTCTTGACGATCTGCTGCTTGCGCCAGTCGACCACGGCCACGTCGTCCTCACCGGTCATGCCGACCAGCAGGTATTTGTCGCCAGGCGTCATCCACAGACCGGCCGGTTCGTTGCCCACGTGCATTTTCCACAGCACGGTTTGCGTGGGCAGGTCGATGGCGGCGAGTTCGCCAGAGTCCTGCAGCGTCATGAACACGGTGCGGTTGTCGGAGGCGAACGTCATGTGGCTCGGCGTCTTCGCAAGCGGGATATGCTTGACGAGCGTCATGTTCGTGCCGTCATAGCGGTAGATGTCGGCGCGGTCCATGCGCAGCGCAGCCGTGACAAACCACTTGTGATCGGGCGAGAAACCCAGTTGATACGGGTCCTCGATACCGTCGACGGTGCGCTGCACCGCGCCGGTATGCGGGTCGACGAACATCAGGTTGTTCGAAATCGAATCGGCGACGATCAGCGACTTGCCGTCCGGCGTGATCATCAGGTGATGCGGTTCCTTGCCGGTCGGCTCGGTGCCGACCACTTTGTGGGTGGCTTCGTCGATCAGCGAGAGTTCGGACTCGCCCGAGTCGAGCACGATGACCCGGTCGGCGGCGTAAGCGATATTCAGATGGCCGATCAGGGAGAAGACGACCGCGGCGGAAAGGGTGACTCTCGAAAGAAATGTAACCGGCGAGTAATGCATTCTGTAAAGTATCCGAAGGTGTAAAGCGACACCGAAAAGCTGTGCCTTCATGGAAGTGCGGCAAAGCCGCACTTCATTAACGTCCTGAGCGCGGTTTTCGATGACGCACGCCCGCGGCAAATGTGAGAAATTAGCACGTGTAGGCCGATCAAATGCCCGCGGATCGCATCTTTTGCGATTCGGGGTAATCCGACGAGGCACAGATGGACGAACGTGTGCGCGACAAAACGGCCTCCGGCACGGTCACCGGGCGCACCACCCTGGCGATTCGCGAGGTGCTCGAGGGGCGCCGCCGCGGCGCGGCCATGGTGCTGCCGTTTGCGGGGCCAGCGGTGGTCGTCTCGGTGGCCTATATGGACCCCGGCAACTTCGCGACCAACATCCAGGCCGGCGCCCGCTATGGCTACGCCCTGCTGTGGGTGGTCCTGCTCGCCAACATCGTGGCCATGCTGTTTCAGGCGCTTTCGGCCAGGCTCGGGATTGTCACGGGGCGCAATCTCGCCGAATTATGCCGGGAAAATTTTCCTGCGCCGCTCGTATTTGCGATGTGGATGGTGAGTGAAATTGCCGCAATGGCGACCGATCTGGCCGAGTTTCTGGGCGGTGCGATCGGCCTGGCGTTGCTGTTTCATATGCCTTTGCTGGCCGGCATGATTGTCACGGCCCTCGTCACGTACTTCCTGCTGTTGTTCGAGAAAGCCGGTTTCCGGCCCCTCGAACTGGCGATTGGCGCGCTGGTCGGCATCATCGGGCTCTCCTATCTGGCCGAACTCTTCATCACGCGGGTGGCGTGGCCCAGCGTATTCGGGCACCTTTTTACGCCGCAATTGCCGGATGCCGGCGCGGTGACGATTGCCGTGGGCATTATCGGCGCCACGGTGATGCCGCACGCGTTGTTTCTGCATTCGGGCCTCACGCAAAACCGCTCCCCCGCGCGCAACGAGGGCGAACGGGTCATGTTGCTGCGCTTCTCCAATATCGAGGTGGTGATCGCCCTCACGATTGCGGGACTGATCAATATCGCCATGGTTATCATGGCGTCCGCGGCGTTCCATGCGGGCCATCCGGAGGTCGCCGAAATCGAAACGGCGTATCACACGCTCGCACCGTTGCTCGGTATCGGCGCGGCGGGGATTTTCCTGTTGTCGTTGATTGCGTCGGGAATCTCGAGTTCGGTGGTCGGGACCATGGCGGGGCAGATGATCATGCAGGGCTTCGTCGGCTTTCAGATTCCGCTGTGGTTGCGAAGAGCGATTACGATGGTGCCTTCGTTTATCGTCGTCGCATTAGGGGTGAATGCGACGCATGCGCTCGTCATCAGCCAGGTGGTGTTGAGCTTTGCGCTGCCTGTGCCGATGGCGGCGCTCGTCTGGTTCACCTGCCGCGAGCGGGTGATGGGACAGTATCGCAACCGCATGCCGATGATGTTTGCGGCCGGGTTATCGGGGATTGCCGTGCTTGTGCTGAACGTGGTCCTGCTATTGCAAACCTTCGGCGTCGGTGTGCCGGGGCTGTCGAGTTGAAACAGACGTGTCCCGACTGGGCGCCTATAAAAACCTCACTCTGAAAGACCGCATCGAAATGGAGTTGAAGCTGGAACTCATCATCCGCCCAGCGACCGCTGCTGATATTGGCGGTGTTGCCGACGTTTTTCTCCGGGCGCGCAAGGAATTGATGCCATTTGCGCCGCTCGCGCACTCCGATTTTGCCGTGTGCCAGTGGATCGCAGACTGGTTGATTCCGACTGGTGACGTCGCCGTGGCGACCGAAACGCGGGGGCTGATCGTTGGCATCGCTGCGATTTCCACAGTCAATGGCGTGCTGTGGCTAGATCAACTCTACGTCATGCCGTCGCGAGTGGGCCAGGGTGTTGGCACACGCCTTCTGGCTGAGGTGATCGCGAACGCGCGCTTGCCCGTTTATCTACATTGCTTTGTCGAGAACAAACGGGCGCGCGCGTTTTACGAGCGACATGGATTTGTCGCAATCGCCTTTGGCGACGGTAGCGACAATGACGAAGGATGCCCCGATGTGGTGTATGCATTGCAGCCGGACGAGACCCAGCCGGCCAATGGAATGGGACTGTCCGGTTGACGCGTAACTGAGAGCCGCTTCGCGGCTTCACATGTTCCGGAGTCCGAAGCCATCGAGTGCGATGGCCGGTTCCCGGCGCGCGACGAGGTCGCTGATCAGACGTCCCGAAGCAAGCGCCAACGTGAACCCGAGCGCACCTTGTCCCAGGTTCAGCCAGAGATTGGCAAGGCGCGTGCCGTCGATGATCGGCATGCTCTTCGGCGTAGCGGGGCGAAGTCCGCACCACACGGCGGCGGTGTCGAAATCGACAGCACCAGGAAAGGTGGCGGCCGATTGCGCACGCAGCGTCGCCACCCGTTTGAGATCGACGTCGGCTAGCCGACCGGTGATATCGGCCATGCCCGCGATCCGCAATCGGTTTCCCAACCGTGCATAGACGATCTTGCGCTCGAAGTCGGTGATGCTGACGCGCGGGGCGGCCGCATCTGCCACGACGGGTGCCGTCAGGCTGTAGCCTTTGAGCGGATACAGCGGCACGCGAATGCCCAGGGTGCGAAGTAGCGGCACGCTCGGCGCAGCGTTGGCGAGCACGATGTGATCCGCGTCGAGCCGTTCCTCGCCCGCGTACGCCGCAACTTTCTGCGCCGAGACCTCGCGCAGTTGCGTGACCGTGGTGCCGAAGCGAAAATCAACCCCGCGCTCGCGCAGTAGCTGCATCATGCTCATGCAAAACTGATAGCAATCGCCGCTGTCTTCGCTGGCGGTAAAAATGCCGCCGCGCAGCTGACCGCCGAGATGGGCGAGGGCGGGTTCTCTCGCGATGCACGCCTTCGCATCGAGCGCTTCCTGTTCGCAGCCGAGCGAGCGCTGGTAGTCCAGCAGGCGGCATGCCGCATCGAAAGCCGCGTCCGTGCGATACACCACGAGCTTGCCGGCGTTCGCGTGTTGGAAGCGTATGGCGGGTTCGTGTACGAGCAGTTCATGCATCAGATCGCGGCTGAAAGACGATAGCGATAGCAGCTTGCGGGTACACGCTTCGCTCTGCTCGAGCGTGCAGGCGCGCACGAACTGCAGCAGCCAGCGCCACTGCTCCGGGTCGGCGCGCGGCCGGAAGCGGACGGGCGAATCGTGGCGTAGCAACCAGCCGGGCAGTTTGCCGAGGACGCCCGGGCCCGCGAGTGGGGCGACATAGCTATAGGAGAGCTGGCCGCCGTTGGCAAAGCTGGTTTCGAGCCCCACGTCCTGGTTGCGTTCGACGACCGTGACCTGATGTCCGTCGGCGCGCAGATACCATGCTGTGGTGAGCCCGATTACGCCGGCTCCGATGACAAGTACGTGCATGGCGATAGGGGTAATTGGGAGACCCAGGTGAACGAGCAACCATTGTTTCGCAGTGCCGTTGGGGCCGTCCAATACCGATCTGCAGACGGGTTATAGCTCCGGGTTATAGATGGTGTTGTGACTGGGCGTCAGGCTTCAGCCCCTTCGCTGCCTTCGCGCAGGAATTCGATCAGACGCTGCGCGCTGAGCGGCGGTGGACGCTCGTGCTGGGTCAGGGCATAGACGTTCAGGCTGGCGTCGATATCGAGGGGCCGCACCTGGATATCCGCGCCGCTGGGCGGATAGTTCGCGGTGAACGAATCGACCAGCGCCACGCCCACACGTGCTTGCACCAGTGACTTCGCGAGCGGGTAGGTCTGGACCGAGATGGCACTCGCAGGGCTTTGTCCGGCATCGGCGAGCCAGTTGGACAGAATGGCGCCGAGGTAGTCGTTGGCATCTATCGTGATGAACGGCTGATTAGCGAGTTCTTTTGCCTGCAACGGTCGCGCGAGCAGCTTTGCGGACCACCAGCCGGCTGGCGCGATCGCGCACAGGTTGCAACGGCGCAGCGGCGTGAGCAACAGGTTCGGATGTGAAACCGGACTCATGGTCAGGCCAAGTTCGATTTCGTCGAGCAGCAGGGCCTGCTCGATCTCGCGCGTGTGGGAGACGGCGAGCTCGCAGCGCGACTGCGGAAACGCCTGGGCCCAGCGTGCGACGGCCTGGGGCAACAGATGATGCGCCAGCGCAGGCGTTGCCGCGACGCGCAACGGACGGGCCGCCCCTTGCGAAAGACTCGTGACGAGCCGGCGGATGCGCTTCAATTGCTCGTCGAACGGTGTCAACTCCTGCTGCAGGCGCAACGCCTCCTGGGTCGGCACGAGTTTGCCCTTGCTGCGCAGGAAGAGCGGAAAGCCCACCGTGCGTTCTGCGTGCTGAAGCATCTTGCTGACGGCCGGTTGCGAGATGTGCAGGAGCCGTGCCGCCGCATTGGTGGAACCGGTCAGCATGATGGCACTGAACACTTCGATATGTCGCAAACGCACCCGAGGCTCCTGTGGAGTAACGCGAAGCGCGCAAGATGACGCGCCTATAGCCCGAGGTTATATTACAGCGTTTTATTTTCATTGGGCGCAGCATGACGCGGTTCATATAGTTGCAGTGAGGTTCGCAATGCGGCCCGCAATGAAGATAACAACGCGGCAGTCCGGGCCACACCGGATCAATCCGTAGTACACAAGGAGGTTGCGTGGAAGCCAGTTTCTCCAGCTCACAAAAGGCGGCGTGCCTGTCGGGGTTGTTCCTTGCCTGGGCGGTTGGGTACGCGGACCGCATCCTCATGAGCACGGCGATCATTCCGATCGGCCACGAACTTTCGCTCAATGCGCGCGAGGCCGGCATGCTTCTGAGCGCTTTCTACATCAGTTACGCGTTGATGCAGCTGGCCGGCGGCTGGCTGTCGGACCGCTTCGGCTCGCGCATTGTCGTGGTGCTGTGCATTGTCATGTGGTCGGTGTTTACGGGCGCGACCAGCATGGCCTGGTCGTTTGCCTCGTTGCTCGTGATTCGTTTTCTGTTCGGCGTCGGCGAGGGGAGCTTCTCGCCGGCCAGTTCGGTGACGGTCGCCGAAGTGTTTCCCAAGCCGGAAAGAGCGCGGGCCAAGTCGTTTCTGATTTCCACCGTGTTTCTCGGCAATGCCGCTGGGGCGGGCCTGATCGGTTTGACGGTTGCGCGCCTTGGCTGGCGCGGTTCGTTTCATATCCTCGCAGTGGTTGGCATGGGCGTAGCGCTGATTCTGTGGTTCACGCTGCGCAGCGGCATGGCGAGCCAGCGCGAGCGCGCAGCAGAGCGTTCACGCGTATCGTGGAGCGTGTTATTGCGCACGCCGATGGCATGGAAGCTCACGGCAATCTGGTTCTTTACCAGCATGCTGTATGTCGGGGTGCAGTCGTGGATGCCCTCCTACCTGATGAAAGCCTACCGGATCGATCTACTGCACATCGGGCTCGCCGCGACCGTCCCCAATCTCATTGCATTTGCCGGGACCAATGCGGTTGGCGTGCTGCTCGACAAGTACGGCAACGGGCGTGAACGCGTGTTCATGCTGCTTGGCGCGTTGTTTAGCGCGGTATTCTTTGCGTTGATGATTACGACCACCTCGATTGCACTGCTCGTCATGTACTGGACGCTGTTTCTGCTGGCCTTCAATTTTGTCTATGCCACCGTGTTTTCCGCGCCGTTGCGCCACTTTCCGGAGCATTTGATCGGCAGTGCGACGGGCTTGATGAACTTCGGCGGGCAACTGGGCAACTCGATCGCGCCGGTCGCGATGGGCGCGCTGATTGCCGCGAGCGGTGGTTCCTATCTTGCGGCATTCTGGTTGCTGCTGGTCTCTGGCGTGCTGGCGACGCTTGTGTCGGCGACCTGGAATCCAGCCCGCGCCGTTGCGATTCGTCCGTTGGCGGGTAATCCTTGAAGGGAAATACGATGCGCGTGTTTACCGGCAGTCTTGCGACTGAGACTAACACCTTCGCGCCGATGCCGACTGGCCTCGCCGCATTCAAGGAGCGCCGTTATTTTCCCGCGGGCTGCCATCCTGCCGAGATGTCGTCGTTTGGCGGACCGCTGTGGGCTGCACGGCAGCGCGCTCAAGCCTATGGCTGGACGCTGATCGAAGGCATGGTCGCCTCGGCGCAGCCTGGCGGCACCGTCACGCGCGAGGCTTATGAGTCGCTGCGTGATGAGCTACTGGCCGACCTGCGCGCCGCGTTGCCCGTCGATATCGTGCTGCTTGGCCTGCACGGCGCGATGGTCGCCGAAGGCTACGACGATTGCGAAGGCGATCTGCTCGCGCGGGTGCGTGAGATCGTCGGGCCCGGCGTGGTGATCGGCGCGGAGCTTGATCCGCATGCCCACCTGAGCGAAGCGATGATTGCGCATAGCGACGTGCTTGTGGCGTACAAGGAGTATCCCCATACCGACATCCTCGAGCGCGCCTTCGAACTGGCCGATCTGTGCAGGCGTTACGCGCAGCGTGAGATCGCACCGGTTTCAGCGGTGGTTGATTGCGGTATGGTCGTGCCGATTCACACGACTCGCGAACCCGGGCGTTCGCTGGTCGAGCGCATGCAGTCGTTCGAAGGCCACGGTGGCATCCTGACTGTTTCGATCGTGCAAGGCTTTGCGACTGGCGACGTGCCCGACATGGGCACTAAAGTGCTCGTCTATGCAGACGGCGACGCGCAGGCGGCGCAGCAACTTGCGCGTGAACTGGCCGACCATCTGGTGGCCATGCGCGACACGCTGCTGGTGCGCTATCTCGACATCGACACGGCACTCGACCGGGCCATGGCTGCCCCACACAGGCCCACGGTGCTGGCGGACCGCTCCGATAACCCCGGCAGCGGCGCAGCGGGGGATTCCACGTTTATTCTGCAACGCATGCTCGAACGCGGCATTCGCGATGCGGCTCTCGGTCCGCTATGGGATCCTGTCGCGGTCGGTATTGCGTTCGATGCGGGCGTCGGCGCGCGGCTCGATATGCGCGTCGGCGGTAAGATCGGACCGTTGTCGGGTGACCCGGTGGATGGCCGCTGTGTCGTCAAGGCGCTCATGCGCGACCTGAAAATGACGGGTAATGGCGGAACGCCGACGCACATGGGCGATTGCGCGTTGATCGACATGGAGGGCATCGAGATCGTTCTGAACACGTTGCGCGGCCAGGCCATGAATGTGGATCTGTTCACGCAACTTCAGTGTGATGTGGCCAGCAAGCGCATCGTGGTCGTCAAGTCGGCACAGCATTTTCACGCGTCGTTTTCGACGATCGCTCAGGAAATTCTGTACGTCGGCGCCCCGGGTTCCGCAAGTCCGGACTGGAATGCGCTGACTTATAGAAAGATCAGGTATCCGAAGTGGCCGATTGAGCCCCCTGAATCAGCTTCCTTGAAATGAGACCCTCACTATGAGCGAGCACACTCCGCCTCCTTTCGATCTGGTGATACGTGGCGGTACCGTCATCGACGGCACCCGCCGTCCGCGCTTCGACGCCGATGTAGGCATTCGCGACGGCAGGATCGTTGCTATCGGCGATCTGTCCAGGCAAGCAACGCGTGATGAACTGGACGCCGACGGCAAGATCGTGGCGCCGGGTTTTATCGACTCGCATACTCACGACGATGAGTCCGTTCTGTCCGACCCCGAGATGATCTGCAAGATTTCGCAGGGCGTGACCACCGTGGTCACCGGCAATTGCGGCGTTAGCCTCGCGCCACTCAAAGCGAACATGGCGCTGCCTTTACCGCTCAGTCTGCTGCAACAACGCGACCCGTCGACGGCATCCGCCTTTGGGCGGTTTGCCGACTACCTCGATGCACTGCGCGCGGCCCCGGCTTCTGTGAACGTCGCGGCCATGGTAGGTCACACCACATTGCGCGTGATGACCATGGACTCGCTCGATCGCGCGGCTACGGATGAAGAAATCGCGGCGATGCGCGACCTGCTGACCGAAGCGTTGGACGCGGGGGCAATCGGTGTGTCGACGGGCACCTACTATCCGCCCGCAGCGCTGGCGCCTACCTCGGAAGTCATTGAAGTATGCCGGCCCCTGACGGGCACCGGCGCGGTCTACGTGACACACATGCGCAACGAGGCAGAAGGCTGCGTGGATTCTCTGCACGAAACCTTCGCAATCGGCCAGGAGCTGGATGTCCCTGTCGTCATCTCACACCACAAACTGATGCGCGAAGCGAATTTCGGCAAGTCGGCTGTGACCTTGCCACTGATCCGCTCGGCGATGCGGTGTCAGTGCGTCGCGCTCGATTGCTATCCGTACACCGCCAGTTCGACGATGCTGCATACGGTCGAAGAAAAACTGCAGGGGCGCGTCGTGATCGCCACAAGTGAGCCTTACCCGGAATACTCAGGGCGCGAGCTTGCCGAGATTGCCGACCAATGGCAAGTGAGCCGCGTGGAAGCCGCGCAGCGCCTGCAGCCGGCAAGCGCGATCTATTTCAGCATGGATGAGGGCGATGTCAGGAACATCATGGCCTTCGAGGATACGATGATCGGCTCCGACGGTCTCGCTGGCGGGAGCAAGCCACACCCACGGCTATGGGGGACGTTTCCGCGCGTGTTGGGCCACTATAGCCGTGACGTGGGTCTCTTTCCGCTTGAAACGGCGGTCTGGAAGATGAGTGGACTAACCGCAAAAAACTTCGGCCTCAAGGATCGCGGGACTATAGAAGTGGGCAAGCACGCCGATGTCGTCGTGTTCGACGCGGCCACGATACGCGATCGAGCGACCTACGAAGACCCTATGCAGCCCGCCGAAGGCATCGAGGCTGTGATCGTCAACGGCATGCTGACCTGGCAGCATGGCGCCCATCGCGGCGCGCGCAACGGTCAGGTGCTTACGCGAGTGTAAAGCAGAGGAGTGGGCACGCACGATGCGGCGTAATGCGAGCGCGCGTCCTTCGGAACTCACGCATTTTTCGTTCGCTTGTCACGCTAGCGACTTTTTCATATGGTTCTCTGCTCGGCAATCGTGAAGCAGATGAAACGGTCACAAAACGCGGTCAAAATCGGACGTCTGCCGTTCGCCAGGTCCGCTTGACCTGGCTGTCCCCTCCCGCAATACGACGACTATTTCTATGCCACCTAGAGGTCACCGGGTTTCATGCATCATTTGCGCCTATAACGAAGCACCGCGCATCGCTGCGGTGTTGGCGGTGGCGTCGGTCCATCCGCTGCTAGCCGAAGTCATCGTCGTCGACGATGGCTCGACGGACGGGACGGCCGACATCGTCAGGCGTTTCCCTTCGGTCAGGCTGATTGAATGCGCGCAGAACCGCGGCAAGAGCGCCGCGATGGCCGCGGGTATAGCAGCCGCGGAACACGAGTGGCTTATGCTGCTCGATGCCGATCTGAAGGGCCTGGCGCTGGACCATATCAGCGCGTTGGCAGCTCCCGTCTTGAGTGGATGCGCCGACGTCAGCATGAGCCTGCGGCAGAATAGCCTGTTGCTGTTTCGCTTTATCGGCCTCGATTTCGTCTCTGGAGAGCGCGTCGTCAGAAAGCAGTTGCTCGACGAAGCGCTCAAGGAAATTCACGGCCTGCCGCGCTTCGGCATTGAGATGTTCATGAACCGGCGCATCATCTCGCGACGGCTTTCGATTGCGGTCACCCATTGGCCACACGTCACGCAGGCGCGTAAAACCGAAAAGCTCGGCTACTGGAAGGGCGTGCGCGCGGAGTGGCGCATGATCTCCGATCTGCTGAAGGTGACCTACCCGCTTGCGTTGATTACCCAGACGCTGCAGCTATTTGTCTTGCGGGTCGATCATCCGGGCCGGGCGCGGCTGTCGGTAAGGATCAGGAAGCCGCGCGATACGGTCGCTTAAGGGCCTTTGCGAACGCGCGCGCTAGGCTTTCACCTGCTGCCTCGCCTCTATTGTGCGAGCGGCACGGCATCACGGCGGCGCCACGCCAGCGCGATAAAACCTGCGGCGCCGAGCAGTAACGGGCAATAGAGCGTCGCAAAGCGCCACAGCACGAGCGCGGTCGCCATGGCCGCGCGCGGCACCCACGGCGCGAATGCCGCGGCCAGCGCCAGATCGCCGCTACCGCCGCCGGCAGGCACGCCAGTCCACAGCGCCGCGTGCAACACGACGGCCTGCACCGCCAGCACGAAACCAAGCGGCAAGCGATAACCGAGTTCGTGCAGGATGAACCACAGCGCGCTGTAGCGAAGCAGCCATTGCAAGGTGGTCAACACCAGCAACGCTGCGAGACGCCAGCGCGGCCCCGTTAGCAGCAGCACCCATTGCCGTCCCACGCTCTGGCGAAAGCGGGTCCAGCGTGCGCGCCGCGCCCGCAGCCACACGATGCGTCGTCCCGCCGCGTCGAGCGCGGCGACGGCGGGTCGACGGCAGAGCCACAGCACAGCCACGACGATCGCGAGAGCCGCCAATGCGGTGAGGACGGTGGATAACGGGAAGTTCGGCGTTACCTGGCTCAGCGGTCCGAGCGCGAGCAGCAACGAGACCGGCACAGCGGCGGCGAAGAACGTCAGGTCGAGTGCCTGGTCCGCGCCGACTACCGTGGTGGCGAGTGCCCACGAGGCCCCCGACCGCTGCAGCAAGCCCATATTCACACCATAGCCCGCCGCGCCCAGCGGCGAGACGAGGAACGCGAAATCGGTGACGACGGTAATCGTCAGCGTGCGCAGGAAGCGCAACCGCAGGCCAAGTGCGCCTTGCATCAGATGCAGCTTGCCCGCCTTGGCCGCAGCGCTTAGCGCGGCGCTTGCCGCCAGCGCTGCAAAGATCTGCAGGGACACGCTGCGCAAACCGTTCAGCACGTCATGCGCGCCGAGGATGAACGGCGCACCCATTGCGAGTCCCACGCCGAGTACGGCCAGCGTGGTTGCCGCATGACGGATGTGCAGTCGCGTCATGAGTTTCGCCCAGGCCCCCGCCGGGGGCTCGGAGCGTTGCGCGGAACCGGCGCCGCGCGCGTGTTGGTCGTCAGAAGTTGGGGTTCGCAAGGAAGTAGAATAAACATGCGGAAAGCAGGATCGTGACAGGCAAGGTAATCAGCCAGGTGAGTGCGATACGCCATAGCATACCGCCTTGCACACCCTGGCCACCCGCTACCATCGTGCCGGCAATTCCCGACGTAATGATGTGAGTTGTACTGACCGGTAGTCCAGTAAATCCAGCCGTGCCGATCAGCACCGAGCCGACCAGTTCCGCGCTGGCCCCTTGGCCCGGCGTCATATGTTGCCTGCCGAGCCGTTCGCCCAACGTACGTACCACGCGTTTGTAGCCAATCATCGTGCCGACACCCAGGCATAGAGCGCTTAGCACACGGACCCACCATGGCGCATATTGCACCGGCGGCCCCATTTTCTTTAGCAGGTCCGTTGCCTGCGCCTTCTCGTCCTTGCTAGCGCTGTTCTGCTCGCCGACGTGCTTGAGTTCCGAGAGCACATCGTACACGGCTCCGCGCAGTTGTGCCCGCACCGCCACCGTTTGCGGTGAATTCGCAGAGTCGTCGCGGGTCTTGAGTTGATTCGCCTCGCTGGCCAGTTGCGGACCGGCGTTTTGCAGCAAGGTCGCGGACTTCAGTGCCTGGTCCTTGACGTCGTCGCCGTAGCGTTGAATCAACGGAATTGCGGCAGCCGCGTTCTGGCTGAGTCCGGTCATCTGGCCCGTGGCCTGCGGGTTGAGCGCATAGGCCGCTGGCAGCAGGCCGATAATCGTCAGCATGATGAGGCCAATGCTTTTCTGACCGTCATTGGTGCCGTGCGAAAAGCTGACCGTGGTGCAGGTGAGAACCAGCAGCCCTCTTAGCCACCAGACCGGTGGCTCGCCTTCCTTCGGCGCTTCGAACAGATGACCGCGCCGCACGACGAGCCGCATGATGGCGTACAGTCCCCCAGCCAGCAGCAGACCCAGTATCGGCGATACGGCAAGCCCCTTTAGCACGATCACGATCTGCTTCCAGTCCACCCCTTGCGTCATGCTGCGCGCTTTGATCAGCGCGTCGGCTGCCGCGACGCCGATCAGCGCGCCGATGATGCAATGTGAACTGCTGTTGGGTATCGCAAACGCCCACGTCAGGATGTTCCAGAACAGCGCCGCCGCGAAGATCGACACCAGCATCGGGACGGCAGGTGAACCGTCCGGTGGCGTCAACACATCGGGCGGCAGTATTTCGACTAGCGCATAGGCGACAGAAATTCCCCCCACCATCACCCCGACAAAATTCATCAGGCCGGACCAGATCACGGCCTGGCCAGGCTTGAGCGACTGCGTGTAGATGACGGTGGCGACCGCGTTGGAGGAATCGTGGAATCCGTTGGTCGCCTCGAATGCCAGCACCATCACGAGACAGACGACCAGCATGGCGACGACGATGCCGGATGACGGCATGAAGTGAACGAGCATTTGCACTCCCGGAAGCGGGTGGGGGGCAAAGTCGCGGACGTCGGCTGGCTGCTCCGTGAGTGCGAACGTTTCATCCTAGGTTGCCCCGATGAACCTTTTAAGTCAGCGACAGTGCCCTGCTTTGCACCGTGCGACGACTGCAGCAGCACGCGGCATGCCTGCGAAGGGTTCATTTCCGCTTGTGGTTCGGTGCTTATTCGACTGCGATCGAGGGCGGGGCGTGCTCGTCCATCGAATTGACAGCGAGCCGTTGTTCGGATGCTTTCATCGAGTGCAGCGGAAGCGCGACAAACACGCTTATGCGGCGCAGAATCTGCCGGAACACCAGCTCAAAGAGACGCCTTTGCTCGGCGTCGTCGCTGCCTGCTGCGAGCGGGTCGGCAAAATTCCATTCGCAGAAGATCGGCTTGCCGGGAAATGCAGGCGCATGCGCTTCGCCGGCTTCTTCACACATTGCGATCACTACGTCCATCACGGGCGCATCTGCTTTCGTATAGACGTTCCAGCTTTTTGGCCGCACGCGGCCGAGATCGCCCATCGTGGGGCGTAGTTGCGCAAGCGTGAGGGGGTGCACGTCGTCGGCCGGTTCAATGCCGGCGCTAAACGCTTCAAAACGATCGCCGCCGAGCTCGCGAAGCAGCGCTTCGGCCATGACGCTGCGCGCAGAATTCGCGCGGCACAGGAACAACACATTGCATTTCCGGCTCATTGAACTACCCCCGTAATATTCCGGTGACAATCTTTGTTGAGAATTGTGCCGGTGGAGTTTTGCGTACCTATGACAACTAACGCTTGAGGGCCGTTTGAATCACTTTGCCAAATCGATGTCGGTGCATTCACAGATGCATCGAAGCGTGGAAGAACTGTCTTTTGCATTTGTTGTTCTGTTGAACCAGCCGCTTGCGAGACTGGAGGCGGCGAACCGCTTCGAGCGATTGTGGAATGAGACCAACGAAGCTGCGAGCGCGAGTCTCGGTACCGAGCGCGCCGTGAGCTACATCGCGCTGCTAAAAGACATGGATATGCGGTGGCGCCGCCTGAGGGTGCTGAGCTAGATCCTGACGTTGCACACGACGCATGGCATGGAACGCATGGGGTGAAGTATTAACGGCATCAATCAAGAGAACTTTAGGGAAACTCTAAAGAAATTGAGCATATTCAAGATTCGCAATAATTACGTTTTATTGCTCTCTAATTTCTTAGGCGTTTAAATCAGGGCGCTATCTTTAGTCATCGATCTGTCACATGCGGTCTACGATAATCGTGGCGCCCGACAATTCCGACCAACATAACAAGGTCGGGCGGCTCTCATGAAGAGCAAAAATCACACGCTAGACCTCGGGGATTTACACAAATGACTATCCGTCATCGCATCACGCTATTGGTAATTCTGATGTTCGTCGCGCTGTCCGCCATCGGCGGCTATGCGGTCTATCAGACCCGGCACAGCGCTGCCGAGGTCAAGCAGGTCACAGAAGGAGTAGTGCCCAGTGCGCTCGCCTCGGCCGATCTGGTCTCCCAGGTCAAGGACGTGCAGCTCGCCATCATGACACTCGTGTATGCGCCGGACGGTAACGTCGTCGCGCAGGCACAGGACGAACTCGCCAAAAAGAAAGCGACTTTGCAGCAGGCGCTCGCATTGCAGGTGCACGCCGCCGCCAGCCAGGCGCAGAAGGGTCTTGTATCTCAGGCCGCCGACAGCCTCGAGAACTATTTCTCGGCAATCGATGACACCGCCAAGATGAAGGCCGCCGGCAAGAACGAACTGGCGCAAGCGTATCTGTTCGCGAACGTGGCGCAGTATCGCGACGAGCTCGAGGGCATCGTCGAGACGCTGCGTATCGAGAAGAACCGCGAGAAAGACGAGGCCATCACTACGCTGAACGGTACGCTGGCGACGACCACTACCGCCATTGCCATCGTCACCGGTATCGCGATCATCCTGCTGACTTCGGTCGGTTCGCTGCTGTACCGCCAGATCACGCGACCGCTGACCCGCATGCAGGAGATGATGAGCGAGATCGCATCGAGCCAGGACTTCACACGCCGCGTGCCGGTGGGCCGCATGGATGAAATCGGTCACTCGATCATGGCGTTCAACGGCATGATCGAGAAGATTCAGGAAAGCTCGCTACAGCTCAAGCAGAAGACCGCGGACATTCAGGCGATGTTGCAGAACATGCAACAGGGCATTCTGACTGTGGTGGAAGGGGCGGTGGTCCACTCCGAGTATTCCGCCTATCTGGAAGCGATCTTCGAGACCAACGACATTGCTGGCCGCAGCCTGATGGACCTGGTGTTCGCCGATACCGACCTCGGCGCGGACGTGTTGTCGCAAGTCGATGCTGCGAGCTTTGCGTGTCTCGGCGAAGATGCGATCAACTTTGCGTTCAACGAACATTTGCTGGTCACTGAGATCTCGAAGCGCATGCCCGATGGCCGCGTGAAGATTCTCGACCTGAACTGGTCGGCCATCACCGACGACAGCGACATGATCGTGCGCCTCATGCTGTGCATTCGTGACGTCACCGAGTTGCGCAAGCTCGCGGCAGAGGCCGGCGAGCAGAGGCGCCAGCTCGAAATGATCGGCGAAATTCTGGCGGTGAGCGAAGAGAAGTTCCACCACTTCATCGAGAGCTCCGCAGGCTTTATCAACGAGAACGAGCGCATCATTCGCCAGCATTCGCAGGCGGACCGCGCAGCGATCTCGGAGTTGTTCCGCAACATGCACACCATCAAGGGCAACGCGCGGACCTACAACCTGCAGCACCTGACCAACATCGTGCACGAGACGGAGCAGCGCTATCACGAACTGCATCACTCGGAAGAGGTGCACGCGGCGTGGGATCAGGAGAGTCTGATGCAGGAACTGGCCCGTGTGCGCGCCGCCGTCGAAAGCTACGCGATGATCAACGAAGTCAGTCTTGGCCGCAAAGGTGTGAGCCGCGGCGAGAGCGCGGAGCGCTTCCTGATGGTCGACATCGCGCATATCCAGGAGAGCCTGCGTTTGCTCGAAGCCGCGAAGGCCGACGATCTGCACGCGCTCCAGTCGATGCGCCAGAACGTGCGTCAGGCTTTGCGCGTGCTCGGCACGGAAAGCGTGGGCGAGGCGCTGTCAGGCGTGCTTGAATCGCTGCCGTCGCTGGCGCAGGAACTGGGCAAGTCAACGCCGCAAGTGCAGATTGACGACAATGGCTACCGTCTGCGCCGTGAAGCGGGTGGCGCGCTG
>Ga0302308_10001413_pt1 | contig 19563 bp, 19 predicted proteins | sample III_Palsa_E3_3_FD_200531 | JGI IMG/M metagenome (GOLD analysis project Ga0302308, IMG submission 200531) | Peat permafrost microbial communities from Stordalen Mire near Abisko, Sweden - III_Palsa_E3_3 | ecosystem: Environmental > Terrestrial > Soil > Palsa > Peat permafrost | place: Sweden...
CTGGATCGATCCAAGATCCGCCTGCAGCGATTGGGTTACTTCAAGACCGTCGACATCGACAAGAAACTGATACCGGGTTCACTGGATCAGGTCGACGTGACGGTCAAGGTCGAGGAACAGTCTGCCGGCAGCCTGCAGTTTGGTGTCGGTTATTCGCAGTACTCCGGCATCATCCTCAATGCATCCGTTTCGCAGAACAACATCTTTGGCACCGGCGACAGCGCATCGATCAGCGGCGAGCGCAGTGACTACACCACCAGTTACAGCCTCACCTATTTCAACCCATACCTGACGGATAGCAATATCGGTATCGGCTATAACGCCACGTATACCAAAACCGACTATGGCGATACCAGTGATAATGATTTCGCCGACTTCGCGACCAGTGACAAGAGCTTCTCTACCTATCTCAGCATTCCCATCACCGAAACGAATGTTGTGAAGGTCGGCTTGGGCATCAGTAGCAACAAAATCGACCTGTATCCGGGCTATAGCCCGCAGATACTGACCGATTACCAGAATGAAATCGGCAACAACACGATCCACACCTGGACCGGCACGCTGGGCTGGAACCACGATACACGCAACGCTTATTTCTCGCCGACACGGGGCGGCTTGATTTCGGCATCGACCGATATCGCACTACCCGGCTCGACCATCAAATACTGGAAATTCACCGCGAAGGCCAACCATTACTGGCCGATCGGCGGCGGCTTTGTGCTGTATCTGGATGGTGAGGTCGGCTATGGCAAAACCTATGGCTCCAATGGCATCAACAACACCCAATACGCGAGCCTGCAAAGTGCGGTCACCGCCGCCGGTGGTGGCACCCTTGTGGATATGCGGAACAATTTCCCGTTCTTCGAGAACTTCTACTCCGGCGGCGTGACCGACGTGCGCGGCTTCCAGGACAATACCCTGGGACCACGTGTCTGTATTGCCGAAACAGCGCCCAGCAAGACCGGCTACTGCCCGGACGGCAACTACGCCGAACCGATCGGTGGCGCATTCAAGGTACTCGGCACCACGGAAGTTTATTTGCCACTACCATTCCTGAAGGACATCAATACCGCGCGCGTATCCGTGTTCATGGACGTCGGTAATGCTTACCAGAGCCTCAGCACTTTCAGCGCCAGCACCCTGCGCGCATCGGCCGGTCTCTCGCTGCACTGGCAGGCGCCGATCGGTCCGCTGATCATCAGCTTGGCGCATCCGTTCCGCACCCAGCCTGACGACATCCATTACGAAGAGAAGATTCAGTTCACCTTCGGCAGCCAGTTTTGATAACCAGGTTCTGATAACCAAGCCCGGCGCACCGGCGTCCTGCCGGGCGCCGATGCCCGGAGCATGTTCGTGATCGCACCGTCTTATTCACTCGCCGAGTTGGCCGAACGTTTCGGGTTGTTGTCTCACGGCGACAACACACTTCGTATTGACGGCGTGGGTACGCTGGCTGGGGCCACCGCCAGCCAGCTGAGTTTCCTCTCCAACAGCAAATATGATGCGCAGCTGGCCGCCACGCACGCTGGCGTCGTTGTGCTGCGTGAAGAAAATCTTGCCACCTGCCCTGGCGCGGCACTGATCGCCAAAGACCCTTACGTTGCCTACGCGAAAATCGCCTTGCTATTTGAGTGGTTGCCTTCCGCGCCACCGGGCATCCATGCCAGCGCCGTTGTTGCCGCGAGTGCACGAGTCAGCAAGAGCGCCAGCATTGGTCCATGCTGCGTGATCGAAGAGGGAGCGGTCGTCGAAGATGGCGTGATACTTGGCCCGCACTGCGTCATCGGAACGGATTGCACCGTCGGTGCGCAGTCGCGCCTGGTGGCGCGTGTCACCCTGGTCACACGCGTCACGCTCGGCAAGCGCGTGCTGGTACATCCGGGCGCCGTGATTGGCTCGGATGGCTTCGGCCTTGCGTTCGACCAGGACGCTTTCGATCACGGCGGCTGGATCAAGCTGCCGCAACTCGGTGGCGTGCGCATCGGCGATGACTGCGAAATCGGCGCCAACACCACCATTGATCGCGGCGCGCTTGAGGACACCGTGCTTGAAGAAGACGTGCGGCTGGATAACCAAATCCAAATCGCGCACAACGTCTACGTTGGCGCGCATACCGCCATGGCCGGCTGTGCAGCCGTGGCGGGCAGTGCAAAAATCGGCCGCTACTGCATGATCGGCGGCAATGCCGGCGTGCTCGGCCATCTCGAACTGGCCGACCGGGTTACCATTACCGCGAAGAGCCTGGTCACCAGTTCAATCCGCGAGCCGGGCGAATATTCGTCGGGCGTGCCACTGCAACCCAATCTCCTGTGGCGCAAGAACGCAGCGCGCTTCAAACATCTTGATGAGTACGCGCGCCGGCTGTCGGCGCTGGAAAAGGACAAGAATCATGAGTGACAAAGCTGGCACCCTCTCCATGCCGGTGAACGTGGAGCAGATCCAGGAACTGCTGCCACACCGCTACCCGTTTTTGCTGGTGGATCGCGTCATCGAAATCGTGCCAGACGTCAGCGTGGTCGCGTTGAAAAACGTGAGCATCAACGAGCCGTTTTTCCAGGGTCACTTTCCCGGCCACCCGGTCATGCCCGGTGTATTGATCGTCGAGGCCATGGCACAAACGGCAGGTCTGTTGACGCAGATCAGCAGCCGCATGAAAGGCAGCAAGGGCAGCCCACTTTTCTATCTGGTCAAGGTCGACAACGCGCGCTTCAGCGCGGTGGTTGGCCCTGGCGATCAGCTGCGCATGGAGGTAAGCCTGAAGCGGCTGATGCGCGGCATGGGTATCTTCGTCGCGCGTACCCTGGTCGATGGCAAAGAGGTAGCCAGCTGCGAATTGATGTGTGCTGCGAGGTCGGACAAATGATTCACGCGACTGCGTTGATCGACCCCTCTGCCGTCGTTGGCAAAAACGTCAGCATCGGCCCCTACAGTGTGATCGGCGCGGATGTGGAAATCGGCGACGGTACCGTCATCGGTCCTCACGTGGTGATCGAAGGGCCGACCCGGATCGGTTGCGATAACCGCATCGCGCAGTTCGCCTCGTTGGGCGGAGATCCGCAGGACAAAAAGTTTGCCGGCGAACGCACCGAGCTGGTCATCGGCGATCGCAACCTGATTCGCGAGTTCGTGACGATCAACCGCGGCACCGGCGACGGCGGCGGCGTCACACAAATCGGCGACGACAACTGGCTGCTCGCCTACGTGCATGTTGCGCATGACTGCATCGTCGGCAACCACACCGTATTCTCCAACTATGCAGCACTGGCCGGCCACGTAACCATCGGCGACTGGACCCATCTTGCCGGTTATTCCGGCGTGCATCAGTTCTGCAAGGTCGGTGCGCATGCCTTTATCGGCATGGGCTGCCTGGTCGGCTCGGACGTGCCTCCTTTCGTGATGATGGCGAACGAGCAGCACGGCCGTCCGCGCGGCATCAATAGCGAAGGCCTGAAGCGTCGCGGCTTTGATGCGCCGCGCATCTCGGCGATCAAACGTGCTTACCGCACCTTGTACATGGCCGGTCTGTCCCTGCCAGAAGCCCGAGAAGTGCTGGCCAAGCAGGCAGGCGACAGTGAAGACGTCCGTTCCATGCTCGATTTCATCGACCATAGCAATCGAGGGCTGGCCCGGTAAGCGCGTGGCGCAGGGGTAACTCGAACAAACGCTCTGGCTCTTGCGCATCACAGGAGACGAAATGCCAAACATCGACGTCTCCACCAACGCTCCACTTATCGCCCTGATTGCCGGTGAAGATTCCGGTGATCAGCTCGGCGCCGATCTGATCATTGCCCTGCGCGAGCGCTACCCCGACGCGCGCTTCGTCGGCATCGGCGGTGCGCGCATGCAGGCGCAGGGCTTTGAATCCTGGTATGACATCAATGAGCTGTCGCTGTTCGGTTTCAGCGAGGTGATCCGGCATTTGCCGCGGCTGCTGCGGCTGCGGCGCGAGTTGATCGCGCGTTTGCTGAAGGTGCAGCCGGCGATCGTCGTCGGCATCGACGCACCGGATTTCAACCTCGGCCTGGAGCAGCGCCTGAAACACGCCGGCCTGAAAACAGTGCACTACGTCAGCCCATCGGTCTGGGCCTGGCGCGAAAAGCGCGCGGAGAAAATTGGCCGCAGCGCCAACCGCATTCTGTGCCTGTTTCCGATGGAGCCACCGATCTATGCCAAGCACGGCATTGACGCGCGCTTCGTCGGTCACCCGCTGGCCGATCGCTTTGCGATGATCTCCGATCGCGTGGGCGCACGCGAGTTTCTGCAGCTGCCGCAGCAGGTGCCGATTCTGGCCTTGCTGCCTGGTAGCCGGCTGTCGGAACTGGCACGCATGGGGCAGATTTTCATCGAGGCCGCCATGCGCGTCGCTGGCGCGCTGCCGGGCCTGCGCATCGTCATACCGGCAGCCAATCCGCAGGTCTACGCAAGGCTCAAGGCTTTGCTGGCCAGGCTGCCGCGCGACGAAAGCGCGCCGCTGCTGCTGGACGGTCACGCGCACGAGGCGATGCTTGCTGCCGACGTGGTGCTGCTTGCCTCTGGCACCGCCACGCTGGAAGCGATGCTGGCCAAACGACCGATGGTAGTCGGCTATCGCGTGGCACCAATGAGTTACCGCATCGCACGTGCATTGAAGATGCTGAAGACCGACGTCTACGCCCTGCCCAATATCCTCGCCCGCGCCAGCGGCATCGAAGGGGAACTGCTGGTGCCGGAGTTCATGCAGGACAACTGCACGGCCGCCAACCTCGCTGTAGCCACGCTGGCGCTTTTTCAGGACAGCGAGCGTCGCGGCTACATCGTCGACGCATTCGAACAGTTGCACCGGGCGTTGCGCGGTGGCTTGGAAGGTCACGCGGGCGAGCGTGCCGCGGCAGCGATTGCCGAGCTGGTGGATGAGGCTGATCGTGGCTGATTTGTTCGACGGAACGTCCTCCGGTCGCCATCGGGGAGAGGACGCGGACGAAAAAAACCGGCTCATTGCGGGTGTTGATGAAGCCGGTCGCGGACCGCTGGCCGGTCCGCTTTCTGTGGCCGCCGTCATCCTCGACCCTGCCCGACCCATTGTTGGCCTCAACGATTCGAAGAAGCTGAGTGAGGCGAAACGCGAGGCGCTGTATCCGCAAATCATCGAACGCGCACTCGCCTGGTGCGTCGTGCTGATCGAGCCGGAAGAAATCGATCGTCTGAATATTTTCCAGGCCACCATGACCGGCATGAGTCGCGCCGTCGCAGGTCTCGCGCTGGTGGCCGATGAGGCGCTGATCGACGGTAATAAGTTGCCCAAGGACCTGCCCTGTCGCGGCCGCGCGATCGTCGGCGGCGACGCGCTGGAACCCGCGATCAGTGCCGCCTCGATTCTGGCCAAGGTAACCCGCGACCGATTGATGGTGACGATGGATGAAAAGCATGCCGGCTACGGCTTTGCCGTGCACAAGGGCTATCCCACGCCCGCGCATCTCGCCGCGCTGACCCTGCTGGGCCCTTGTCCGCAGCATCGCCGAAGCTTTGCCCCGGTCAGGCGGCTGCTCGAGCCATAAACTCCGCTGTTCGTTCCTTGGCCATAGTTTTCAACTATGGCCGGCATGGGCAGGATCACTTGGACAGTGATCGGCCGGATGGGTCTCAATGAACCCACACAAATCCATGCCGTAAGGCCATGTCTGCGCTGATTGAAACCTTGAGTCTCCTGCATCCCGCCAATCGATCGTTGTCGCCCGCGACGCGCGTGTCCATGCGCCGGATGATCGGGCCAGGTCTGCTGATTGCGGTGGGCTATGTCGATCCCGGCAACTGGGCCACCGACATCGCCGCCGGCTCCAGTTACGGTTACACGCTGCTGGGTTCGGTGCTGCTGGCCAGCCTGCTTGGACTGCTGTTCCAGACCATGGCAGCGCGGCTCGGCATGGCCACCGGCGAAAACCTCGCCGCGCTGATCCGTCGCCTGCTGCCGCGCCCGCTTTCCACCGCCGCGTGGATGGCCGGCGAGCTGGCGATCGTGGCAACGGCGTTGGCCGAGTTGGTTGGTGGTGCAATTGCGCTGCGCCTGCTGTTCGGGCTGCCGCTGCAGGCTGGCCTGATTGTGGCAGCGATGGGCACGCTGGCGATCATGGCGCTCTCGCAGCGTCGCCAGCGCGCCCACGAATACGTGGTCAGCGCCCTGCTGGCCATTGTCTCGGTGACCTTCGTCTATCTGCTGGTCAAAGCCTGCCCCGCCAGCGACGACGTTTTGCGCGGCTTGGCATCTAGCGGCAGGGTATTCGGCAACCACGGCATGCTTGCCGTTGCACTGGGTATCGTCGGCGCCACGGTCATGCCGCACAATCTCTTCCTGCACTCCGGCCTTATCGCCGAGCGCAGCAAGGATCTGCCGGCGCATGAGCGGCCGATGGCGCTGCGCGTGGTCGAAACCGACACGCGCGTCTCGCTGCTACTGGCCACCCTGGTCAATGCGGCAATGCTGATGGTCGCCGCCGCGTCGCTGTCGCATCTGGTTACACCGGTCAACAGCCTGGACGATGCGTACCACGCGATCGCCCTTACCCTCGGTACCGGTGCAGCCGTGATATTCGCCGTGGCACTGTATGCCGCCGGACAGAGTTCGGCGATCACCGGCGTGCTGGCCGGCAGCATGCTGAGCCGAGGCTTTCGCGGCCGTGAAAGCCGGACCTGGTTGCGTGGCATTGCCACGCGCCTGGCGGGCATCTGCATTAGCTTTGCGCTGCTCGCCATCAGACCCGGCATGAGCGCCGACACATTGCTGGTGCTCAGCCAGTGCGTGCTAGGCGTTGCGCTGCCGTTCGCCTTGCTGCCCATGATCATGCTCGCCGGCAAGCGCGAGTTGATGGGGCAGTACGCATTCGGCCATATCTTCATGGCGCTGGCCGTTGCCGGCACGGTTCTGGTGATCGTGCTGGACGGCTACCTGTTGCTTACCGCTTTCGGCTGAGGCAGGGCCGGCAGCATTCAAGCGCACCTGATTAGGCGTTAGGCTAGGCGTCTTGGACAGGGGAGTCAGCCAAATGCGCAGGATCGTTTTTGCATGGATCATCGTCTTGATTTGCGTCTCGGCAAACGCGCAAATGCAGCCGGGTGCTGTGCCGCCTGACACGTTGGGGAAAACGCCGAATGGCGAAGTCGTGAGCCTGGCATCTATGCGCAACAAGGTCGTCGTCATCAGCTTCTGGGCGACCTGGTGTGGCTACTGCATGAAAGAATTGCCGATACTCGCCGGCCTGCAGGAGCTGGCTACCGAGCGCCATCTGCCGCTGCAGGTTGTCTCGATCGATCACAAGGAGGATCGCACCGTTTTTCTCCGGACCGTCCGTCTGCTGCGACCGCGCCTGCCCGGCCTGCTGATGAGCTGGGATCGTGACGGCTCGATCGGCAAACCGTTCGGCACGAACAAGGGCATTCCGGTAATGGTGATGCTTCATCGCGATGGTACTGTGGCCGACGTCCATGTGGGCTACAGCGAAGACATGCTTGACGACCTGCTTGCCGAAATAAATACCTTGATGGCCGAACCGTCCGCACTGCCTGCGGCCTCCAGCTCATCCGCGAAGACGATCACCTCGGTGAATTGAACGCCATTCCCGCCTGCGGCAACGGATCGCGGAATATCCGCACAAGTCAAACCTTGTCCGTACGCAGTCGGACGGGTAGCCTTCATGGACTCACCGCGTGAGTTCCATGACCACCCGCTTCGTCCACCTGCACCTGCACAGCGAGTATTCGCTGGTCGATTCGACCATCCGCATCAAGGGGCTGGTTGACGCTTGCGTGCGCGCCAACATGCCGGCGGTAGCACTCACCGACGAATGCAACATGTTCGCGCTGGTGAAGTTCTACAAGGCCTGCAGCGCGGCGGGCATCAAGCCGATCAGCGGCTGCGACCTGTGGATTTCCGCACCCGACGACCCGCGGCCTTGGCGGCTCAACCTGCTATGCCAGAACCGCGATGGTTACCTCAACCTGTCGCGTCTCGTATCGCGTGCCTGGCGCGAGGGCCAGCACAGCGGCCGCGCGCTGATCGAAGCTGGCTGGCTACATGCCGACGCAGCACATGGATTGATCGCCCTGCTGGGACGCGAAAGCGAGATCGGGCGCATTGCCTTGAATCAGGGCATCGACGCCGCACTGGCGAAACTGCAGCCGTTGATGCGCCTTTTCCCGGACCGCCTGTATCTGGAACTGACCCGCTGCGGTCGTGATGGTGAGGAAAACTGGAACACCCTCGCACTGGCGCTCGCTGGCGAACTCGATCTGCCGGTGGTCGCCAGCAACGATGTGCGCTTTCTGCTGCAGGACGACTTCGACGCACATGAGGCGCGTGTGTGCATCAACCAGGGCCGCGTGCTGGCGGACAACAAGCGCCCACGTGACTACAGCAATCAGCAATATCTGAAATCACCCGAGGAAATGGAGGCGCTGTTCGCCGACATTCCCGAGGCGCTGGAAAACACCGTCGAACTGGCCCGGCGCTGCAACGTGGAGCTGCAGTTCGGCACGTATTACTTGCCCGACTTTCCCGTACCGGAAGGTCACGACCTGGCCAGCTATATCTGCGAGCTGTCGCGCGACGGTCTGCAGCAGCGACTGTTCGCCGCACCACTGGCAGCCAACCGCACACCGGCCGATTACACGACGCGGCTCGAACGTGAGCTGGACGTCATCATCGAGATGGGTTTCCCCGGTTACTTTCTGATCGTGGCGGACTTCATCAACTGGGGTAAGGAACACGGCATTCCGGTCGGCCCGGGTCGCGGTTCGGGTGCCGGCTCGCTGGTCGCGTGGGCGCTGAAGATCACCGATCTCGATCCGCTGCAGTTCGACCTGCTGTTCGAGCGATTCCTCAATCCCGAACGCATTTCGATGCCCGACTTCGACATCGACTTCTGCATGGATCGCCGTGACGAAGTGATCGACTACGTCGCGCAAAAATATGGCCGCGATCGCGTCAGCCAGATCATCACCTACGGCTCCATGGCGGCAAAGGCCGTGCTACGCGACTCCGGCCGCGTGCTCAGCATGCCTTACGGCCAGGTCGACCGGCTGGCCAAGCTGGTGCCGCCGCGTCCGCTCGATCTCACGCTGTCCGATGCACTGGGCCGCTCGGAAAAATCGAAGAAAGAAACCGATCGCGTCGTCAAGGAATTCTGCGAAGCCTACGAGCAGGACGAAGACGCCCGCGCGCTGATCGATCTAGCGCTGAAGCTCGAGAGCCTGACCCGCAACGCCGGCAAGCACGCCGGTGGCGTGGTGATCGCACCCACGGCGCTGACTGATTTCGCGCCGCTGTATTGCGAGCCCGGTGGCGCCGGCGTGGTAACCCAGTTCGACAAGGATGACGTCGAAGCCGTCGGCCTGGTGAAGTTCGACTTTCTCGGCCTGCGCACGCTCACCATCATCGATTGGGCGGTGAAGGCGATCAACCTTCGCCGTGCGAAAGCCGACGAAGCGCCGCTGGATATTTCACAGCTGCCGCTGGACGATCCAAAACCCTACGAGCTACTGAAAAAAGCGCAAACCATCGCCGTGTTCCAGCTCGAATCCTCCGGCATGCAGCGCATGCTCAAGGACGCGAAACCCGACCGATTCGAAGACATCATCGCGCTGGTCGCGCTATACCGCCCCGGCCCGATGGACCTGATTCCCAGCTTCGTCGCGCGCAAGCACGGCCGCGAAGAAGTGGCCTATCCCGACCCGCGCGTGCAGCCGATTCTGGAAGAGACCTACGGCATCATGGTCTACCAGGAACAGGTCATGCAGATGGCGCAGATCGTCGGCGGTTACTCGCTCGGCGGCGCCGACCTGTTGCGCCGCGCGATGGGCAAGAAAGACGCCAAGAAGATGGCCGAGGAGCGCGCCAAGTTCCGCGACGGCGCCGCGAAAGACGGTTTGGCCGGTTCCAAGGCCGACGAAATTTTCGACCTGATGGAAAAATTCGCCGGCTACGGTTTCAACAAGTCACACGCGGCCGCGTATGCCCTGGTCAGCTACCAGACCGCGTGGCTGAAAGCGCACTACCCGGCCGAGTTCATGGCGGCGACGATCTCGTCGGACATGGACAATACTGACAAGGCGGTGATCTTTCTCGATGAGTCGCGCGCGACTGGCCTCACCGTGCTGCCGCCGGACGTCAACGCGTCGGAGTACATGTTCGTCGCCGTTGAGCCAAAGAAGATCCAATACGGCCTCGGTGCGATCAAGGGCGTCGGGCAAGGCGTGTGCGAGGCGATCGTCGCTGAACGCCAGCACGGCCGCTACACCGACCTGGCCGATTTCTGCCGCCGCGTCGATCCGACCAAGCTCAACCGCCGTGTGCTTGAGGCACTGATTTATTCCGGCGCGCTGGATGCACTGGCGCCAACACGCGCCAGCCTGATGCTGCAGTTGCCAAATACGATCAAGGCCGCCGAGCAGCATCTACGCGATCGCCAGTCCGGCCAGAACGACATGTTCGGCGCTGCCTCGGGCACGCTGACGCCAGTGGTGCACATCGAGCTGCCCACCGCGCCCGAATGGCCGCTGGAGCAGCTGCTGCAGGGCGAGCGCGACACGCTCGGCCACTATCTCTCCGGCCATCCCACCGACCCGTGGAAGGACGAACTGGCGCAGCTGTCGACCTGCCCGCTCGGCGAAATTTCCGTGCGCTACCAGCCACCCAAGCCACGCAAGAACGACAACGACGATGGCAACCGTTTTCGCCGCGGCCCGGATACGCCGTGGACGATCGCCGGCATGGTTACCGCCGTGCGCAAGCGCGGCGACAGCGATGCCTTCGTGCGCATCGAAGACGGCACCGGCAGCATCGAGGTGAGTTTCTTTGGCGAGCTGTACCAGCAGATTGCGCCGCTGTTGACCCGCGACGAAATGCTCGTCGTCGAAGGTGGTTTGCGCATTGATGATTTCTCCGGCGGCGGCTTCCAGATCCGCGCCCGCAGCGCCACGTCGCTCACCGATGCCTGCCGCAAACACGCGCGTCTGCTGCAGTTGAAATTGAACGGCGTGAAACCCGATTTCGTTGAAAAACTGCAGCATGCGCTGGCAGGTTACCGCGGCGGTCGCGCCACGGTGGTGCTGCACGGTTATCACAACCAGAACGCGCAAGCCGATCTGGAATTGAGCGATGCCTGGCGCGTCGATGCCATACCGGCGCTGCTGCGCACGGTGCGCGCGCTGCCCGGTGTGCAGGCAGCAAGGCTGCGTATCGTCAAGCAGGCGGACTGACGCCGGCGTTGCCTCCGGCGGCGTTACTTCCTGCCGCGCTCCATCAGCGCTTTCAGGTCGGCAAACGGATTGCCGGTAGCCGGCGCCACCTCGTCCTGCACGCTGTAACCCGCGCCGCGCACGTGGTCGGTGTAGCGAGAATGCTCGTTATCGTGGCAGTACACGCACAGCAGTTCCCAGTTGCTGCCGTCGGCCGGATTGAAGTCATGATCGTGGTTGCGATGGTGGACAGTCAGTTCAGTCAGGTTGGTGCGGGTGAACTCGCGCGCGCAGCGGCCGCAGACCCACGGATACATTTTCAGCGCCCGCTCGCGATAGCCAAGCTCACGCTGCTCTGCATTGCGGCGCGCCTCGGCCACGATACGGTCGAGCTTGTTGTTGTCGATGGGCTGTTGGATCGGCATGGTCGGGTCCGGCAGGAAGAGCGTATTGGCGCGAACGATAGCGTAACCCGGATGGCCGCGGCGCCTTTCGAACGGAGGATTTCACACGCGCAAGTCCGTACGGCGGCGTTCTCGCCTTCACGCCGGTAACGGTATACTGCGCCGCTCTGTGCCACGAAATGTCGCGAATGAACCCTAACTTCCTCGATTTCGAACAACCGATTGCCGACCTGGAAGCGAAGATTGAAGAGCTTCGCCACGCCAGTCAGGGTCAGGCGTTCAATATCGAGGACGACGTCAGTCGGCTGCGCGAGAAGCTGAAGATCAAGACGGCCGAGATCTTCCGCAACCTCAATTCGTGGCAGATGACCCAGCTGTCGCGCCATCCGGCGCGGCCGTACACGCTGGATTACATCGGCGTGATCTGCGAGGAATTCCACGAGCTGGCTGGCGATCGCATGTTTGCCGAGGACGCCGCCATCGTCGGCGGCCTGGGCCGCATCAACGGTCGGCCGGTGGTGATCATCGGCCACCAGAAAGGCCGCGATACCAAAACCAAGGTGCGCCGCAACTTCGGCATGCCGCGCCCCGAGGGTTATCGCAAGGCGCTGCGCTTGATGAAGATGGCCGAGCGCTTTCATCTGCCGCTGCTGACCCTGATCGACACACCCGGCGCCTACCCTGGCGTCGGCGCCGAAGAGCGCGGCCAGAGCGAGGCGATCGCGCGCAACCTGATCGAAATGGCCGGACTGAAGGTGCCTATCATCTGCACCGTCATCGGTGAAGGCGGCTCCGGTGGCGCGCTGGCCATCGGCGTCGGCGACCGCACGCTGATGCTGCAGTACTCGACCTATTCCGTAATCACGCCTGAAGGCTGCGCCTCGATCCTGTGGAAAAGCGCTGACAAGGCGCGCGACGCGGCCGAGGCGATGGGCATGACCGCGCCGCGACTGTTCGAACTGGGCCTGATCGACAAGATCGTGCGCGAGCCGCTGGGTGGCGCGCATCGCAATCCACGCTCCATGGCCGTGCGCCTGAAAGCCGTACTGCTCAACCAGCTCGACGAGCTCGAAGCACTGCCGGTGAACGAGCTCCTTGAACAGCGCTACAAACGCTTGCGCAGCTACGGCGCGTTCCAGGAATAATCGCGCAATGGCTGGCGTACGCGGACTGGATCACATCAATCTGCGCGTGCCGGCGGAACTGCTTGAACCGGTTCGCTCGTTCTACATCGATCTGGTCGGCCTGAGCGATGGTTTTCGACCACCGATGGGATCCGGCTCCAAGGGATACTGGCTGTATGCTGGCGACCACGCCGTGCTGCATCTGAGCAGCAGCAACGCGGGCAGTTCGACCGGTCTGGGCAACGGCTGTTTCAGCCACGTGGCGTTTGCCTGCACCGACCTGGCGGCCACGAGCGCGCGGCTGGAGGCAGCGGGCATTCCGCACCGAATCGTGGAACTGGATGAAGGTGTCCAGGTGCAGATCTTCGTGGTCGACCCGGCGGGCATCACGGTCGAACTCAACTTCCGCCGCTGAGGTGATGCAGCGAACGGCATCACCGCCGAAGCGCAGCGGTAAGATCAGCTCAAGTCTCGCAGGAACATAGCCATGGCAAACGACACCACCAAGCTCGCCGTGCTGATCGATGCCGACAATGCGCGCCCGGCCATCGTCGAAGGCCTGCTCGCCGAAGTGGCCAAGTACGGCACCGCGCACGTCAAACGCATCTACGGCGACTGGACCAAGCCCGACCTCAACGGCTGGAAGGAAGTGCTGCTGCGGCATTCGATCCAGCCGATCCAGCAGTTCCGCTACACCGTCGGCAAGAACGCCACCGATTCGGCCATGATCATCGACGCGATGGACCTGCTGTACACCGAGCGCTTCGACGGTTTCTGCATCGTCTCCAGCGATAGCGATTTCACCCGGCTCGCCTCGCGCATCCGCGAATCAGGGCGCATCGTCTACGGCTTCGGCGAGCGGAAAACGCCCGAGCCGTTCCGCACGGCCTGCGACAAATTCATCTATACCGAAGTGCTGGCCGGCTCCGCCGAAACGGTTTCCGACAGCGCGCCGAAAAAGCGTTCGGCGAAGGAGCTGCGTGGCGACACGCACTTGCTCAACCTGCTGCGCAACGCGATTGAAGCCGCCTCGGACGACACCGGCTGGGCCGGACTCGGCGCCATCGGCAGCATCATCAACAAGCAGTCACCCGACTTCGACTCGCGCAACTACGGCTACGCCAAGCTCAGCGGGTTGGTCACGGGTCTCGGCCTGTTCGATACCGAAGAGCGGCATATCGGCAACGGCAAACATTTCTACGTGCGCCCTCGCGTCAGCAAAAAGTGAGCAACGTGCTGCAGCAACATCTCGTCGCCTCGCTGGCGCAAACGCCTTCGGCATCGCTATGCGTCGGCTTCAGTGGCGGGCCCGATTCAACGGCGTTGCTGCACGCGCTAGCCGGTGTACCCGAAGCAAGGGCGCGCGGCCTGCGCGCGCTGCATGTGGATCACGGCATGAACGCGCAAAGCGCGGCCTGGGCCGAACATTGCCAGCGCTTTTGCGACACGCTGAATCTGCCATGCGAAGTGATTCGTGTGCAGGTGGATCTCGACAAGGGCCTCGGACTGGAAGCCGCGGCGCGTCATGCGCGCTATGAAGCTTTCGCCTCGTCACTGCAGCCGGGCGAATACCTGATGCTCGCCCATCATCGTGATGATCAGGCTGAAACGGTATTGATGAAGCTGCTGCGCGGCGCCGGACCGGACAGCCTCGGCGGCATGCGTACGCTGCGTCCGTTCGCACTTGGCCAGCTATGGCGTCCATTGCTGGAGTTATCGCGAAAACAGTTGCTTGACTATGTCGAAGCGGAGCAGCTGCCCTGCATCAACGATCCGTCCAACGACGACACCCGGCTGGCGCGCAATCATCTGCGCCACGAAATACTGCCGCGGCTGACTCGCTACTGGCCGCAGGCAGTGGACTCCATCGTGCACAGCGCTGCGCTCAGCCGTGCCGCTGCCGATGTGTTGCGGGTGCAGTGGCTGGCAGCTTTCGACACTTTGCACGATACGACCACGAATACCCTCGAAGCCACGGGCTGGCTCGCCTTGCATCCTGCGCTGCGCGAACCGCTGCTCGATCATTGGCTGCACGCGCTGGGTCTGCCTGCGCCGACGACGGCACAGCGCCAGCAGATCGAGCACCAGTGCAACGCGCGCGCGGGTCAGCAGCCGTGCGTGCAGTGGCGTGGTGCCGAGCTGCATATCTGGCGTGGGCGGCTGTGGGCACAGTCGCCACAGCCCATCATCGATAGCGCATGGAAGACGACGTGGCGCGGCGAAGCGCTGCCGCTGCCCGATGGCGGCACATTGTCGCTGGCGAATGACCATGCGCACCTGATCGAGCCGATCGACGTGCGCCTGCGCCAGGGTGGCGAACGCATCAAGCCGGCCGGCGACGCGTACACGCGCGAGCTGCGCGACCTGTTCCAGCAGGCCATGATTCCACCGTGGCGGCGCCCTGGCGTGCCTTTGCTGTACGCCGGCGGTGAGATCATCGGCGTAGCCGATCGCTGGATGACTGCGCACGGCCAGGCGATCTTCGACCAGGCCGGCGCGCTGCCGCGCTGGTCACCACCGCGTTGACGGCATCGCAGGCGGGCGCTTTCGGCGGCCAACGGAGATTGATTCCGCGCGGTCACTCGGTTAGCTTTGCTGTCCATGGCCAAGACCGCTTCCGCTTCCACCAAGACGCCACCCGCTGTGGACTTCGAGCACTCGCTGGACGAACTCGAACAGCTGGTGGCGAAGATGGAAGGCGGCGAAATGAGTCTGGACGAGTCGCTGGCCTCGTTCGAACGCGGCATTGGCCTGTATCGCCACTGCCAGCAGTCGCTGGAAAAAGCCGAACTGCGCGTGCGCCTGCTGCTTGATCCCGACGCCCCCGAGAGCGCCGAACCGTTTGAACCCGAACTCTGAGTTAGGTCCCGCCCTCAAGGCGTTGATCATCCGTGCCGAGCAGGCACTAGAACGTTGTCTGCCGTCCGCCGAGCATTCTCCCGCCGCGCTGCACGGCGCCATGCGTTACGCCGTGCTTGGCGGTGGCAAACGGCTGCGCCCGTTGCTGGTTTATGCCTCGGCACACGCATTCGGCGAAAGCGGAACGCAGCTTGACGGATCGGCCTGCGCCGTTGAACTGATCCACGCGTATTCGCTGGTGCACGATGATCTCCCCGCGATGGACGATGACGCGCTGCGTCGCGGTCGCCCCACTTGTCACATCGTGTTTGGCGAGGCTATGGCGATACTCGCCGGCGATGCCCTGCAGGCACTCGCATTCGAAATACTCAGCAACGACGACGGCGATGCTGCCATCGGCATGGAAAAGCAGCGGGTGCTGGGCCGCGCGTGCGGCGCTGAAGGCATGGCTGGTGGTCAGGCACTGGATCTCGCCGCCGTTGGCCACAGGCTGACGCTCGCAGAACTCGAACACATGCATGCCTGCAAGACCGGCGCACTGATCCGTGCCTCGGTGCGACTCGGCGCACTGACCGCCGGAGCCGATGCCAACGCGCTGAACATGCTCGATCGCTACGCCGATGCTGTTGGCCTGGCCTTCCAGGTGCGTGACGACATTCTCGACGTGGAAGGCGACGCTACCGTGATCGGTAAAACCGCCGGCAAGGACGCGGCTGCTGACAAACCGACCTTCCCGTCGATCATCGGTCTTGATGCTTCGCGCGACCGGCTGCGTGAGCTGACAGCCATCGCCCTCGATGCGATTGCACCGCTGGGCACATCGGCCGACCTGCTGCAGGAGCTGGCAAACTATGCAGCGCATCGGCTTAACTGATCAAGTCATGGCCGTTTAGACTTCCAAATAAAAGCCCGCAGTGCGGGCTTTTATTTTTCAAACGCGATCATCCCAGACGCCTCGTTCAACTCACAAGACGAAGCGCGAACGGGTAGCGATATGTACCTTCCGAGCTCACTTTCACCGCTGCAATGATGCAGAACACGAGATTCGCGATCCACAGCACCCAGGTCAGGAACGCGCCAATCACGATAATCGTGAGTATCCAACAGATGATATGACCGATCAGGATGGTGATCTGGAAGTTGAGTGCCTCCTTGGCCTCGCCAACCAGGTAGGACCTCTCTGGTCGATCCTTGTGCATCAGCCAGACAATGAGCGGCACGATGACACTCAGAATAAAACCCGACAGATGCGTGAGCATCGCCAGATTCTTGTCATCGGTTGAATGACCGCCAACATGCGGTTCCGGGGGTACCGGCGGAAACTGATCGGACGGCGTGCTCATGGACCTTGCTCTCCCTAGTGAGTGGTACCGCGACAACGTTCGGACATCATAGTCGGCCTTGTCGAGAGTCACCGCAAGGTGACTGCTGGCCTATTCGCCGGCAATGGTCATCTGGTCGAGCAGAATCGATCCGGTAAGCACCGCCGAGCGCACATCGACATCGTCGCCAACCGCGAGGATACCGGTGAACATCTGGCGCAGATTGGCCGCGATGGTGATCTCCTCCACCGGATAGGCAATCTGGCCGTTCTCGACCCAGAAACCCGCCGCGCCGCGCGAATAATCGCCGGTGATGGTCGATACGCCCTGGCCCATCAGCTCGGTCACCAGCAGGCCGGTGCCCATGCGCTTCAGCAGCGCGGCAAAGTCGTCTTTGGAATTATCGATGCTGCCCGGCTCGATGATCAGGTTGTGGATGCCGCCCGCATTGCCGGTGGATTCCAGCCCGAGCTTGCGTGCCGAATAGCTGCCCAGGATATAGCGCGAAAGCACACCACCCTCGATCAGCGAACTGTCACGCGTCGCCACGCCCTCGGCGTCGAAGTTGCCGGAGCCCTGGCCACCGATCAGATGTGGCCGCTCGTTGATATTCAACCATGACGGCATCACCTGCTTGCCAACGTGATCGAGCAGAAAACTGGCCTGACGGTAGAGCGCTCCGCCGCTCACTGCGCCGAGCAGATGCCCAATCAGCCCACGCGCCAGTTCGGGTGGAAACAGCACCGGGCTTTGCCGGGTCGACAGGCTGCGGGCACCCATGCGCGCAAGCGTACGTTCGGCCGCGCGATCAGCCAGCGTCTTCGCATTCATGAAATCGCCGGCGCGACGCACGCTGTCGTACCAGTAGTCGCGCTGCATGCCGCTCTCGTCACCGGCGATAAGCGCCAATGAGAGCGAATGCCGCGTGCCACGCTCGCGCCCGACAAAGCCGTGCGAGTTGGCATAGACCGACACGCCCTGCCCGGCCTGCACGCTGGCGCCGTCGGAATTGGTGATGCCCGCATGCGCGCGGCCGATGTCCTCAATCTCGATACCCAGCTCGATCGCGCGCGTAGTGTCTATATCCCACGGATGCCACAGATCGAGATCGGGAAAGTTTGTCGCCATACGCGATGCGTCCGCCAGGCCGGAGGCCGGATCGGCTTCGGTATAACGTGCAATCGCGCAAGCCTGATCAAGCGTCGCCTGGATCGAATCCGGATGCAGGTCGGCGGTGCTGGCCGAACCCTTGCGCTGGCCGAAATACACGGTAAGGCCAAAGCCGCGATCGCGCGTGTGCTCGACCGTCTCCACTTCGCCCAAGCGCACATTGACGCTCAGTCCGCTGTCGATGCTCGCGGCCACCTCGGCGTGGCTGGCGCCAGCGGCGCGGGCGCGACGGATCACATCCTCGGCCAGCTCGGACAATCGATCGAGCTCTTCCAGGCTGCGATCTTGCTTGACAGCGTTCTGCTGAATAACGTCCTGCCTGATAACGACTTCGCTCACGTTGGGCTTCCTGAAGGTTTGACGCGTAGAATAGTGGCTCGCTTAAAGCCGGCTTGCCATTCCAACGCTATCCCGAAACGGGTTCACACTCGGAGATGGGGTCGCCGCGGCGAAATGAAAAGAGCCGCGGAGAACGCCCATGCCACCCGTCCCCGGCACTTATCGCCACTACAAAGGCCAGCGCTACCGGGTGCTGGGCACAGCACATCACAGCGAAACGATGGAGCCGTTGGTGGTCTATCAGGCGCTGTACGGCGAATATGGCCTGTGGGTGCGCCCGGCAGCGATGTTCATCGAGACCATCGAACTCGACGGTGAGCCGATCCCGCGCTTCGCCCTCGAACAGGCTGATCCGCCCGATACCGCTGCCGAAACCGATACGCACATCTGATCCTCAAAGCCCGATCCTGGAATTGAAACCGTGAGCCCAAGCCGCAGCCGCAACCAGACCGAACTCGACGAAGAAGACTACGGCCCCAGCCGCACCCAGCAACGCCGCGAGGCGCTGGCCGTGCTGGCACTAGCCAGCCAGTTGGTCGAGATGCAGCCCAGCCGGCTGGCCAAGCTGGATCTGCCCGACGATGTGCGTGACGAAATCACCCGCACGCGCAACATCACCGCACACATTGCGCACAAGCGACAGCTGGCGTTTCTCGCCAAAGTCATGCGCCGCTACGAAGATGAAGTGTTTGCCTCGGTGCGCGCCGAACTCGGCGAAAACCGCGAAAAGCAGCGCCAGGAAAACGCCGCCATGCATCGCCTCGAAGCGATGCGCGATCGCCTGATCAGCGAAGACGAAGCCGCACTCTCCGAACTCATCAGCGAACACCCTCAAGTGGATCGTCAGCACCTGCGTTCGCTGGTGCGCAAGGCGCGCATCGAGAAGGAAACGCCGAACAAGCCGCCGCGTGCGTATCGGGAAATTTTTCAACTGCTGAAAGATCTGGCAGCGGCGAAGGAAGGCGACGCCGTTGATAGCGCGGAGGCTGGCGGCGGCAATGACGACGAACCAATCTGACTGGCATCGCACGAGATCAGCTTTCGGCGCTACTCACCGGACTGAATCGCCCGCACCGATCATCCGGTGACACCAACCGATCGTGCAGCACGCACAACCGGCTCAAACCGATGCTGGCACCG
>Ga0302308_10001415_pt1 | contig 19548 bp, 15 predicted proteins | sample III_Palsa_E3_3_FD_200531 | JGI IMG/M metagenome (GOLD analysis project Ga0302308, IMG submission 200531) | Peat permafrost microbial communities from Stordalen Mire near Abisko, Sweden - III_Palsa_E3_3 | ecosystem: Environmental > Terrestrial > Soil > Palsa > Peat permafrost | place: Sweden...
GTCACGATGCGCGCGCACGGCTTCGATCATCTGCGCGTCCACGCGCTGCACCGGATTGAGGGTGGACATGGGGTCCTGGAACACCATCGCGATACGGCTGCCGCGCAGGCGCCGCATCTCCGCTTCGGGCAAGCCGACAAGGTTCTTGCCCTTGAACAGGATCTCGCCGCCGACCACGCGGCCGGGGGCATCGATGAGTCCCATGATCGAGAAGCCGGTCACCGACTTCCCCGATCCCGATTCGCCGACCAGACCCAGCACGCGACCGCGCGCGAGCGTGAGCGAGACGTCTTCGACAGCGGGCAGTTCGCCTTCGCGCGTGAAAAAGCGCGTTTGCAGATGGCGGACTTCGAGCGTGTTGTCCGCGGTATGGAAATCATGGAGAGCAGAGGCGCTCATTTCACGAACCTCGGATTGAGCAATTCGCGCAGACGGTCGCCGACCATATTGATCGATACCAGCATGGCGAGCAGCGCAAGACCCGGATAGACGCTGGTCCAGTATTCACCCGAGAGCATGGTCTGGTAACCGTTGGCGATCAGCAGCCCAAGCGAGGGCTCGGTGATCGGCACGCCGAGGCCCAGGAATGACAGCGTTGCTTCGAGCGTGATCGCGCGTGCGACCTGCAGCGTGCCGACCACGATCAGCGGCGGCAGGCAGTTCGGCAGGATGTGAACGAGCACGATGCGCCAGTTCGGAATCGCGAGGCTGCGCGCGGCTTCAACATATTCACGCCGCGCTTCGACCAGTGCTTGCGCTCGCGCGGTGCGGGCGTAGTAGGCCCACTCGATCAGCACCAGCGTGAGCACGACGTTGGTCACGCTCTTGCCCAGGAACGCGAGCAGCATCATGGCGACGAGGATGGACGGGAACGCGAGCAGCAAGTCCACGAGCCGCATGATGAGGCTGTCGACCTTGCCGCCGGCGTAAGCCGCGATCAGGCCGAAGACGGTGCCCACTACGCCCGCGATGACCGCCGAGCCGAGGCCCACGGATAAGCTCAGGCGCAGGCCGTAGAGCATCGCTGAATACAGGTCGCGGCCCTGGCCGTCGGTACCCAGCCAGTACGCATGCGTGCCGGCACCGTTCATCGAACCGGGGGGGAGGCGGGCATCGAGTACATCGAGTTGCAGCAGGTCGTAAGGATTTTGCGGTGTGATCAGCGGCGCGAAGATGGCCGCGAGCACGAGCAGTATCGCGACGATCAACGCACCCATCGCCGCGGGCGAGCGGGCAAAGTCAGCGACGAGCTGACGCCCAAGCGACTGGCGGCGTTTGAATGCGCCGCGCACGGGCTTTCCCGTTTCGGGAATCAGCGGAGTCGTGCTCATCGCGCGCCCTCCAGCCGCACGCGCGGATCAAGGAACTTGTAGAGAATGTCGACGAACAGGTTCAGGGAGACGAACATGCAGACGACCACGATCAGGTACGACAAGATTACGGGTCGATCGAGCGCGTTGATGCTGTCGAGTATCAGTTTGCCCGCACCCGGCCACGAGAACACGGTCTCGGTGACGACCGCGAATGCGATGGTCGAACCGAACTCCAGGCCGATCACCGTGACAAGCGGAATCAACGTGTTGCGAAGGATATGAACGAGCACCACCCGCGTGGGCGACAAACCCTTGGCGCGTGCAAAACGCACGTGTTCCATCGGCATGACTTCGCGCACGCCGGCACTCGTCAGGCGCAAGACCAGCGACACCTTGAAGAGCGACAGGTTCACCGCGGGCAGGATCAGGTGACGCAAGCCGTCGAGCGTGAGCCATGACCACTGGACACCGAACAGGCTTGCTGTCGCGCCGCGTCCGCTGGCCGGCAACCAGCCGAGCTTCACGCTGAACAACATGATGAGCATCAGGCCGACCCAAAACGTCGGCAGGGAGAAGCCGACAATACTGCCCGTCATCAGCATCTTCGAGAGTGGATTGCGTGGATGCAGCCCGGCGAAAAGCCCAAGCGGAATACCAATCACCAGCGCCAGCAGCAGCGCCGAAACAGCGAGTTCCAGGGTCGCAGGAAGGCGTTGCAGGATCAGGCGGATCGCAGGTTCGTTATAGACGAAACTGTTGCCGAGGTCGCCATGCATGGCGCCGGCGAGGAAAGCCAGATACTGTTTCCAGAGCGGCTGGTCGAGGCCGAGTTGAGCGATGATGCGTGCCCGGTCGACCTGATCGACGTCCTGTCCGATAAGGATATCGATTGGGTTGCCGATCGCGTGCAGACCGATGAACACGATCAGCGTCATTAGCAGCACGACGAACGCCGCCTGCGCGATTCGGCGAACAAGCCAGCCGCTCATTGGTCCTCCGCATATTGGGGCGGCGCTTCGGCCGGTTGCCATTCATCACCGTAGAGTTCCGGTTCGGCATACGCTTGCAGCGCCGTGTAATGCTGCTCCACGTCTTCGCTGTACAACAAGCTTGATATGCCCTGGGCAAGCCGTTTAGCGCCGGTGCTGATCGCGGGAATGTCTCCGGAGACGGCGCCTTGCGAGAGCGACGCGGGATAGCAGAAACAGTGGATGCGCGATAAGCCGGGGCAATCGCCGGGCGATTTCTCGATGAATTCAAATGCGGGTCCGACATCGGGCGACTCGGACAGCTCGGCGTCTTCATCGCCGGGCGGTGGCGTGTAGCGATCGGCCCATGTGCGGATATAGGGCGCAAACGCAGCGAATTCCGGGCGCGCAGACCAGTCGACCTTGAAGCCGGTGGAGACTACTAGGAAGTCGGCCGCGAAAATGCCTTTGGGTGTGTGGATCGAAAGGCCGTTCTCTGTGCTTTCAACCGATAACACCGGGCATCCAAGATTGAAACGCGCATTCGGATGACGCGATACCCGCAACGTACTGCCACGCGGAGGGGGGACCTGCACGGTATTGATGTAGTGGCGGATCTTCCATTTCCACTCATCGGGCAGCGTTTGGTGGCCATGGGTCAGTCCCGGATTGCCGGCCCCCTTGCCCTTGTTCACGCGTGGGAGATCAGAACGCCTGATCAGCAGGTCGACGCTGGCCGCGCCTGCTTCGAGCGCGGTGGCGGCGCTGTCCATGGCTGACGAACCGCCGCCGACCACGGCCACGCGCTTACCCGCCAGCGTCGTGTAATCGGTGGTATCCGATGAATGCGCCCAGCGATCACGCGGTAATCCTTCGACAAACCCCGGTAACGCAGGACCGCCCAATCCGTCGCGTCCCGTAGCGAGCACGACGCGCCGCGCATAGACCTCGAAGCGACGATCTGGCGTTCGTACGCTCAATACCACCAGACCATCAGCGCGTGGCGTCACGGCTTCAATAGTGTGTTCGTTGCGGACATCGAGCGCAAGCACGCGGCGATACCAGATCAGATATTGCATCCACTGCAGCCGGTCGATCTTGTCGAGTGCTTGCCATGCCAGCGTGCCGAATTGAGCCTCGAACCACGCGCGAAACGTCAACGCGGGCAACCCTAAAGCAGGGCCTGTTAATTGCTTTGGTGAGCGTAGCGTTTCCATGCGGGCGGTCGTGGCCCACGGGCCCTCCAGTCCCTGCGGCGAGCGGTCGAAGATGCGCGCTCGCACGCCCAACAGCTTGAGCGCGGCGGACGCAGCCAGCCCCGCCATGCCACCGCCGATCACCGCCACGTCCAGGACTTCGATGCCGTTGTGCGTCTTGCCTGGCACCCATTCGCGCGCGGGTAATTCGAGCAGGGACAAGTCTTCGGCGAGGCGCGCGTCAAGCGCCGCGAGGCCGGTGGGGGGTATTGATGATACGTTTTTGTCGAGGCTCACGTGGCGGGCTCTTCGGTCGGATTGGGGATGTCCTCGGGCTCGCCGTAGAGCGCCTGAAGAATCGCGCTGTGCTGGCTTGCGTCGTGCAGGATGAAGCCGGGCAGGATCTCGGCGGCGGCAATCGCCAGCGCTTGCGCCGCGGCAAGAGTCGCCGCACTGGGCGGCCGAAACTCGGGTGTGATGACGCCGAACAGGAACGCGATGCGGATATCCAGCGGACGGATCACCACGCCATCGACGGGCAATCCCAGTGCGGTCACCGGCTCGAGCACGGCGAGCCCGAGTCCCGCGCGCACCGCGCCGAGCGCGTTCAGCGACGAGTTGGTTTCGATCACGCCGGCCGTGCGCACGCCCGCTTGCGCGAATGCCGAATCGAGCCGTGGCCGCAGGCGGTAGGGGTTCTGCATCGTAACGAGACGACGGTTCGCAAAATCACTCAATGCGATGCGCGGCGCTCGCGCGAGCGGATCGTCGGCGTGCACGGCGGCAACGCACGCAGCCTCGCCAATCCAGTGCACGAGCACGCCGCGATGTTCGAGTGGCAGACTTGAAACACCCATGTCGACAATGCCGCTCAGCACGGCATCGACGACTTGTTCGGGGGCGGCGCTACGCAGATGCACGGACTCGAGCGGATGGTCCTCGTTGAGCAAGGCGAGCGCGCGAGGCACGAGTCCGGCGGCAAGCGCCGATGTGGCGGCAATGGTGAGCGGAGGCGGCGCTTGGCGCGCGATCTGCTCGGCGCGCGATTTCACCTGACGCAGGCTTGCCAACGAGCGTTCGACGTCCTGGTAAAGCTCGGATGCCTCTCGCGTGGGCGCGACACGTGGCCCGAAACGCTGGAACAGCGGATAGCCGATCTCGGCTTCCAACTCCTGGATCGAGCGCGATACCGCGGGTTGCGAGCGCCCGAGCAAACGCCCGGCGGCAGTGACGCTTCCGGCGGACATGACAGCGGCAAACGCTTCCAGTTGACGGATTTCCATGGGTACGCGGCGTCCGATCGGTTAGATCGATGAATGCATAAAACGCATTCTTGCGCGTATAGCATGTGAAACGCAAATGATCAAAAATGCTTTACATAGTGCTCGATCTGGGAAGCGGGCGGTGATTGGGCGATCAAAACGACGTCGACTGGCGCGAATACGTTGCTGGTATCGACCGATTTCGCCATCGAGACTGACCAGAAGCAGACCATGGATGACGTCGCAACGCCGATCATCGTGGCGCCGCAATCCGAAGCGCCGTCGGAATTCTGCGTCTGGGCTTTTCGACAGCGTGCCAGCGAATCTTTATCGACTGCCACCGGTTGGAAACCGCAAGCGTTACGTGGAGTTCATGGGTGGAAGTGCGAACGTCCCTCACACGGCCATGCACAAATACTTGATCACCAAATAATCGTCGATCCCATACCGCGAGCCTTCGCGCCCGAGTCCGGACTGCTTGACCCCGCCAAACGGCGCGACTTCGTTGGAAATGAGCCCGGTATTGATCCCGACCATGCCATATTCCAGCGCTTCTGCCACGCGCCACACGCGCCCAATATCCCGGCTATAAAAATACGCAGCCAGCCCGAACTCGGTATCGTTAGCCATCCGTATCACTTCTTCATCGGAAGAAAACCGGAACAACGGTGCGAGCGGTCCGAACGTCTCCTCCCTGGCGATCTTCATCTCTGAAGTCACACCCGACAACACCGTCGGTTCAAAGAACCCGAACCCGAGCGCGTGCCGCTTGCCACCGGTAACGACCTTGGCGCCTTTGTCCAGCGCGTCATGAATATGCGATTCGACCTTCTGCACGGCGGCGTCGTTGATCAGCGGTCCGAGCAAAACGCCGCTCTCCAATCCATTGCCCGCCGTGAGCTTCGCAACCGCCGCGCCGAGCTTGGCGGAAAATTCGTCATACACCCGGTCATGAACGTAAAACCGGTTCGTACATACGCAAGTCTGCCCGCTGTTGCGATACTTCGACGCAATCGCGCCCTCGACTGCAGCGTCAATATCAGCATCGTCGAAAACGATAAACGGTGCGTTGCCGCCGAGTTCCAGCGACACTTTCTTGACCGTCGGGGCGCTTTGCGCCATCAGCAGACGGCCGACCTGCGTCGATCCCGTGAACGACAGCTTCCTGACAATGGGATTGCTGGTCAGCTCGGCGCCAATCGCCTTCGGGTCGCCGGTCACGATATTCAGCACGCCCTTTGGCACCCCCGCACGCTCGGCCAGCACGGCCATCGCGAACGCTGAAAACGGCGTCGCTTCAGCGGGTTTGACCACGATCGGGCAACCCGCAGCCAACGCCGGGCCGACCTTGCGCGTGATCATTGCGGCAGGAAAATTCCACGGCGTGATCGCCGCGCAGACGCCGATAGGTTCCTTGGTCACCACGATGCGTTTATCGGCGGCGGGCGTTGCCAGCGTGTCACCGGCGACGCGTTTGCCTTCCTCTGCGAACCACTCGATGAACGACGCCGCGTAAATGATCTCGCCGCGGGCTTCAGCGAGCGGCTTGCCTTGCTCGCGGGTGAGGATCATCGCGAGATCGTCGGCGTGTTCCAGCATCAGTTCGTACCAGCGGCGCAGAATGGCCGCACGTTCCTTCGCGGTCTTCTTGCGCCAGAGCGGCCACGCGGTGTTGGCCGCATCGATCGCGCGCCGCGTTTCCGCCGCGCCCATCTTGGGCACATGACCGAGCGACTGACCGTTCGCCGGATCGATGACTTCGAAGGTCGAGGTATCGTCGGCGCCTTGCCACTCACCGTCGATGAACGCGTCGTGACGCAGCAGCGCCGGATCTTTCAATCGCATGGGTGACCGTTGCGAACTCATGCTGCGACTCCCACTTCTTCTGTCAGGACACGTTCGAGAATGGCGAGTGCTTCATCGAATACGGCGTCTTGAATGGTCAGCGGAAACAGGAACCGGATCACGTTGCTGTACACGCCGCAGATCAGCAACAGCAGGCCGCGTTCAAGCGCCAGAATTTGCACGCGCTTGGCGAAAGCCGCATCGGCTTCGGTAGTACCCGGCTTGCAGAATTCGACGGCGATCATGCCGCCGGGGCCGCGCACATCGGCGATCTGGGGGACGTCGGCCTTAAGCGATGACAGCCGCGACTTCAGCTTGTCGCCCAGCCGCACGGCACGTTCACAGAGCTTCTCTTCATCGATGATCTCGAGCACCGCATGCGCCGACGCCACCGCCAGCGGATTGCCGGCATACGTGCCGCCAAGACCGCCGGGCGCGACCGAGTCCATCACATCGGCCCGGCCGACCACGCCCGACAGCGGCATGCCGCCAGCGAGACTTTTGGCGATGGTCATGAGGTCCGGCACCACGTCGTAGTGCTGCATGGCGAACAACTTGCCGGTGCGCGCGAAGCCGGTTTGCACTTCGTCGGCGATCAGCAGGATGCCGTGGGTGTCGCAGAGCTTGCGCAACGCGCGCACGAATTCCACGGGTGCTTGATAGAAACCGCCTTCACCCTGAACCGGCTCGAAGATGATCGCGGCAACACGTTTTGCCTCAATATCCGCCGCGAAGAGATGTTCGATGGCGCGCAGCGAATCCGCGGTCGTGACGCCGCGCAGCGGGTTTGGGAACGGCGCGTGAAATACGTCGGACGGGAACGGTCCGAAGCCGATCTTGTAGGGCGCAACCTTGCCCGTGAGCGCCATGCCCATGAACGTGCGGCCGTGGAACCCACCCGTGAATGCGATCACGCCCGGCCGGCCCGTCGCGGCACGTGCGATCTTGATGGCGTTTTCGACGGCTTCCGCGCCGGTCGTGAAGAACGCGGCCTTCTTTGCATGGTCGCCGGGTGCGCGCGCGATGATCTTCTCGGCGAGCGAAACATACGATTCGTAAGGGACGATCTGATACGCCGTATGCGTGAAGCGTTCGAGTTGCGCGCGCATTGCCGCGACAATTTTCGGGTGCCGATGTCCGGTGTTACATACCGCGATGCCCGCCGCGAAGTCGATGAAACGGCGGCCTTCTACATCCCACAGCTCGGCGTTTTCGGCACGTTCAGCGTAGAAGTCGCACATCACGCCGACACCGCGCGGCGTCGCTGCGTCCTTGCGGGCTTTAAGGTCGGCGTTCTTCAGGGTCTGGCTCACGGCATCGCTCCTTGGAGGGTTTTTAGGCGGTACCTCGACTATAGTAAGATTTGGCTCTTTCAATCAGAGCCATTTCCTTGTTTTTATAGGAGCCATTTCCGCGATGCGTGCAAGCATGTTGTCCGACTGGCTGGCGCAGCGGATTGAACGAACGGGCGGCTTACCGATTTATCGGCAGTTGTATGGCTTGTTGCAGCAAGCCATCCTGTCGCGGGAATTGCCGGCGGGGACCAAAGTGCCGTCGTCCCGATTGCTCGCAAGTGAGCTGGGCCTTGGCCGTAATACGGTCACGCAGGTGTATGAGCAACTCGCGCTGGAAGGCTACGTGTGGTCGGCGACGGGGCAGGGCACGTTTGTGTCGGACAGCGCGCCGGACGAGATCGTGGGCGCGGACTCCGCGGCGCGTGATGCGGCCCCTGCGGAGCCACGTGTGCTGTCCGCGCGCGGTGCAAGGTTGCTGCAAGGCGCGGGTGTGTCGCAGCGGCAAGGCGGGGCGTTCATGCCCGGTGTACCCGATGTGTCGCGGTTTCCAGCGGCCGTCTGGAGCCGCTTGCAATCAAAATACTGGCGCCGCTTGCCGCCGGATCTGCTGACCTATGCGCCCGGTGGCGGTTTGCCCAAGCTGCGTCAGGTGCTCGCCGATTATTTGCGGACCTCGCGTTCGGTGCGTTGCACGCCAGACCAAATTATCGTGACGACGGGGATTCACCAGTCAATCGATCTTGCCGTGCGCCTGCTGTCCGATTCCGGCGATGTCATCTGGACCGAAGACCCGTGCTACTGGGGCGTGCGTAGCGTGTTGCAAGTGTCCGGGCTGTCGCTCAAGGCCATTCCCGTGGATGCAGAGGGCATCAATCCTTCCGCGGACGATCTTGCCGACCCGCCCAAGCTGATGCTGGTCACGCCGTCGCATCAATACCCGCTGGGCATGGTGATGAGCCTCGCGAGGAGGCGGATGCTGCTGGAGTTCGCGCGGCAAAACGGTTGCTGGATCATTGAGGATGATTACGACAGCGAGTTTCGATACGGCAGCCGGCCGCTCGCGTCGCTGCAAGGACTCGATACAGCGGGCCAGGTGATCTACGTGGGCAGCTTCGGCAAGACGCTTTTCCCAGGATTGCGGATTGGCTACATCGTGGTGCCCGAGGGGTTGTCGACGAGCTTTGCTACCGCTTCCGCCGAGTTGTATCGCGAGGGGCAGTTGTTGCAGCAGGCCGTGCTGGCCGAGTTCATCGGCGAGGGGCACTTCACTTCGCATATCCGGCGGATGCGCGGGCTCTATGGGCAGCGTCGCCAGATACTGCTGGATACGATCAGGAAGCGTTATGGCGACGCGTTGCAGATTGCCGGCGGCGATGCCGGGCTGCATCTCGTGCTGCGTTTGCCCGATGGCGTGGACGATCGTGAAGTGGCGAAAGCGGCGCTCGCGGTCAACATTGTGGTGCGGCCGCTGTCGGGGTATTTCTTGAGGCCGGGCGAGGGGATGTCGGGCTTGCTGATTGGGTACGGCTGCGTGGCCGAAGAGGAAATCGAGCCGGCGTTTGAGAAACTGGCGGCGGTGCTTGATCCGGCGTTGGGGTCAGGGTTTAGATTTAGTACGCATGCCTGATCATTGTGTTGCCACTCCCGGCGCTCCGCAACGCCGCCGCAACGCCGCCGCCGCAACGCCGCCGCCCACTATGATAAAAAGGGACTCACGGTAGGACTGAAGAAAGCGGTGCGTCGCCGCAATCGAAGCATAATAGAACGTGTACCCTACAATTCCTCCCATGTCCAAAAAGCCATCCCCCCCTCCGGTTGTTGCAGGCAGCGAGGAGTATCACTTCTCCGAGCAGATCGGCCACTTGCTGCGACGCGCATACCAGCGCCACGTCGCCATTTTCCAGGCGGCCATACCGGATTCCGATCTGACCGCGGCGCAGTTCGTCACGCTATGCGCGGTCAAGGAGCAACAATCCTGCTCGCTCAACGACATCGTCAAGGCGACAGCAATCGACCAGGCCACCATCCGTGGCGTGGTCGAGCGTTTGAAAGCGCGTTCGCTGATCGTGGTCTCGCCCGACCCGCTGGACGGCCGCAAACTGCTCGTGCGCACGACGCCGGAGGGCCTGGCGCTGATTGACCAGACGGTGCCGTTTGCGAGGCAGGTGAGCGAACAGACTTATGGGGGGCTAAACCCGGCGGAGCGTGTTGCCATCGTTTATCTGCTGCGCACCATGACACGGGCGGAAGATAATTGACCGGGTACGTGCCTGTCACTCCGTATGGGAACGTGCGGCACTTACGGCACTTACGGCACTTACGGCACTTACGGCACGTACAGGCGCACTCCTACGCGCTCATCGATGCTCGGCAAGCGCCAGCGTTGCTGCGGCCTGCAGCGTGGCCCTGACAGCATCCGGTGTGAACGGTGGCTCGCGAAAGCGCACGCCGGTTGCATCGAATAACGCATTGGAGATAGCGGCCGCGCCGGGAAGTGAAGCGGACTCGCCGGAGCCAAGCGGCGGCTCGCCTTGCCTGTCCACCAGCACCACATCGACCGGGGGCAGCTCGGGGAATGTCAGGATCGGATAGCTGCCCCATTCCTTGCTTGCGACCAGACCATCGGTAAAGCGCACGCGCTCTTTCATCGTGCGGCTCAGGGTCTGGATCACGTTGCCGTGGACCTGATGGCGCACGCCGTCGGGATTGATCATGGTGCCCGTATCTTGACCGACGGTCACTCGCTTGATGCGGATTTCTCCGCTGACTGTGTCGACTTCCAGATCGACGATCCACGCCGACCACGCCGCACCGAAACCCGGAAAGCGGCTATGCACATACCGTGCGTACGCCACGCCGCGTCCTTGAAGAATACGTTCGCCTGTGTCGCGAGTCGGACGGCGTGCGGTTCGCGCTTGCCAGCCTGCCCGCTCCGCCACGGCCTCAAGCAGAGCCACCGCCCGGTCGTCCTTGAGATGACGCAACCGGAACGCCAGAGGATCGGCGCCGGTCTCGAACGCGAGTTCATCGATGAATACATCATGGGCGAAGGAGTTCGGCAGCGCCGACACCCCTCTGAACCACGACGCCCTGACCAGCGGCGCCAGGTCGTGGCAGACGAAACGGCGATGCGCGAAGGTGTAGGGCGTAACCGCGGTCCGGTCGCCCATTTCAAAGACGCGCGGCTCGGCCGGCGTCGCGCCGGTGAGCAGAAGGGCGAGCAGGGGCGCATCGTTTGACGGATAGCGCGTGGCGAACGTATAGCCCAGCGTGTCGCCGTAGCGGGACACCGTGCCGGTCACATCCACAACTTGCGCCGTGCCCTTGGGCTCCCACTGATGTTCGTCCGCGCGCGATAGCTGGACCCGCACCGGCTGGCCCATCGCACGCGAGAGCAGGATTGCGTCGCCGGCAACGTCGTCCGCGCAATTTCGGCCATAGCACCCGGAGGCCTCCATGCGGACGATATCGATATCGGCTTCGTCCCGCTCGACCAGACGCGACAGGTCGTAGCGCAGGGTCTGCGGGTTCTGCGTGCCCGACCATACCGTGATGTGTCCGTCCTGATAGTCCGCGAGTGCGCAGGACGGCCCGATCGAGCCATGCATCTGGTACGGCCAGACATAGCTGCGTGTCAGGGTCGTCGTTCCAGTTTGCCCTTGCACGCTTTCTACGTCCCCTTCCTCCAGCAGCAGGCGCCGCTGGGCCGGAGCCTGGGCGATAGCCTCGGCGGGGTCATCGAGGGACGGCAGCGGCGGCAGCGGGCGCCACCGCACGCGTAGCGCACGCGCTGCGCGGATCGCCTGTTCCTCACGCTCGGCCACCACCCCGACGAAGTCGCCGATGACAACCACGCCACGCACGCCCGGCAGCGTATCGACGGATGTCCGGTCTACTTCAATCAGCGTCTTGCCGACGAACGCTCCGCAATCGTGTCCTGCATACGGTGGCCGCACGACGCGCCCGTGGAGCATGCCGGGCACGCGCATGTCGTGAACGAAGGTCAGCGTGCCGGTGGCCTTGGCAGGCAGATCGACGCGTGGTGTTGCCCGCCCGACGATCCGGTAGGTCGACGGATCTTTCACCACGACGGATGAGTCGATGGCAAGCGAGATCCGTTGCCCCTGCAGCAGTTCTCCGAAGCCGATGCGGGTGTTGTCTGGCGCCACGACATAACCGTCGTCGGTGGCAAGACTGGCGGCATCGATACCCCAACGCTCGGCTGCCAGTCCGAGCAACACGTGCCGCGCTTGCGCGGCAGCAAACCTGAGCGGCACGGCGGATATCTGGATGGTCGCGCTGGCGATGGTCGGCCCCTGGTTGGGCACTTGGGCGGAGTCGCCGAGGATCATCTTGACGTGCGGGACCGCCACGTCGAGTTCCTCCGCCACGATCTGCGCGAGCGACGTGCGGATGCCCGTGCCGAGATCGACGTGGCCGTTGAACGCCAGGATGCGGCCATCGTCCAGTATCGCGACAAAAATTTCCGGCGAGTCCTGAACGTAGGAAGACCCGCTGCCCGGTTGGCCAGGCGCGGGTTTTACCGGCGCGAGCGGCTGCCTGACGATGGTCAGGCAGCCGTTGCGCGCGAGCAGTTCACCTCGGGTGAGCGCTGCTGCAGTAGGCATGACGATTCCTGAAAATGCCGCTCTAGTCGACTAAACCGCTTCAACAACCAGCTTTAACGCTTGCCTTCACCGATTAACGATACGCTTGGGCATCGCCAACACCAAGAGGCAGCCCGCCAGCATGCAGATGCCGAAGGTGATCAATCCGGCGCTCATGCTGTGGGTCGCGTCCTTCATCCAGCCCAGCACGTAGGTGCTGGCAAAGCCGCCCAGGTTTGCGATCGAGCAGGCGAACGCGATCCCCGCGGCAGCCGCCGTGCCCCGCAGGAACGTGGAGGGCAGTGCCCAGACTACCGGCATGGCCGCGGCGACGCCGGCATTTGCGATCGACAGCAGGATCACGGTAATGGCCGTGTTGCCGCTGAAGAACGTGCTCGCGATCAGGCCGAACGCGGTGCAGGCGAAAGGTACGACGATATGCCAGCGGCGTTCGCGGTGCTTGTCCGAACTCGCGCCCGTTACCAGCATCATGATCACGGCCAGCGCATTCGGTATGGCGGTCAGCATGCCGATCTCGAGCGCGCTCTTCACGCCGGAATCGCGAATGATCGTCGGCAGCCAGAAGCTGATCGCATAGGTGCCGAGCAGCACGCACAAATCGATGAGACCCAGCGCCCATACTTTCGGGTCCGTGAATGCATCACGCAGCCGATGACCCTTGCCGTCGTGAGACTCCTGCGCGAGATCGTGCTTCAGGCGCAGGCGTTCGTCGCCGTTCAGGAACTTCGCCGACTCCACCGTATTGGGCAGGTAGAAAAACACCAGCACGCCGAGCACGATCGAGGGCAACGCTTCGATCCCGAACAACCACTGCCATCCTTGCCAACCATGCATGCCGTCGAAAAAAGTCAGGATCCAGCCCGACAACGGACCGCCGATCAGGCTCGACAGCGGCAGCCCCATCATGAAGAGCGCGATGATCTTGCTGCGCCGCGCGTCGGGAAACCAGTTCGTCATATACAGCAGCACACCCGGCAGGAAGCCAGCTTCTGCCACGCCCAACAAGAAGCGCAGCGTATAGAACTGGCCCGGCGTCTTGACGAACATCGTGAGCCCGGAAAGGATGCCCCACGTGACCATGATCCGCGCGATCCAGAGCTTCGCACCCACCTTCTGCAGGATCAGGTTGCTGGGCACTTCGAACAGGATATAGCCGACAAAAAAGAGGCCTGCGCCCAATCCGTAGACGGTCTCGCTGAAATGAAGCGAGTCGAGCATCTGCAGCTTCGCCAGACCGACGTTCACGCGATCCAGATAGGCTGAGAAATAGCAGAGGCAGAAGAACGGGATCAGCCGCCAGGTGAGTTTCTTGTACAACTCGCGTTCTGCCTGTGCGTCGGTGTGCAGCGTGCCGCGCAAAGTGTCTATTGATGGGGTCGACAAGTCGTGTCTCCTGGACAATCAGTGGTTCGCATTACTTTCAAAGTTACGAAATCAAAATCAGGAATGCAACAATTTTCTGACAAAAATACTATATAAATCAATGACTTATAATTAGCATTAAGGCGTGATGATGCGTCCCGCGGGCTGAACCCGGAGGACGCTGGAGCGCTAAACTGAAGTGGTTAAAAGCGGATGATCGAGTGCTTAGGCCTGGCGTTTTTCGATACTCGCAAGCGCTTCGTCGAGCGTCATGACCGCGGCATATTTTTGTTGCATGTCGAAGAGATTCGCATCGTGCGGACCGATCGCCCGGTCGCCGACGCAATCGGACACAACCAGCGGACGGAAACCATGCGACATCGCATCGACCACGCTTGCGCGTACGCATCCACTCGTGACTGCACCGGCCACGATCAACGTCTGCACCGCACGCTGCGATAACCACGGCGCGAGTTGCGTGCCGAAGAACGCGGACGGCACGGTCTTGCGCACGACCAGTTCGCCCGCTGCTGGCGTCAGCTCAGGCACGATTGCGCTGTTCGGATGGTTTTCAGTGAGCGTCGCCATGCCCGGCACTTTCAGCGAAAACACGTTGTCGTCGCTGCCGTCTGCCGCGTACACAATGCGGCTGTGCGCCACCGGCCAGCCATGCCGGCGTGCGGCGGCCAACAAGTGCACCGTGCGTTCGATAGCGGGCGCAATGTTGCCGCCGCCGAAGGTCTTGGGGTCAGCGAAGCCGACCACGAAGTCGACAATCAACAAGCCGATATTGCCTTGCACCGGCAACGGCGTGCCGAATCCCTGCTGTTTGTACACGCCCGATTCGGCATGGCTCTGGATGTCGCTCATTCAAACTCTCCGCATGTAGATGTTCTATCGGTCCATTACCACGCCATCGCGGACCACGGCTTCGCCATCGAGCATCACGTCGCAATGGCGCAGGGGGATGTCGATGTGACACGTGGTCGTGCGCTTGCCGCCAGCCTCATTGTTCGGTCCAAGCGAAAACAGGAAGTTGCCTTCGAACGCGCGGGCATCCATGCCGATGGTTGCCTCGCGGTCATACAGTCCGAGCGTCGACCAGCGTGCGCGAGGCTGCAAACCCCAGCCGATATGCGAGATTGCATAACCTTCGGGATCGTTGAACGAGGCCATGTAGTCGCTTAGCAAGGCCGCGTCCACGCCGCCATCGATGCGCGTGGCGTAACCGTTTTCCACGGTCAGCGTGATCGGATCGTTCACGTACTTTTTCTGCGGCAGCAAGATGTCGCCGCGATCGATCACGATCTGGCCGCTCGCTTGTCCCTCGTTCGGGAACGTCAGCACAAAACCGCTTGGCCAGTGATCCCAGCGCCCCGGTTCATCGACGAAACCGTACTCGGAGATAGCGGGAAACTCGCCCAGCGGGCACACGAGTTCCGTGCCCGCTTTTGATTTGACGCGCATTTCGCGCGACGCCTTGATCCGCTCCGCTGCCGCCCGCACGCGGGTGCGATCGGCTTCGGTGGGTACAAGCCGCGCGAGTACTTCGGGCGGTTCGACGGCGAGCAGGATCTTTGTGCCGGTTGCGAGGATCTCGTGCTGCTCGGGCGAGAACAACAAGGTCATCAGGTCGAGCACGAGATCGCTCGCCTTCAACGCGGCAATAGCGGCCAGGTTGCCGGTGAGAGGCGTGGTGCCGAGATACGCGAGCGAGTCGCGGCTCAGGGCCTTTTCGCCGTTTACCGGCAGCAGGTCGAGCCGGTTGACGATCGCGCCCATCGACTGCGTGGCGATCAGTGCGCTTGAAAGCGTTTGTGGATGCGTGGACGCGCTGGTGAGGATGGTGACGGTCTGGCCGGCCTGCAGCTTCGACAACGTCAGTACCTGCTTCCATGCGGCGATCATTTCGTAATCGCTGATTGGCATGTTGACTCCTGAAGAATGAGTGTCAGTGTCGGCTCGTCTTGGGTCGTGCCTGGGCTAGACGAGTTTTGCGCCCAGGAAATCGCCGAAGGCTTCATAGAAGCCGGCTTCGTTATCCCACGGAATCATGTGGCCGGCATCCGGCACGCGGGTGTGCAGCAGTCCAGGGCTGAGCGTCTGCATTTCCTGCACGTCAACGTCCAGCACCACGTCGCCGCGCGCAGCGGTGATCAGCAGTGAAGGTACGCGAAGCAGCGGCAGGTCGGCGTGGATGTCGTCAGTATGAAAGCCTTCGAACGACGTCAGCATGCCGCGTTCATCGCAGGTATGCAGCCATTGCGCGCGCACACGCAACTGGTCTTCGGTCCAGGTCGGGCAGAAAGCGCGCATGCCGTCGGCGTCAATGCCTTTCAATGCCAAGCGGATCGAATCCACGTACCACGGCAGCTTCGCCGGATACGCACGGCGGCCCGGACCGGACACCGGCGGGTCGACCAGCACCGTGCGCGTCAGGCCCTTCGGCGCGCTGCGGGCAGCACGGATCGCGATGCGGGCGCCCATGGAGTGACCGACAAGCGCATAGTGTTCAAGGCCGAGCGCTTCAGCGAGCGCGATGACATCGGCGGCTTGCGCGTCGAGGCTGTAGTCAAGCGTCGACGATGCTTCGGACAAACCGCGGCCGCGTACATCGAGCACATAGGTATCGAACTGGCGGCCAAGCGTCTCGCCGACAAAACCCCACGTGGCCGCCGGGCTGGTAATGCCCGGAATCACGATCACGGCGGGACGGCCGGCGAGTACGCCTTCCGTGCCGCCGTAGCGCAGGTAGTGCTGGCGGATGCCGTTGGCGTTGACGTTCGCGCCGTAGAGAAAAGTTGAGTTCATCGCGGAGTCCGTTGATGGATCGAAAGCCATGCGTCGAAAGCTATCAGTAAGCAGCTCAGTAAGCGGCTCAATAAGCGGATCATTAAGCCGATCAATAAGCGCCAGACAGCAGCGCGCCCGCACCCGGCACCACGCGCTCGAGATCCAGCTCGCGCAGCATGGCGTAGGTCGTGGCAATGGCGGCAGTAATGACCGGCTTGCCCGTCATTGCCTCGACTTGCGGCACTGCGGCGAGCGACGGCATCTGCACGCAGGCCGACAATACGATCGCATCGACGTCCTGATAGGGCAGGGTTTTCACGATATCCGGCAACAGCCTCGGGTCGTGACGGCCGACATCCAGATTGTCGGGAATCTCAAGGGCCCGAAAGGCGACGACTTCAAAACCCTCATTGCGGATGTAGTCCACGACCAGTTCGGTCAGCGGCAACATGTACGGCGCAACCACCACGACGCGCTTGGCCCCGATGACCTTCAAAGCGTCGACCAGCGCGCCCGCGCTGGTGATGACCGGCGCGGCGCCGCCGTTCTCGACGGTGCGCTCGTGAAGCCGCTTTTGCGACACGCGGTGGTAACCATGTCCCATCGCCATGATTGCCACCAGGCACGCATAACCGAGCACGTCCACGCGCGCGTCGCTGAGCTCCAGCGCGCATCGGTCCGATTCCGCGTCCATGGCCGCGAGCTCCTCCTTGACCACTTTTTTCATGCGCATGCGGCTGGAATGGAACGTGAAACGCTCCGGGCGGATGCTCTGGCGCGCAAGCAGCATGGCAGGTATTTCGGTTTCCATCGTCGTGTTCGAGCTCGGCACGATCTGGCCGATGCGAAAGGTCTTGGTCATCCAGTCGACTCCATATGTCTTGGGCCACGCGCGGCGGCTTGGTTAGTCTGGCAAAAGTTGCGGCAATCTGATTCGATAAAGTCTAGTGTACACATTGGAATTTAACAAGATTCCGAAAACATTTTTTAATGGTGCATGCATGCTTTGGATTGGTGAAAACCCTTATAAAATGCACATATAAAGGGATAAATCGCACCTGAACCGATTCAATGCAAATTTTCTTTACTCAAAAAAATTCAATGTGTACACTCAATATAGGTTCAATTAACAGGCTCGGCTGAACGACTTTCGGCGAGCGCCAGACATGGAGAGATCATCATGAGCAAACCCCGTATTGCAATCATCGGCGCGGGCCTTGGCGGAACAGCGGCAGCGGCGCTGATGCAGCGCGCCGGTTATTCGGTTCGCCTTTACGAGCAGGCTCCTGCGTTTTCGCGTCTCGGCGCGGGCATACACCTTGGCCCCAACGTGATGAAGATCATGCGCCGCATGGACTGCGAAGACGCGTTGAACGTCATGGGTTCGCATCCCGACTACTGGTACAGCCGGGACTGGAAAACGGGCGAGGCTATCGCGCAGATCCCGCTTGGCGATTTCGCGCTGAAAGAATATGGCGCGTCGTATCTCACGGTGCACCGCGGTGACTTCCATGCGCTGATGACCGAGGCGGTCGCGCCTGGCACCATCGAATTCAATAAGTGCCTGAGCGGGATTGAAGAGCTCGACAACGAGGTGCGGCTGACGTTTGCCGACGGCAGCGTTGAGACCGCGGACATTGTGATTGGCGCGGACGGCGTGAACTCGAAGATCCGCGACCATCTGCTCGGCGCGGAACCGCCGAGATACACGGGTTATGTTGCGCATCGCGCGGTATTTCCCGCCTCGCTGCTCGGCACCGATCCTTTCGATCTCTGTGTAAAGTGGTGGTCGGAAGACCGGCACATGATGGTGTATTACGTGACGTCCAAGCGCGATGAAATCTACTACGTGACCGGCGTTCCGCAGGCCGAGTGGCCGGCAGGGCAGTCGGTTGCGCCCAGCAGCCGCGACGAAATGCGCGAGGTGTTCGCGGGCTATCATCCGTCGGTGCAAAAGCTGATCGACGCCACGCCCGAAGTCACGAAATGGCCGCTGCTGGAACGCGATCCGCTGCCGCTGTGGAGTCGCGGCCGCCTGGTACTGCTCGGCGACGCATGCCATCCGATGAAGCCGCATATGGCGCAGGGCGCGGCCATGGCAATCGAGGATGCAGCAATGCTCACGCGTTGCCTGGACGAAGTAGGAACAACCGATTACGCCGGAGCGTTTGCGCTGTACGAAGCGAATCGTGCGCAGCGTGCGTCGAAGGTGCAACTGGTCTCGCACAACAACACGTGGCTGCGCACTAACGAAGATCCGGCATGGGTGTTCGCTTATGACGTGTTCAACGAACCCCTGAAGTCGCCGTCGGCCAAGCAGACAACAACTGCTGCCGCCTGATATTTCGACCCGGCCGCCTCAGTAGTGCCTGGATGAGCTGTCCAGGCATCGCTAAAAGCGGTCTTGATTCGATGACTTGAAAATGAGCGTGTCTGCCTCCGCACCATCGGTTTCCGGACCATTGACGCTGACTGTCAACGGCAGCACTCGCACGGTCGACGTGACCCGCGACACGCCCTTGCTATACGTTCTGCGCAACGACTTCGAACTGAACGGGCCGAAGTACGGTTGCGGTCTCGGCCAGTGCGGTGCGTGCACGGTGCTGCTGGACGGCGGTCCTGCACGTTCATGTGTCGTGCCGGTTGCGGCGGCTATCGGACGCGAGACGCTCACGCTGGAAGGGCTTGGAACGCCGGACGCGCTGCATCCGATCCAGCGGGCTTTTATCGATGAACAGGCAGCGCAATGCGGCTACTGCCTCAACGGCATGATCATGAGCACGAAGGCGCTGCTTGATCGCAACCCCGAGCCTGATGACAATGATATCCGCGACGCGCTGCGCTTTAACCTGTGCCGTTGCGGCACGCACATTGAAATCATGATGG
>Ga0302308_10001417_pt1 | contig 19505 bp, 13 predicted proteins | sample III_Palsa_E3_3_FD_200531 | JGI IMG/M metagenome (GOLD analysis project Ga0302308, IMG submission 200531) | Peat permafrost microbial communities from Stordalen Mire near Abisko, Sweden - III_Palsa_E3_3 | ecosystem: Environmental > Terrestrial > Soil > Palsa > Peat permafrost | place: Sweden...
CAAGGAAGGGGGGAAAGCACGAATCTCTAAAATACACGCATGAATTTGCGACACATTGGAACAATAGCTTCTCCACTAAAGTAACGTCCTTGCAACTCATCCTAATTTGCGAAGCGCCATCTGTCTTCGACTAATACTTAAGATTCAAATTTATCAATGGCATCCTTAGTCAGGATGATCAGTGGTTCAACTGAAACGAACCAGTGCGGACTCCTCAACTAAGGGGTCCGCACCGATTCGTAGTTACACTGCCAGGGATACTAGAATCGAATGTGCCCCTGGATAGTGAGAAAGCGCGCTTGATCCTGCGTGGACGTAATCTGGCCAAACTGCGAATTGGTGACAGACTCATTCGGTGTCCCGAGAAACTGATGGTTGAAGAGATTAGCGGCGTCAAGGCGCAACTCAAGCGCAACCCCCTCCCTGATTTTGATCGCTCTTTGAATATTCGCCATAACATTGTTAATGGCCTGTTGACGAACGCCATTAACTCGCGTTGGGAATACCCTCAGATTGTATCCATTCGGCTGGCAGGATGGGTTGGTGACGAAACCGTTCCCACTGTAAGTGCAACTGCCGTCACTATTCACCGTGGCGGTCGCGACATTTGCAGGATTCAGCCATTGGACATTGAAGACGCCCGTCGCAATATTGGAGTTATAGACGGGGTGCTTCAGCATAATGTCGGATGCCTTCACAGTACCCACGTAGAAGAGATTGCCCCACTCAAGCAATGTGCCGTTATTCAATTCATACGTTGCATTCACACGAAAGCCCCCGAGGATCGCTGACATCAAGCCTGAGTTGGCCCACTTCTTGTTACGGCCAAAAGGCAGTTCATACAGGCCCTCCACGGTAAGGCGAGACGGAAGGCTGGTGTTGGAAGGCTCCCAGCTCATCGCCGTGTCGAAAGGATTCGCAAAGTAGTCGCGGTCATATTGATAGTTCTTCTGGAACGCAACGGTGAACAGGACACCCTGCGAAAGGCGCTTTACAGCCGTGATCTGAAGTTCCTGGAAATGCGACTGCCCGATCGGATCCACCTCGGATAGCCCTCCCAGATAGCTATAGGGTCGAACGAGATTACTGAGACTCGTTGTCGAATTCGTATAAGTTCCGCTATGCGACATCAGGGTATAAGCTGCAGGATTGCTACTTTGCAACCCAGCGAAATTGGAAAGGTGAAAGGGATTAACGACATTCTGGTTTAGCAGAGTATTCTCCGCGATATTCGGCTGGTTGCCACCGGTGTAGAACGATGCGGGAACCGGGGCGAGGTTTATGTTCTTGGTGTTTGCACCTCCCCCCGCATTGACGAGACCGGAGGAAAAATTCGACATATTCGTGGTCCAGGAGCCGAGCCACGACACATCAACCATGAGAGAGCTGCCGATCTGATGCTGCACGCCGATTTGCACGCGCTGTGCGCGAGCTGGCACAAAGTCGTGCGGGTAAATTGTCGGATTCGCTCCAGCGTAGGAAAGATTGCCGGCAGCAGAGCCCAGTGCAGGAATGAAATTAGCTCCATTCGTCGTCGGAAATGGATTCGAGATCGGCGGAGCGCCGGTCGAGAGGGTTTGGCCATACTGACCGTAGAAGGAGCCCGTCGCATCGGTTGTCGAGGACGAAAAGTTAGTCTGGTCCGTGGGAGTGCCCGAGAATTCCAATGCGTTCAACGTATCGAAGAAGATGCCGTAGCCGCCATGAACCACAGTAGTGTGAGAGAGACTATAGGAAGCACCAATTCGAGGCAGAGCTCGGAAATCACTGGTCCATTGACGCACCGGCGCGCCATTGACTCCGGCATAGAGAGGACCGCCGGCAACTGTGATGGTAGAAGGTAGCGCCGCCTGCTGAGCCGCTGTGGCGCTTGCAAATGTGGCACCGTACGCCGCTATCGCCGGACTGGCGATGGCCAGCTGCTGGTTCGGATCGAATTCCGCGATTTGATAGTTATGCTTCTCCTTTGGACCGTACTCCTCTTCGAAACGAATCCCCGGCATCAACGTCAGCTTAGGCGTGACGCGCCATGTATCGCCGACATAGGCCGAGTAATATGGAGTCGAAATCGAAATGGGCGATCCCAAAGTCGCTGTACCACTGGTCTGTACTCCCATGAGAAAGGCTGCATACGAAAGCCCGTAATTGGAGGGCGACGGCAGTCCAAGATTACATCCTGAAGGGCAATCGGCGTTGCTTCCGTCGTTCTGCTGTGCAAACGTGGTGTCGAAATTAAAGATACCGGAGCTGTTGCCCTGGGGACCGCGCGAAAAGTTTTGCGCACGCCACTCGCCGCCAACTCGCAGCGAGTGCCTGCCCTGTATGTGTACAAAATTGCCACGGACAGTGGCTGTGCGATAAAACGACGGCGCCGCGTTCAGGTTGCCAAAGAGTGAGGTATTCGCTCCGGACGTACCTTGTGCATAGGTGGCACCGCCACCAAACTGTAGCTCCGGAAAGGTTGCAACGGGTCCTGCATAATCCTGTAAGTAGCTCGGCAGACCCACGGAAGAGGGCGGATAGGCTGAATATCCGGGGTAATGGTTATACGTGGTCTCCATGTTGCTGCCTGCGAGAGTGACATCCAGGTTTGTCGAAGAATTGAACACATGGTTCCAGCCCAGGGCCCCAATTTCGACCCACTTAGGTCCCTGCCGGGTATCAATGCCGCCGGGTGCGATGCCAGGAAGTGCCTGGGTAAAAGTGTTTCGCGTGAAGCGAACAAAAACACGGTCCCTTTCCGAGAAAGCATAGTCTTCGCGTGTCGTCCACTGGACAAAATGCGAAGGGGACGGGGACGTATAAAGATAGTTGGCGCCATTTGTATTCGTATTTGTCGGCGCCGGCAACCAGGAGTTGATCAGTTTGGCCATCGCAGTATTCAGCATGCGGCTGGCCGGAACCACATTGCCGCAAAGCGGTGTACGAGAAGGGTGTCCGTTCACTATAGTCACAGAGTAGGGATCGTAGAGCTGATACTGACCATAGTAGGGAGTGCCGCCGCCACACGCGGCGTTGAATGCTGCAGCATAAGCCGCAGGAAGCGTGGCGGTGGGCAGATCGCCGAAGTTTCCGCTCCTCTCCTGAACTGTGGGGATCGTGGCCGTAGACTGCGAGGCATCAGTCAGGCTGTCGTTCGTCAGGCCGAAAAACCAGAAAAACTTGTTCCGGCCGTCGTAGATCTTTGGGATGAAGACCGGGCCGCCGATTCCCGCAGTCGTCAGATTCTCATGCACGCCTGGCCAGGCGTATGTATTTTGGTCAAGCGCGCATTGGGGAGAGGTGGACGGGCCATTCGTACAACCGTTGAGAAATTGCGCATGCTGGTAGGTCAACGATTGAAAACGGTTCAACGCATCCCAGCGGCGATTGCCGTAGGATTGGGTTGCGCTTCCGTGCAGAAGGTTGGTCCCGCTCTTGGTTGTCTGCGTCTCGGTGATGCCATAGGTATGGCCAATCGTCGGATCGAAAGCTGTGGTATCAATTCTGAGTTCGTCGGTCATATCTGCGTTCAGGACGACGGCGTTACCACGCGTGTTGCCGATATTTGGCGCGCCGTCCAGGTCGAATTCGTTCGAATTCGAAACACCAGCAGTACCAAATTTGGAAACACCGTTCCAGTTGATGGCTCCATCGATTGAATAGGCCTGGCTGACTCCACCAGGAGACTGCACTCCCGGAGCGATCTCGACAAACTCCATGGGGTCGTTGTCCGCAGCCGGAAGTGACTCAATTTCCCTCGTGGTCAGTGACTGGCCGGTGAGCCCGGATTGCGTATCGATAAGCGGCGCTCCTGTCGTTACCACAACCACCTCCGTGGTACGACCGACATTTAGCGACAAGGGAAGGCTCACAACCGAGCTGGCTCTCAGTTCAATTCCGCTCTGGACCAGCCCCTCGAACCCCGGTGCGGCAGCTGTAACTTTGTAAATACCGGCATCGAGACTGTCGATCTCAAAATAACCCGTTCCGTTGGTAACGGAAACCGAAGTGACATTCGTCTCGGTGTTGGTGACGGTTATGTTGGCACCCACAACCACCGCGCCTTTGGGATCCGTTACAACTCCGGTAAGGTTCGCGCGCCCTGTAGACTGAGCGATCGCTGATACTCCCACCATTAATGTCCAAACGAACAGTAATGCCGTCGACCACGACGGTAAATACCCGTTGATCTTATAGCTCTGGTCATTTTTCTTAGCCAACCACATCCCCGGAAGAAGGACCGTTACGGTCCCCACCAACAACTCGCTCAATCTTGTTATCCAACTGCAGTTCAAAGCGCCTTGCTCCATGGCCATCTCCTATAGATCAACAATGCAGATTCCATCTCCCGACCTCGACAGACTCAATAGTTATCCGGATCGAATATATGGTAACGCTGCCATCAGATTTCGAATAACGTATACGCCGCATCCGTTACGAATGTCAAGAAGAATTGCTCTTTGGATTTTCCTCTCCAAATCGAACTACATCTCCGATTCTGGGGATCAATCCGAATTGAGGTCAGTTCCGGTGGCCGCACGCCGCAGCTCATAGCGGCAGTTCGGTAATATCCTTTGGTTCCAGACTCGGGGAGCTTCGAAAGTAATGAGCTGATCTGCCTCAGTTCCCTATCGCTCCACAAGTCGCCGGCTAAAACATATCTACAGTTAAACTTTACAGTTTTACTGTAGATATGCGATATTGATCTTATGAGCAGTCGAAAGTCCTCTACTCAAACCGGCCTCGCTTCGACGCTTGCTGCCGAGATGCGTACGGTATTCCGCAAGCTCAAGCTGCGTTTACGCGAGCATGGGGGCGGCAACGATCTGACACCGTCACAGGCTTCCGTTCTTCTTCGACTCGAGAAGGATGGTTCGGCCACGGTTTCAAGTCTGGCGCGAGCGGAAGGCATGCGCCCGCAATCCATGAGCGCTATAGTTACGCCGTTGCAGGAGTCCGGCCTGGTCAGTGGTGCACCTGACCAGAGCGACGGGCGGCAAACTCTGATGTCTCTCACGCCCAGGTGCCTGAAGTGGCTTCAGGAGAGCAGGGCCGCGAGACAGGACTGGCTCACCACGACCATCTCCCGGAAGCTTTCTGTTCACGAGCAGGAGCAGCTTCAGGCAGCACTCGAACTGCTTACGCGGCTTGCTGAAGATTGAACCGACTGCCCTGCTTCTCACCCAGGTCAACTTTGTATTCGAGGAGAAGAACCCGATGCCCCTTACTGCTCTTGACCCCAATACCGCGTTGATCGTCATTGACCTTCAGAAAGGCATCGTCGACGGAAACTTCATTCATCCCATCGGCGACATCATCGACCGGACGCGCGCGCTGATAGATGTTTTCCGTGCGAAGAACCTCCCGGTCGTGCTGGTCAATGTGGCGGGACGAGCGCCGGGCCGGACGGAACAGGGTCCGCGCAGCAACACATCATTTTCCGAGGGATGGACCGACCTTCTGCCGCAGCTCGATCAGCAACCAGGCGATATCGTGATCACAAAGCGAAGCTGGGGCGCGTTCGCAACAACGGATCTTGAACACCAGCTTAAGGCGCGAGGCATTACCCAGGTTGTTGTGACTGGAGTGGCGACATCTGGTGGCGTTGAGGCAACCGCACGCCAGGCCTACGAGCAGGGATTCAATGTGACCCTCGCAATCGATGGAATGACCGATATCCGTGAAGAGGCGCACCAGTACAGCATCAGCAACGTTTTTCCTCGTGTTGGTGAGACAGGGTCAACAAAGGAAATCATCTCGCTACTCGAAAGATTGTTGGAGGAAAGGAACGCTGCATTATGAATTGGCTTTGGCTTGTGTCGTACTTCTTTGGGGGCGTTGTTACGGCAAACGCCATTCCTCATTTTGTCGCTGGCACGATGGGACGTCCCTTCCAGAGTCCCTTCGCCAAACCACCCGGCCAGGGGCTCTCCTCTTCAACCGTCAACGTTGTCTGGGGATTCTTCAACGCGCTCGTTGCCTATCTACTCCTCGCGCACGTTGGTGATTTCAATCCGCGGACGACAAGCCACATCCTCGCGTTCGGCGTGGGCGCGCTACTCATCGGCATCTTTTCGGCGCGTCACTTCGGCCAGTTTCATGGGGGCAACGCGCCGACGCGCCCATGAAAAATCGAGCGGCCGACACCTTTCGCTCCCTCAGAAGCTTCAACTTCCGCTTGTGGACGGCGGGTGGCCTGGTTTCCAACATCGGTACGTGGATGCAGCGCGTTGCTCAGGATTGGCTCGTGCTGACGCAACTGACCCATCACGATGCGTCAGCGCTGGGTATCGTGATGGGCCTCCAGTTTGCTCCTCAACTTCTGTTCCTGCCCTGGACGGGATCGGCTGCGGACCGTCTCAATCAACGCAGGCTCCTGATGCTCACCCAGGCAACAATGGGCGTGCTTGCGCTTGTGCTCGGAGTTCTTACGATCGCAGAAGTCGTCCGCCTCTGGCACGTGTATGTGTTCGCCTTCCTGTCCGGTTCCGCCGCTGCGCTGGATGCTCCGGTGAGACAGACCTTCGTGGCAGAGATGGTTGGCGACGCGGATCTACCGAATGCCGTGGCCTTGAACTCCATGTCGTTCAATGCGGCCCAGATGATCGGTTCTGCCGTCGCCGGTCTGCTCATCGCAAGGGTTGGCATCGGCTGGGCCTTTCTTCTGAACGGACTCTCATTCGCGGCCGTTCTGATCTCGATGTCTTTCTTCCGTCTCTCGGAATTGCGAACAAGTGCCAGAGCGCATCGCACTGCATCTGGATTTCTGGAAGGGCTTCGCTACGTGTGGAGAAGACCGGACCTCAGGGCGATCCTGATCATGTTGTTTCTGATCGGCACCTTTGGCTTGAACTTTCCAATCTTCATCTCCACCATGGCTGTAACCGTCTTCCACTCCGATGCACGCGGTTTCGGCCTGCTCTCCTCCATCATGGCCGTGGGCACCCTCTCAGGGGCCTTGTTTGCTGCCGGTCGGCAGAAACCAGGCCTGGCGTCTCTTTTGGTGGGAGCTGGCGTCTTCGGGCTCGGCTGCACCCTGGCCGCACTGGCGCCTGGATACTGGTGGTTTGGAGCCGCTCTCATGGTCATCGGCGCGGCTGGCCTGACTTTCACCAACGGCACGAACAGCATCATGCAACTCTCGACTGAACCAGCGATGCGGGGCAGAGTTATGGCCCTGCGAGTTGGCATTGCACTCGGGGGAACTCCAATCGGCGCACCGATCGTCGGTTGGGTTGCCAACCACTTCGGCCCTCGTTGGGCGCTCGGTATCGGCGCCGGGGCGGGCTTCACCGCCGCTCTGGTCGCACTCTACGTTCTGGCCCGTCGAAAAGAGCCACTGCTCGTTCCGTAATTAGTCCTGTGAAGTCGGCACAAAGTAAGCTTCACAAGCAGCGAGCGCTTTGGCCTTCATGGAGAGATCAGTTTCCGCGTATATATTTGTGGGACAGCTCAATGAGGCCGAGTTGAACCAGGTCCGCTGCAGTCCACCGCCAAGCTCTGAACCCGACTGGAATCAGCTGCATGTCGAGTTATGAAGAATGTCTAAGGCAGTTGTGGCGATGCTTCGCTCCTCGAACGCAAAGCTTCGCTATAGAACTCGGCTGCCGCTGATTCTATTTGATGGATAAGCCTGCGGCTGGAGGCGAGTTCGCGTTTATGGCCCTGGCCAAAATCAAAAAAAGCGGCAGACTCGAGTTGCTGCACGTTAACCAGTTCAAGCGACACTGCGGCGCGAAGCTTTGACAGAGTCTCCGCCGCGTTAGCCATATCCTTCTGGGTGGTAGCACGCCTGAGCTCCACCGTAGATTCACGGATGCGCTGGAGCGTGTGGCGGAGAGCTGTACTGGTGCGCATCGGCCATAGCTGATCGAAGACGAACCACATAACGACGATGCCGATTCCAATCCCAATGACGCGGTCGCGCGCGGGAGAGATAAGCGTGGCAGCGCTGAAGCCAGGCAGCGTCGTTAGAAAGAAAGCGAAGCCGATCTGCACACCGACGTAGCCCATGTGCGGACTACGCAGCACCCACGCGCAAACGAACGACACGGCTCCAACCACAACAACGAGAGTGGTGATGGAATCCATGTTGGGAAAGAGCAAAGAGACGGTCGCAATTCCGAGGAGTCCGCCGATAGCTGCGCCCGCGAAGCGATAGAGTTGCTTCTGCTTCATGGCTCCGGTGGAGCTGAGCCCGGTGAAGAGGACGGTTACAACGCAGGTGAGAATGCCGGGCCACGCGATCGCGTTGTAGAAGATGTAGCAAAGAGTCGCCGCAAACGCCAGCTTGAGCGCATAGGTGACAGCATCGGGGGTCTGGAAGACGCCAGGCAGAAAGAAGCCGGCGAGGAACGTGTGGCGCTCGGCGCTCGGCGACGTTGTGGCAGGAACCTCCCGATCAGGCTCATCGCTTGCGGAGTACTGCAGAAGTTCGGCGGAAATATCGCGGAGATAAGGAGGGGCGCTGTCTGGAAGACGCTCTGAGGAAATGGCGTTACCACCCAGCAGTTGATCGCACTGTTCCGCAATAGCGGCGAAGTAGTTGTAGTTACTGGCGGCGGGAGGGTGCGCCAAACTGAGGAGAGCGCTCTTTTCAAGAATACGAGTCAGCAAGCCGATGCGGTAGTGGATACCGATGGGTACCTGGGAGACATCTGAGCTGGCGTCGCGAAGTCGATTGTAGAGTTTGTTCAGATCTCGGTCCCCTGCATGCGCGTACCGAACGAGTTCACTCTGCAGCCGCCGCAGTTGATCCGGTTCATCGGCAGAGTGCCCCTTTGCCGCAGAGTGGAAGAAGCGTGAAAGAACGTTGAGGCGTTTCTCTATCTCCTGCCTGAGTTCTTCGGCTGGATGGCGAATGCCGAATAGATATTCCACGGCTACGGAGGCGAGCAGGACGATGGCGAGCGAGGCAAGATTGTAGAGGCTGGAGGCGACAATGGCGCTGGAGCCGCGGTGCGCGTCCCATGCGGAAAGATCGAGGAACCCATAGAAGCCAAAGATGGTAAAGAATAACGGGAAGGTAGTTGCTGACATACCGAAACCCGCAAGGAAGATTCCGCCCGCGACCCCAAGAAAACGCGCGACGTCGGTACCATCGGTTATCTGCACCCAAAAGAGCGAGGCAACACAGGCCATCACAGCTCCACTAAAAATATGCGAACTACTGCGCAGCGTGAGACCCGGCCGCTCGCGCTGAAGCAGAAAGAGGAGCGCCAGAGCGAGTGAGATACCCGGAACACGCAGCGTCATCGCGATAACAACCGCCACAGTGATACCCAGAGTATCGCGCAGGCTTCCGAACAAACGCCCAGGAAAAGGCGCGAGTTCTACCTGAATAGTACGTCCGATATTTACGCGTCTGGAGACAGTTGGGGGCACGAGTCACTCTCTAGCGAACAACGGTGATGGCGGTAGCGCCGACGCGGAAGAGGTCGGGATCAGGGTCAGTGATGCGGATGCGCACCGGGAACCTTGCCGAGAGGTGAACCCAGTTGAGAGTCCTGTCGACATCCGGAAAACCATCGGCGACCGCTCCATCTTCAGGGAAGACCCCGCGGCCAATGCTGTCGACGACTCCATTGAAGCGGCGCCCTGGGTGTTCCATGAGATACACCTCAACATGCATCCCAGGATGAATGTGTCTCAGCTTTGACTCGCGATAGCTGGCGAGAACCCACCATGTACTGGTATCGATAAGCGTGAATATGGGTGTGCCGACATGGGCATAGGCACCCTGAGAAATATTCATATTGGTCACGTAGCCGTCGAAGGGCGCACGAACATAGCACCATTGCAGATTGAGTTCTGCCTGCTGCACCTTTGCCGCGCGGTTCAGGCGCTCGGCTGTCAGAGTTTCGAGAGTATCCACCGTGTGCTGTGCTTCGCCGAGCTTCGACTGCGATGCCTGAAGGCTGGCACTGGCAGACTGTTTTGCTGCGAGCGCCATAGACGCCTCCGCCTGTGCCTGAAGTATCTGCGACGCCGCCTCGTGGTTAGCCTCCTCCGCGACACGCACGGCGGTCTTTGCCTGATCGACCTGCTGGGTCGTAACGTAGTGCTTCGCGAGAAGTGGTGCGATGCGGTTGTAGTCATTCTGCGCGAAGGTGAGCTGTGCCTGGGCGGAAGATTGTGCGGCAGTGGCGCGTTCGACGGCGGCCCGGGCGGCAAGATAGCTGCCCTGAGCAGCGCTGATGCCGCTTTGTGAGCCCGATACCCCGGCGTTGGCCGCGCCGACGGCACTGCGCTCCGCGGCAATACGGCGGCGCTCGTCATTGATCTGGCCTTCGAGAGTAGCCTGGTCTGCCTTTGCCTGCTCGAGTGCATACTCAAAGGGACGCGGATCGATGACGAAGAGAACATCGCCTTTGTGAACGACCTGATTGTCCTTTACCGGGAGGCTGATAAGCCGACCTTCGACTTCTGGTGCGAAGGCAATTGCGTTTGCGCGCACTGTCGCATCATCGGTGCGCGGATGGCGATCGACCTGCAGAATCGAGATAAACAGAAGCAGAAGGGCAACCGCGACGATGCCTGTTCCGATATTGCGACCGAGTTTGCGTTTGTCATGGGGCATTGTATTTTCACCTTCAGGCGAAGAAGCAGAGCCAGAGCAGGCAGGTAAAGAGAAGCACCATGCCGGGATAGATAATTGCGGGATGACCGATCATGTAACTCATCCCTTGTTTACGCAGTAAAGAATGTGTTGCAAACGTGAGCGCAATTCCGATGGCGAGCGAGATCATCCATCCAGGAAAGTAAGAGCCGACAATCTCAACGTTCGGATTGCGGTTGCAACCGCCGACAACCAGAAAGAGAAAAGAAGAGACTAGAAGATGCAGACTGGTTCTCAAGGGTGAACTCCTGTCGAAGAGTTGTGCTGGAGCAGATCGCCCGTCGCAAAGCTGAGTGCGACCGCGCTCTGCATGAGCTGTGCATGCGAACGCACCGTCGTGAACCGGGCCTGTGCCAGCTGGCGTTCGGCCTGCACGACGTCAACGAGCGAGCGGACGCCATATTTATAAGCGTCGAGCGATGAATCGTAGGAGGTCTGTGCGGCGGCGAGAAAGCTCTGCGAGGACCGCTGTTGTTCGAGAGCGGTCTCGTAATCGACATAGGCATCCCAGACCTGTCGTGTGACTGCATCCTGCGTGGCACGCTTCTCTTCGGTCGCGGCCTTCTGTTCCGCAAGGGCTGCATTGACCTCATGGCGACGTGCTCCATTGAAGACCTCCCAGCGGAGCTTCGCTTCGACCGACCATGTGGGAATATTGGCGTAGCCAACCTGACCCCAATCGGCGGAGGCCCAGATAGCAGTCTGCCCCCCGGTAGCCGCGAGACCGACAGTGGGAAGGTATGCGGCGTGTGCAGTGCGAGAGGCATCCTGTGCGTTACGAACTTCCTGTGCGCGGGCGAGGAGATCGGGCCGTGACTTCCACGCCGCCTGAATGAGTTCTTCCACCTTGCTGTCCAGAGAGTTGGGAGAGTCATTCTGCTGCTGAGGCTGGATCTCGATCTCTGCTGTGGGTTCAACCCCGATCGACTCGGTAAGAGCAAGCTTCGCCTTCTTGACCTCGCCTACGGCTGAAGCAAGATCGAACCTGGCCTCGGCGACACCGGCCTCGGCGTTCTGCACATCAGGCAATGTGGCTCGGCCATTGTCATATTGAGACTGTGCATTTTGAGAGAGTATCTCAGCGGTCGCAAGAACCGTTCGGGCTGCGGTGAGCTGACCGATGGCCTGTTGCGTCCTGTAGAACGCTGCAGATGTGCTGTAAGCAATGTCCTGATGCATGCGGCTCAGACGCAGGGTGGATGCGAGTTCAAGCGCCTTGCTGCCATCCACTTTGGCTCCGCGGCCAAAGTCCAGCAGGCTGTATTCGAGTTGCAGCTGAGCCAGCGCCGTGGGCTCTTCTACCGTGACGTAGCCGAGCGGTGCGATTGGCTTCGGGAATGGCACGATGGCACGAAGGTCGCTGCCCTGCGCTACAAACGTGATGACGGGAAGATAGAGCGCCCGATCGACGCCGGCACGCTCGATCGACCGCTTTGCCTCAGCCCATGCGATACGCCCGTCGGGACTGGCTGTCTCGGCGATGTCGATGAGTTCGGGAAGAGTATAGATATGCTCGGGATCGAGCGCAGGAATCGGAGAATCGGCGCGAACAGAGCCAACGCAGCGGGCCGCATCGCGGGTAGTCAGGATGACGTCACAGCGCGTTGCATCCTGCAGGGGCGGAGCCGTCGAGGCAGCAATGTCAGCTACCTGTCCGACTGCGTTCTGTGCCCATAACAGAGTGGTAGCCGTCCAAAGGATCACCGCCAGACGAGCAGAAAGGATTTTGCCGTCTCGTCCCATCGCGTCCTCTTCTTCGGGTTTGTTTACGCCGTACACAATTATTAGTATACACTGTAAACAGAAATTGTATAGTTGAAAATATGACTACCCGATCCACTACAACGGAACCTGTCGCATTGCGTGATCGCATTATTGACGCGGCGGCCAAAATACTTGTCGACGAAGGCTATCAAAGCCTTTCCATGCGCCGTGTCGCGCAGGCAGTTGGATGTTCGCAAATGGCAATGTATCGGCACTTCACCAATAAAGAGGCGCTGACGCAGCATATCTGTACGCAGCTCTACAAACGATTTGCTCTGAAGATGAACGCGGAACTCGAGTCGGAGGATGATGACTGGGAACGATTGAGAAGGTTTATTAAGGCCCTGATCCGGTTTGCGACCAACTATCCTGATCACTACTCACTGATCTTCCTGGTGCGCCATTCCGACCCCGAAGTAATCGCCGACCGTGAGCGATTAGGTCAGGAGTTCATTGGCGGACTATCGGAGATTGTGCGGGCAGTCTTGCCGAATGACACTCCAGCTGCGGCGGTAGACACGAAGCTACGGCAAATGTTGAATTGTCTGCATGGAACCGCCGCTCTCCTGATTGCTCATCCGAAGGCGTATGGCCTGACAAAGCAGAAAGCAATTGACGATGCCGAGACGACGTTCCGGGCACTCCTCGGATGCAACTGACATCCTGATTTTTTTGTCAGAGTGAAACTGTCGCACCGTCAACCTGCGCTTATTGACCCCGACGAGCGGAGCGAGTCCGTCAGGACAAATTGCCCGAGGTGCGAGCGGGTCACGATGGAACATGGATCGGGAGTGCCCCCCATGATTCCCTTTGAGCATTGACCCACAAATGTGTATATAAAAGATTGATGTGGTTCGACTCCCGCCGTCTACCCCATTTCGCAGCAGCTTCACCATCCTCAGACATACGGAAAAGCATGTACCTCCGGAGATTGCATGGCAACCGCATCCAAAAATAACGTCCATCGTTGTTCATGGGCTGAGAGTGATCCCATGCTTCAGAAGTACCACGATGAAGAGTGGGGTCTGCCATTGCACGACAGTCGTGCGCTCTGGGAGCTGCTCATGCTGGAAGGCTTTCAGGCTGGCCTCGCCTGGATCATCATCCTCAGAAAGCGCGAAGCATTCCGTAAGGCCTTCAAAAACTTCGACCCGGAGGCCGTGGCTCGCTTCCGCGAGGCCGACATAGCGCGACTCCTCACGGATTCCGGGATTGTTCGCTCTCGTGCCAAGATCGAGGCGACCATCGGTGGAGCACGAACCTATCTCGCGATGCGGGACGCAGGAGAAGACTTTTCATCCTTTGTATGGAACCTCGCTGGCGGCAAGTCCATCCAGAATACTGGTCCCGTCCCGGCTCAGACTCCGCTCTCAGAAGAAATCTCTAAGACACTTAAAAAGCGAGGGTTCAAATTCGTCGGTCCAGTCATCGTCTACGCATGGATGCAGGCAGCCGGAATCGTCAACGATCACGCTGCCACCTGTTTTCGACGGAAAGCGGTCCTGCCCTGACGGAAAGATGAGAACGAATAATCGCGCCCATCGCGAAACAATCAAACCGTTACGGCACAATGTCGGTTGCAGTAGCGAAGCTGAGCTGATGGATGGCCATCCATGTCTGCGCATAGGAATTGAGCGCATCGGAGGTCACCGAGCGCGAGTCACGCAGCGCATCCAGATAGTCGATCAACGCAAGCCCGCCATGCTCATAGCTGAACTTTGAGATGTCGAGAATATCCTTCGCTTCGTCGAGATAGTGGCCGTTATAGCGGTCCGAGAGCACTTTGGCATTGATATAACCTGACCAGGCCTGATCGACGTCGCCGAAGACCTGATTACGAGCTGCGACCTCAGTGAAGCGGCTCGCCTGCGCAAGAAACTTGCTGGTCTCTTTATTACCCTGATTGCGGTCGAAGATGCGCAGAGGGATATTGAACGAGAATCCCACGGAGTTATCCGGTCCATTGCGGTCATAATCGGCTTCGAGAGTCGGATCGGTAGTGCCATTCGCGTAAGTCAGTTTGGTGTTCGCATCGGCAACGGCCACGCCGAGCTGGGCCGCGTGGTAGTCCGGCCTCGCCGCGATGCCCTTCTGTTCCAGCTCCTCCATTGTGGCGGAGACAACCGGCGGAACGATATCGCCCGCCACATCGAAGTCTGTACGCGGCTTATCATAGCCGAGCAGCACCTGCAGCTGAACACTGGCCTGCTGCGCGTTGGTGATAGCGTTGGATTCATCGGACTCAAACTGCGCAAGCTGCAGATCGAGTCGCTCAAAATCAAGCTTGGCAATATCGCCTGCCTTCAGCCGCTCACGGCCTATATCGACCTCGTGTTTAAAGTCGCTCAGGTTATCGTCGGCGAGCTTTTTGGCTGCTTTGGCAAGAACGAAGTTCGTGAATGCCTGACGAACGGCAAGAACAGTCTGTTGTTCCTGTGTATGGAACTGGGCGTCCGTTTGTGCTGTCGTGGAATGTGCGATGTCGAGGCGCCAGCGACGTTTTTCGCCCCGCTCGAAAAGCCGTCCAACACCTACGTTGTAATCGTAAGGATTGTTGGCATACGCGCCGAGCGTTACGTTTGAGCCGCCAGCCGTAAGGTAAGGATTTGCTCTGACGCCAGCCTGAATCTCCTGTGCTTTTACGGAGAGCAGGTTCTGCCGCGCAGAGAGCAGCGTCGGATTCTTTGCGAGCGCCAGATCAACCGCCTGCTGCATGGTGACAGGAGTGGAAGCCGGGACAGGTGGTTGATTTTGACCAAACGCCGCACACGGCAACAGCAGAACGCAGGCTGCAGCCACGACGATTCGATGTCTTACCTCCGCCATGGAACCTCCTGTGGCTTGCATGAAAACGATTGAAGATTGGCCTGCACGCTTGAACAGCATTAGTTCTCGAACTCCGTCTCGGGGGTGGGAAGCACATCGTCCGGTCTCGCAATCCAGACATATAACGTAGGCAGCAAAAACACGCTGATCAGCAGCGCGCCGATGAGTCCGCCGACAATGACCATGGCGAAGGGCCGTTGCGAATCCGACCCAATGCCATGCGAAGTCGCAGCCGGCAACAGGCCAAGCGTAGCGACCAGCATGGTCATCATGATAGGACGCAGACGAAGCACAGCGCCTTCGATGGCCGACTCTTCGATGGAGTGACCGCGCACGCGCATCTGGTTGATGTACTCCAGCATGATGACGCCAGTCTGTACAGAGACGCCGAAGAGCGCAAGGAAGCCTACACCCGACGACACGCTGAAGTTGGTATGCGTAAGCAAAAGAGCGAGCAGACCACCGACCGGAGCCATGGACACATTGATCAAAATCAGACCAGCCCACTTGCCAGAGTGGAACATGGAGTAAAGGATGATGAAAATGATAAGGATGGTAATAGGCAGCACCAGCATCAGCCGCCGCGAAGAACGCTTCTGGCTCTCGTACTCGCCGGCCCAGTCGGTCTTGTAGCCGGTGGGCAGCTTAACCTGCTGGTTCACCTTGCTGATCGCCTCCTCTACCGTGCTGCCAAGATCGCGATCGCGAACACTGTACTTGATGGCGACAAAGCGCTGACCGCCCTCGCGTCCAATAGTCTCAGCGCCGTCTTCCATCTTCACCGTAGTCAGTTGCGCCAGCGATACACGCTCTCCCGATGGCGAGAGCAGACGAATTTTGTCGATTGCATCCTGCGTACTGCGATACTGCGGCAGATAGCGGATAACGAGATCGTAGCGCGCTTCGCCCTGCAGAACCTGACTCACCGCGTTACCCCCAACGGCTGTCTGAATCGCATCCTGGACGTCGGCCACATTGATCCCAAAGCGTGCAGCAGCCTGCCGGTCGACCGAGTAGTTGAGGTTAGGCTGGCCGATGACCCGGAAGAGACCGAGGTCCTGCACTCCTCTGATTTTGCTCATGATCGAAACAATCTGATCGCCCTTCTCTTCCAGCGTCTTCAGATCGTCGCCGTAGATCTTGACGGCCAGTTCACCTTTTACTCCACTCACAGCCTCTTCGACATTGTCGGAGATCGGCTGCGAGAAGTTCCAGATGACACCAGGCATCTTTTCCAGCTCTCGGTTCATAGCACCGATGAGTTCGTCCTTGTTCTTTTTGAAGACGGGACGCCACTCCTCTTTCGGTTTGAGATCGACGAAGTACTCGGTATTGAAGAAGCCGGTAACGTCGGTCCCGTCGTCGGGCCGTCCGGTCTGGCTGATAACCTGCGTCACTTCAGGAAACGCAGAAAGCACGATGCGAGCCTGATTCATGATGCGCAGGCTTTCGGTAGGCCCCGTACTCGGAGCTAACGTACCGCGAACCCAGATGGCGCCTTCATCCAGATGAGGAAGAAACTCAGAGCCTATAACACCACTCAACCCGAGGAACAGGGTAAGCAGCAACGCAAATCCTGCTCCGCCGAGGGTGACCCAGCGATGTTCAATCGCCCAGCGCGCCGAGTGGCGATAGCGATCGGTGAGCCACGCCATCACCGGGTTCTGCCACTCCGACGCGCCACGCGGAAAAAGCAGGCTGGAGAGTACCGGAGCGATGAGCATGGAGAAAACAAGTGCCCCAAGCAGAGCAAAGGCAACCGTCCACGCCATCGGGCGAAATAGCCTGCCTTCGACCGCCTGCAGGGTAAAGATGGGCAGGTAAGCCGTAATGATGATGCCGATCGCATAAAAGACCGGCCGCTGCACCTCATGGGCCGCCTCGCGAATCTGCTCCGCAGGCGATATTGCATCCTTCCGCTGATGGCTGAGATGGCGGACGATATTCTCCACCATCACAACAGCTCCGTCGACGACCATGCCAAAGTCGAGCGCGCCCAGAGAAAGCAGGTTTGCCGGAATATGCCGAAGGTCCAGACAGATCGAAGCAAACAGCAGCGCGAACGGAATGGTAAGCGAGACGATGATTGCGCCGCGAACATTCCCCAGAAACAGAAAGAGAATGATGACGACGAGGATGATGCCCTCGGTAAGGTTATGCAGCACCGTGTGAGTGGTGTAGTGCAGCAGGTCGCTCCGGTCGAGGAACGGGACGATCTTTACGCCGGGAGGCAGAACGCCATTATTGAGCTCATCGACTTTTTTGTGAATGCCCTCCAGGGCAAACTGGGAATCCTCTCCCTTTTGCAAAAGAACGATGCCTTCCACAACATCGCCGTCATCAATGATCTTGCCGTCTTCGTGATGGATAACCCGCGAATTATCCTTTTTGCTCTCGTGATTGATGCAGGGATCGGTAGCACTCCAGGAACTCACCGGATCGGACTCCGGCAGCGCACCGAACCGGCACGCTTTACCGATCTGGCCAAGCCGGATCTTCGGCCCCTGAACAACGGTGGCAATATCTTTGACACGCAGCGCAGTGCCGGACTGCGTCTTGAGAACCGTCTCCTCAATATCCTTGACGTTTCTGTATAAGCCGACCTCACGCACATTGATCTGCTGCTGGCCCTGCTCGATGAAGCTGCCGCCGGCGTTGGTATTGTTGTTGGCGATCTGCTGCTCTACCTGACCGATGCTCAATCCATAGGAGACGAGCTTATCGGGATCGACCCGAACCTGATACTCACGCGTAATGCCGCCAAAGCTGGACACATCCACCACGCCGGGAACAGATTTAAACTGCTTCTCCAGCGTCCAGTCCTCAAGCGACTTAAGATCCATATTGTCGTAGAGGGGATTTGTGCTGTGCAGCGTATACCAGTAAATCTGGCCAACCGGACTCCAGTCAGTACCGATCTGCGGCTGCAGCCCTGCAGGCAGCGTCACCTGCGAAAGCCTCTCCAGCACCTTCTCGCGATTCCAGTCATTCACCGAATCGTCGTCGAAGATCATCGTCAGGCTCGACAGACCAGCCAGCGAGGTCGACCGCAGATGCGTCATATGCGGAATCCCCGCCATCTGGATCTCCAGCGGAATCGTAACCTGCTGCTCGACCTCCTCAGCCGCGCGTCCCGGCCACTGTGTGATGACCTGAACATAGTTATTGGCGACGTCCGGGTACGCCTCCACAGGCAGATTGTGGAAGGAGATGATGCCCCAGGCAAACAGCATGATCGCGAGACCAAGCACCAGCCAGCGGTTGTTCAGTGCAAAATCGACGAGCTTACGAATCATTACTGATCCGCCGTATTCTGCAGCGCGAGGGCGTTCGAAACGACCTGCTGCCCTGCGTTGATGCCGGAGAGAATCTCCTGCATATTGCCCGGCAGTATCGCCCCGCCCTTCACCGACACGCGGCGGAACTTACCTTCGCCCGCTGGAATGTAGATCCAGTCACGGTCATGCAGATGCAGCACCGCGGTAGCCGGCACCTGCGCGCGAGTCTCCATGGTCTTTCCATGAATCGTGGCCGTCGCGAACATGCCGATACGCATCAGCGTATTGGGATTCTCAACCTGTATCCTCACCTTCGCCGTACGTATCTGCGGGTCGAGCACAGCGCCGATATCGCTGATCACTCCCGTCAGCACGCGGTCAGGGTACGCCGTCAACCGAATATCCGCCTTCTGGCCCAGATGCACCGCAGGCAGATCGTTCTCATACACATCGCAGATGATCCACACATGCGAGAGATCGGCAATCGTGAAAGCATTGGGCGAACCCGAGTACGTGACGCCCGCGGCAGCGGCATTCGTCACATTCTGCGCGATGATATAGCCCGACGCCGGCGCATACACCTTCACCGTAGCAGCCGGGTGGTTCTTATCGACCCCCAGCACGCGCAGCTGTTCTTCCGCCGCCACGAGTGCTGCCTTCGCATCGTCTTCGGCGTTCTGTGCGATCTCCACCTGGCTGTTGGGAATCGCACCTTTCTCATTCAGAAGTTTGGCGCGATCGAGCTGCACCTGGGTGAGGCGTTCGTCGTTCACAGCCTTCAGATACTGTCCAAACGCACCCGACACATCGGTACTCTGAACATCCATCAAAAGCTGGCCTTTGTTCACGTAGTCGCCGATGCGCGCATGAATCTCCAGAACACGGCCCGAGGCGATAGAGATAACCGGAATCGTCCGCGAGATATCGGGATTCACCGTACCCGTCACCTGAATCGTCGAAGTCGCTTCATAACTGGTCGCCGCCGCCAGCGTGAACTGTTCGGGGTGGTCCACATGAATCAGATTCACGTCGGTGTC
>Ga0302308_10001422_pt1 | contig 19496 bp, 11 predicted proteins | sample III_Palsa_E3_3_FD_200531 | JGI IMG/M metagenome (GOLD analysis project Ga0302308, IMG submission 200531) | Peat permafrost microbial communities from Stordalen Mire near Abisko, Sweden - III_Palsa_E3_3 | ecosystem: Environmental > Terrestrial > Soil > Palsa > Peat permafrost | place: Sweden...
TATGTTGACGTAAATCCCAGTTACGGCACGCTCAACGACTTCAAGCAATTCCTCGACGCCGCTCATCTTCGCGGTATGCAGGTGATGATCGAGCTTGTCATCAACCACACCAGCGATCAACATCCGTGGTTCAAGGCTGCACGTCTCGCTCCCAAAGGTTCTCCTGAGCGCGACATGTACGTCTGGAGTGATACCGACAAGCTCTTCGAAGGCGTTCGCATCATCTTCACAGATACCGAAAAGTCCAACTGGACGTGGGATGACGTCGCGCAGCAATACTACTGGCACCGCTTCTTCTCTCATCAACCCGACCTGAACTTCGACAACCCACGCGTGATGGAAGAGGTTCTCACAGCGATGCGGTTTTGGCTGGATATGGGTGTCGATGGTCTGCGCCTGGACGCAATTCCCTACCTCATAGAGCGCGATGGGACGAGCTGCGAGAACGTCCCCGAAACGCACGTCAAAATTAAGCAGATTCGCGCTGTCATCGACGCGGAGTACGAAAATCGTTTAGTGCTCGCCGAAGCAAACATGTGGCCCGCAGACGTTCGTCCTTACTTCGGCGACGGCGACGAATGCAACATGGCCTTCCACTTCCCGCTCATGCCGCGCATCTACATGGCGCTTCGACAGGAAGACCGCCTCCCCATCACCGACATCATGGCGCAAACCCCCGCCATTCCCGACAACTGCCAGTGGGGACTCTTCCTTCGCAATCACGACGAGCTCACGCTCGAGATGGTCACCGACGACGAGCGCGACTACATGTACCTCGCCTACTCGGCAGACCCTCGCATGCGCATCAACGTTGGCATTCGTCGCCGCCTCGCGCCACTGGTCGATAACAATCGACGTCGCATTGAGCTGCTCAACTCGCTCCTTCTCAGCTTCCCGGGCACGCCCATCATGTACTACGGCGACGAGATCGGCATGGGCGACAACATCTATCTAGGCGATCGCAACGGCGTCCGCACACCCATGCAGTGGAACTCCGACCGCAACGCAGGCTTTTCCACTTCGATTCCGGCGCGGCTCTACTTCCCCGTCATCACCGATCCCATCTGGGGCTATCAATCGATCAACGTCGAGGCGCAACAGTCCGATCAGTCTTCCCTCTTGCATTGGACCCGCAACATGATCGCGCTTCGCAAGCTCTTCCATGTCTTCGGACGCGGCACACAGGAGTTTCTCAACCCCGAAAATCGAAAGATCCTCGCCTATGTACGTCAATACGAAGAGAACGGAATCTCCGAAACGGTCCTCTGCGTCGCGAACCTCTCGCGCTTCTCGCAGCCCGTTTCGCTTGATCTGTCTAAATACTTGGGCATGATCCCTGTGGAGATGCTGGGCTACGTGACCTTCCCCACCATCAGCGCACAGCCCTACCCGCTCACACTTTCCCCATACTCTTTTCTCTGGCTTGAACTCCAACCCGCACCCCCTGCTCCTGAACTAGTAGAAGTTCCAAAAGACGAGCCCATCGTAAAGCTCTTCAGCCGCGGGATTGAAGGCGTCCTGACGGGAGAAGGCCTCACCCTCCTTCAGCAACTGCTGACTAGTTATCTTCCGCGCCAACGCTGGTTTGGTGCAAAGTCCCGGACTATCAAGACGGTCGCCATCCTCGACTCTGCCGAACTCCCCGGACTCAACGCTGTCGTTGTCTTCCTGCAACTCACCTACGACGACAACAGCACTGATGTCTATCAACTCGGTCTCACTATCAGTACAGGCGAAGCTGCAGAGATAGTCCGCACCTCCGATCCCGCAAGCATCGTCGCCACGGTCACGACCTCCGCCGGACCCGCAGTTCTACATGACGCGATCACACACGAAGAAGTCCGCCAGGCAATCCTCCAACTCATCGAAACCAATGGCGAGCTGCCCACACGAAATGGAACTCTCCACGGACACAGCAGCAGCGCATTTGCCGACACGCGTGGAACCGATCCTTTACCTGCCCGCACCGGATCAGCTGAACAGTCCAACACTTCCATCATCTACGACGCCAAACTCATCTTGAAGCTCTTCCGCCGTCTCCAACCCGGCGAAAATCCCGACACAGAGATCGGACGCTTCCTCACTGAGACCGCACATTTCCCGCGCATCGCTCCGTTTCTCGGAGACATCACACTGCGTTCTAAAGAAGACGTGCCGACCACCATCGCGATGCTGCAAGGACTGGTCGAAAACGAGGGCGACGGCTGGCAATGGACCCTCGACGAACTCTCGCACTACTACGAAAGCGTCGCCATTCTCCCCGCTCTCCACGACTTCGGTACGCCTGCCTCCTTCCTTACAAAAACTGATCCTCCAGCTCTCGCCCGCGAACACGCCGGCATCTATCTTGACGCTGCCGCCCTTCTCGGCCGCCGCACCGCCGAGATGCATATCGCGCTCGCAACTCCCACTCAGAATCCAGCCTTCTCGGCCGAAGACTTCACTACCGCCGATCTCGTCGCAGATGCCGACCGCATCGATGCACAATTGACACTCACCCTGGACGCTCTCAAGCGTGGCATGTCGAACCTGACCGAGACCACTTCCGACAATGCGGCACTCGTTCTCAGCCGTCGTATCGAGCTCTTCGCACGCGCACGCGCCATCGCCTCTGCAACACCCACTCAGGCCGGCCAGCGCATTCGCATTCACGGTGACTATCACCTCGGCCAGGTTCTTCGCTCTCGCAGCGACTACGTCATTCTCGACTTCGAAGGTGAACCCGCACGCAGCCTTGTAGAGCGTCGCGCCAAGCAATCCCCTCTGCGAGATGTAGCAGGCATGCTGCGTTCCTTCAGCTACGCCGCGCACGCTGCTCACAATGCCTTCGCACAACGTCGTCCAGACGACGCAAAATATCTCGAGCCCTGGGCGACTCTCTGGCAAAACTCCGTCTCCACCGAATTTCTCCGCGCTTATCATGCGACAATCCAGACCAAAAGCCCTGAGCTGATCCCAAAACCCAAGCAAGCGCAGCTCCTCCTCACCGCATATCTATTGGAGAAGTCGCTCTATGAGCTCCTTTACGAACTCAACAATCGCCCTACATGGGTCAGGATTCCCCTCGCAGGTCTTCTGTCCTTGCAGCTATAAAAATCGACCAGCGTCCATTTGTGGGCACGCAAAAAATCCGATTTTTTTGCTCTCGCTGAAAAGAAATTTCGCGATAGTCTGAATTATGCCCCCAGGGAAGCTGATCGTTGTCATTGCTGCATGCCTTGTACTGATAGCAGCTGACTCTCCTTCAACTGGGCATCTCCTTTTGACAGAGCGGGCCGCTGTTTCAGACCTGGAGATTACAGGGATGGCTGCAGACATCGCACCAGGCAAAGTCCGCTATGTTTCGTATGAACAGCTTCTGACTCTCCCCCAGACGACGGTAACCGTCAAAGGCGACGAAAATTTTCGCGAACTCTCGTCGCAACAAAAGTTGACCGTGACCGGCGTTTATCTCGACGTTCTACAGAAGTCTCTCGGTGCCCTTCCCAACTCGGATCTGTTGACCGCCCTGTGTTCCGATGGCTACCGCGCATCCTACTCGCGCGAGTATGTGAAGACCCACCGCCCGATCCTCGCGCTAAAGATCAATAGCATACCCGTCGAAACATGGGTTGCTCAAACACACAATGACGACCCCGGCGCCTACTTCATCACGCATCAAGACTTCACGCCGTCCTTCAGCGTTCTCTCTTTTAACGAGATTCCGAAAATACCCGCGAAGGTGATCCGGCTGGAATTCGGCACAACGCAACAGACCTACGGCGCAATTTCACCTCACGAGAAAGACGCTTCCAATCCGCAGGTGATCGAGGGTTTTCGTATTGCCGAGCAACACTGCTACCGCTGCCACAACATGGGTAGCTATGGCGGCACAAAAGCACGCAAATCCTGGCAAACTCTGGGAACCTTCGCCGCGTCGTCGCCTTCAACCTTCGAGCGCTATCTTCGCGATCCAAAGTCCGTGGATCCCAAATCAACCATGTCGTGCGATCCGCAACTCGACGAGACTGCCGCGAAGGCATTGCGAGTCTACTTCCAAACCTTCTCAACAACAGCCAACTAGTCTTCAGCTTCCGCGTTAAAGCCATGGCAAATGCACCCTCTCCGCTCACAACCCTCCGTCAAGCGATAACTTCATCCGAGACATTTCCCTCCAGCATCGCTGGTAAGTCCGCTGACAGAGCAAACAGCAACGCGTCGCACAACACCTACCTGGCTCTCACCACATCCGAATCGCGCCATCGAGCCGAACAACTTCCGAGCTTTTTTCCCGACATTCAAAATCGTCCGCCTCTATACGGCATCCCCATCTCAATCAAAGACTGCTTCGATGTGGTTGGTACGACAACAAGCTGCGGCTCACGCTACTACGAGCATCTCCACCCGACCGCAGCGAAGAACTCATGGGTCGCACAGCGGCTACTCGACGCGGGCGCTATCATCCCCGGGAAAACAAATCTCCATCAACTCGCCTATGGCATCACAGGCGAAAACGCCGACTACGGCGACTGCCTCCAACCACGCGACGCGAGCCTGCTCACCGGAGGCTCCTCCAGCGGTGCAGCGGCAAGCGTGCAGGAAGGCTCCGCTCTCGCAGCCATCGGCACCGACACCGGGGGATCCGTCCGCGTTCCCGCAGCCCTCTGCGGAATCGCTGGCTATCGCGCATCGCTTGACGTCAGCCGCGGTGAAGATCGTTGGACCGGCGCAGCTCACCTCGCTCCATCCTTCGACACTCTTGGTTTGCTCTTCCGCGATCTCCGCGACGGCCCCGCACTCGCCAACGCCATCTACAATATTCCCTTTGCCACAGCACCAACGCAACTTCGCATCGGCTATGTCGACGACGAATTCACCAACGACTGCGAGCCCGCCGTCCTATCCTCATACTCCGCATGGAAGCAACACCTGACGCAACACGGCGCAACCCTCACACCAATCGACACCAGCTTCTGGGCCGACAGCTCGGAGATCTTCACCACCATCCAGGCCAGCGAAGCCTCTCAAATCCACCGCGGCCACTATCAACACTTCGAGCCAGCAATCGCCGAGCGCCTCGCATGGGGCGCATCCATTACCTCAGACCAACTCAAGAACCTTCGCCAACGCCTCGATATATTCCGCGCCCAGATGTCGTCCCTCTTCGAACGCGTCGACTTCCTCCTCATCCCGTGCGCCCCTGTCAGCAAACTCCTCGCGGGCCAAGACCAATCCCACATCCGCAAAGCGATCCTGCGCTATACCACGCCCGTCAGCCTCGCAGGTCTTCCTGCTGTCACTCTCGCAGGCGAAGCTATCGGTGCCCCCTTCGGCACTGGCATGCAACTGGTCGCCGCCCCCATGCAGGATGCAGTTCTGCTGGCCTTCGCCGCGACTCTCACGACCCACCACTAGACCGTAGCAATTTATTCTCGATGAAAAGAGAGACTTCCTGCTGCGCGCGGTACGGTTACTTCGTGACATGTATACCCTTCGGTTAGCGCTCCCGCTCGTTGCGATGAGATCTCTTCCGCTCGGGCGAAGCCGGTATACCCGACCGCCGCCAGCGCAGGGCAGCTTTACAGACACGCTCGCATTGACGATGATGTTAGGGCCGGATGCATTTCTCCGGCAGTTACGGGGAATTAACAATGAGCACAAGCACCAGTGTCCTACGCGAAACACTTAGTCAGATCATCGGCGCCGACCGCACCGAACACCTCTTCAAACTGTTGGTCATCCATCCCGAGATCGCCGCCGACCACGGGCCGCAGGTCTCCCGCGCCGTCCTCGCACAGGCGCTCAACATGCTCCTCTTCGAAGACCTTCTTCGCCGCGTTCCAACCGCCAAAACCTACGCCGACTACACCCTAGGCAAAGGCCGCCAAATCCTCCACGACCACGGCGCCGTCCGCACCGTAGCGCTCGAAGGCATGGGCGGTCTCCCCGCAGGTCAGGAGGCCATCACCCGCATCCTTCGCCCGCTCGGCTACGCCCTCAACGGCGTCTATCCGCTCGAGCGCCTCAAGATGACCGGTCGCTCTCACGCCCAGGCCGATTACCCCGAAGAGATCGCCCAGTTCTTCCTCAGTGAACTCCACCCCGAGCGTTTCTCGTCCGAGTTCCAGGCCGCCGTCCAACGCGTCACCGCGACCTCGAAAAACCCTGTCACCCCACAAGCAGATTCGCTCCTCGACAAGCTCGAATCCGCAGGCTCCCTCAGCGTCGACGAATCTGTAACTCTGCTCCCCATCCTGGCCTCCGTCTTCGAGCGCCAGCACACCGAACCCGCGCTCGCCGACTACGAGATACTCCTCGCAGAATCTCCCGAGATGGCCTGGATCTCCACCGAAGGCAACGCCTTCAACCACGCCACCGACCGCGTCCCCGACGTCGACCATCTCGCCGAAGAACAAAAAGCCCTTGGCCAACCCATGAAGGCCGCCGTCGAAACCTCGCAGTCCGGCCGCGTCCGCCAGACCGCCTTCCTCGCCGCCAAGGTTCAACGCAAATTTCGCAGCGCCGAAGGCGCTCTCGTCGCGAAAGAAGTTAACGGCTCCTTCTACGAGTTCATCACGCGGCTTCCGCTGCCAGAAGAAGACGGCAAACAAAAACTCGATCTCGGCTTCGACAGCTCCAACGCTCAAGCCATCTTCAAGATGACCGCCACCGGCAAGGCCTAACCGCAAGGAGATGACTAAGGCCTTTCTCCTACTCTTCAATCCGTTCAAGCGCTGGAGCGTTATGACTCAGTTTCTTCTGCTTCGAAGAGATATTGTCCAGCAGATGCCTTGGATGGTAGCGGAGCTCAAGCCTCTGATCCTTCCGTATATTCCGACTGAAAAGCTTCCTGGTATGGGTTACATCTCAGCAAGCCTCCATACTAGACACTTCATCGTGCTAATTAGGAGAGAAGTACTCAGCGACGGATTTGACTACATCATTTCGGTAACATCGACATGCTCTCCCAATGAGCAATTTCCGTTTAGTGTTGCGATTCAAGCCATTGCCGAACTTAGCGGAATTGAACATTTCGACCAGCATACGTATGACAGCTTGGTCGATCTTGACTATGCGTTGCAGGTTGGATTTGATGAATTACGAACCCATCTGTCGTGCGAGAATTTTGGAAAAACCAGATTGGCAATAACTCGTCTCTTGAAAGAAGCGGTGGTTCATAGCACCCGGGCTTCATAACCATGCCAGCAATAGGAATAAAAGTAGCGCTCATTGAGATGCAGTAATAAAGAGGTGTCATAGCAATTCGCGCTATATGAGCCTTGATTCTGCCAAGAGGCTGGACGGCAAAGCGGCTAGATCATTGCTGTTGCCGTTGTCTGTTCTTCCCCTTCAAACTCCACCACCTGTCACCGTATAGTGAGCACTATGTCCACCTCCCCCTTCGTCGTTCTGCCCAGCTCCCACGCCCGCGCGCACGACACCTTCCCCGACGCCGACGAACTCGCCTCGCTCCTTCGCGAGCAGATCCTCGGCGAAGTCCGCTTCGACCCCGCCTCCAAAGCCCTCTACTCCACCGACGCCTCTAATTACCGCCACATCCCCATCGGCGTCGTCATCCCCCGCGACGAGGCCGACGTTATCGCCACCGTCGCACTCTGCCGCCGCTTCAACGCGCCCATCCTCACCCGCGGAGCCGGCACCTCGCTCGCAGGCCAGGGTTGCAATGCCGCCGTCATCCTCGACTTCTCCAAATACATGAACGGCATGGGCGAAATTGACGTTGAAAATTGCACCGTCCACGTCCAGCCCGGCATCGTCCTCGATCGCGTTCGCGACGCCGCCGAAAAACTCCACCTCACCTTCGCACCCGATCCCGCCACACACAGCCGCTGCACCATCGGCGGCATGATCGGCAACAACTCTTGTGGCGTCCACGGCCTCATGGGCGGTAAGACAGTCGACAACATCGTATCGCTCGACCTCCTCCTCTACGACGGCACTCGCCTCACCGTCGGACCCACCACCGAATCCGAACTTGCCGCCCACATCTCGACCGATGGCCGCATCGGCGAGATCTACGCCACGCTAAAATCCCTCCGCGACACCTACTCCACCAAAGTCCGCGAGAAGTTCCCCAACATCCCCCGCCGCGTCTCCGGCTACAACCTCGACGAACTCCTTCCCGAAAACTCCTTCAACGTAGCCCGAGCCTTAGTGGGCAGCGAAGGCACCTGCGCCATCATCCTCGGCGCAACCCTGCAGCTCGTCGAGTCCCCACCCTGCCGCACCCTCGTTGGCGTCGGCTTTCCCGACATCTTCCTCGCCGCCGACCACGTTCCCCAGATCCTCGAGCACAAGCCCATCGGCTTCGAAGGCATGGACGGCCTGCTCCTTGACGCCATGCGTCGCAAGCAAAAGTTTGCCGAAGAGCTCACGCTCCTCCCCGGCGGCAACGGTTTCCTCATCGTCGAATTCGGCGCCGACACTCAGGCCGAAGCCAACACCAAAGCCCGCGCCCTCGTCGCCTCACTCAAGACCATCGCCCCAAACGCAACCAGCCGCATCTACAACTCAGCCGAAGCGAAAAACGTCTGGCGCATCCGCGAATCCGCCCTCGGCGCCACCGCGTTCATCCCCGGCGTAGGCACCGGCTGGGAGGGCTGGGAGGATGCCGCCGTCGATCCCCCACAGCTCGGCAGCTATCTCCGCGCTATCTTTGCGCTTATGAACGAGTTCGGCTACCGCAGCCCTATGTACGGCCACTTCGGGCAGGGCTGCGTTCACATGCGCCACAACTTCGACCTCGTAACTCCCGAAGGCATCCTCAAATTTCGCGAGTTCATGGACCGCGCAACCGACATCGCCCTAGCCCACGGCGGCTCGCTCTCCGGCGAACATGGCGACGGCCAGGCCCGCGGCGCTCTCCTCCCAAAAATGTTTGGCCCCGAACTCATGCAGGCCTTCCGCACCTTCAAACGCCTCTTCGATCCCACCAACCGCCTCAACCCCGGTAAGCTCATCGACGCCCATGAGCCGCACGAAGACCTCCGCCTCGGCGCCGACTACAACCCCTGGCATCCCAAAACTCACTTCGCCTACGCCGAAAACAATGGCAGCTTCGCTGACGCCAATCTCCGTTGCGTAGGCGTCGGAGCCTGCCGCAAAACCGACGCAGGCACCATGTGCCCCAGCTTCATGGCCACAGGCGAAGAGCTTCACTCTACCCGCGGCCGCGCCCACCTCTTATGGGAGCTCATGCAGGGCGAAGTCCTCCCCGACCAATGGAAGAACAAGCAGGTCAAAGAGTCCCTCGACCTCTGTCTTGCCTGCAAAGCCTGCAAGTCCGAGTGCCCCGTCTCGGTCGACATGGCTACCTACAAGTCAGAGTTTCTCGCCCACCACTACGAAGGCGAGTCGCGCCCACTCTCGCACTACGCCTTCGGCCGCATCGACGTCTTTGCGCGCCTCGCCTCCTACGCGCCGCACCTCGTCAACGCGATCAATCACACCCCTCTCATCAGCTCCATCATGAAGAAGATTCTTCATATCCACCCGAAGCGCACCTTCCCGCGCTTTGCCAAACCTTTCACGCCCGACCGCCGCCACGCACGCGATGCGCGCCGCCTGCGAGGCAATCGCCGTATCCCTCTGCCGGCCGACGCGCCCGAAGTCTTCCTCTGGGCCGACACCTTCAACAATTACTTCCATCCCTCCGCCATGCGCGCCGCCCATCAGGTCCTCACCACCGCCGGCTTCCGGGTCACCCTGCCCACGCAACATCTCTGCTGCGGCCGCCCCCTCTACGACTTCGGCATGCTCGACACCGCGAAAGACTATCTCCTCAAAACCCTCAACGCCCTTACTCCGCAGCTCCAGACCGGCACTCCTATCGTCGTGCTCGAACCCTCCTGCGCCTCTGTCTTTCGCGACGAGCTCACCAACCTTTTGCCCCACGATCCTCGCGCGCAAAAGCTCCGCGACCAGACCTTCCTCCTCAGTGAGTTCCTCGTAAAACGCGCCCCACACTACAAACCGCCGCAACTTGACGAAAAGATCCTCGTCCACGGCCACTGCCACCACCGCGCCACCATGGGCATGCAAGACGAGATAGCCCTCCTCCGCCTCACCGGAGCCGACGTAGAGCTCCTCGACTCCGGCTGCTGCGGCATGGCTGGCCCCTTCGGCTTTGAGAAAGACAAGTACACCGTCTCGCAAACTCTCGCCAACCGGGTATTGCTCCCCGCCGTACGCAACAAAGCCGCCAACACCATTCTCGTCACCGACGGCTTCAGCTGTGCCGAACAAGTCACTCAAAACACCGACACCAAACCCATGCACTTGGCCGAAGTCCTCGCCAAACCACTGCGCGACTAGCTTCGCGCACTACGACAAGGCATAAAATTCCTCCATGCCGCACTTGGTTGAAAAAGTCAGCGCAACCGGCCGAACCCGCAATCTGCTCGTGCTGTCTCTGCTCCTGTATGTGGCAGGGAGAATCCTGCAGCTCTACTCAGATAGAGTTCCAACTCTACTCATCGTTGTTCTTCACGTAATCCCGGCCGCCGCCTTCGCATGGATCCATGGCAGTCTCCTCTACCGCATACGCGGTGTTCTGGTCTTCACGGCGCTCTGTCTCGGCAGTGGAACATTCTTCGAAAGCCTCAGTCTCCGCACAGGCTTCCCCTTCGGCCACTACTACTTCACCGATCTCATGGGCCCCAAACTCTTTCAGCTTCCCATACTCCTCGCACTCGCTTATCTGGGCATGGGTTATCTGTCATGGGTCCTCGCGCTTTTGATCCTTGGCCGCAGAAGCGACCCGCCGCAAGGCCGTCGAATCGTCTTCCTTCCGTTGATCGCAAGCTGCATCATGGTCGCGTGGGATCTCTCCATGGACCCCATCTGGGCCAATATTGATCACGCGTGGGTTTGGAAAGAAGGAGGATCCTACTTCGGCGTTCCCATCAGCAACTTCCTCGGCTGGTTTCTCACAACCTACCTCTTCTACCAGGCATTCGCTCTCTACCTGCGAAGGCGACGCACCGCATCGCTTCCATCCCCACTCTGGCGCCTCCCTATTCTCTTCTACGCCGCATCCGCCGCCGGAAACATCCTCCTCTTAGCTCAACCCGGAACCCCCTCCGTAATCACCGACCCTTCAGGCAGACACTGGCTAGCCTCAGAGATCATCCACGCAACTGTTCTCGTCTCACTCTTCCTCATGGGAGCATTCGCATTGATCGCATGGCTCCGGTTTCGCAATCCGGCGAAGTCTTCTCAGGTCTTCGATGCCACCCTTCCCCAAACTGATCTCAGCACTCAGTGAGTAGTACCCATCACTCACTCCGGCAACTTCCTTTACGCATCCAATCGATCCGATCCCGAGGCGCGGTCAAACGGTGATTCGTTACGCTAGCCCCGAATTCGTCGCCGCTCACCCGACTTAGCAGCGCGTCGCAAGAAACAAATTCCGCCGCCGCGTCCGCGCATCGCTGAAAACCGCGTCTACTCCTATGAGTCTTCCATCGGCTCCACGAGGGACATGAAAAAAACAACTGCACTCAGTCGCCGCACCTTCCTCACCAATACCCTCGCTCTCGCGACGACCCTCGAACTGCAACGTGCAGCCTTGGCCCTCGGCCTTCTGCAAAACTCCGACGTCTGCAAGCTCACGCCCGAGCAGGAGGTCGGCCCCTACTACGTCGCCGACGAACTCCTTCGCTCGAACATCGTCGAAGACCGGCAAGGCGTCCCCCTCGAACTTCGCATCGCAGTCCTCGACGCGCGCACCTGCAAGCCGCTCTCCAACGCCGCCGTCGACATCTGGCACTGCGACGCCCTCGGTCTTTACTCCGGCTACACCACCCAGAACCCCATGGGGCCCGGAGGCCCTCCTGGCTCGCCTCAAGGCGGACCACCGCCCGGGCCGCCACCAGACTTCGACCCTACTCACCCGCACAATCGCCCAGGCCCACGCGAGGGCTTCGGCCCGCCACCCGAAAACCATCCCACGGACAAGCTCACCTTCCTCCGTGGCATTCAAATCACTGCGCCAGACGGCTCCGTAAACTTTCGCACCGTCTTCCCTGGCTTCTACATGGGCCGCACCAACCACATCCACTTCAAAGTCCGTATCGACGGCCACGAAGCAAACAAGACCTACGCCGCCGGCCACACCTCTCACGTCGGCCAGGTCTTCTTCCCCGAAGAAATTGCAACGCAGCTCATGCAGCATGAGCCCTATACCAACCACAAGATCCACCGCACCACCCAGGCCGAAGACCACGTCTTCAGCGATCAAAATGGCCAACTCCAAATCGCGAATCTCAAGCCCCTACACGCCGGTGACTTCTCCAAAGGCCTTCGAGCAGAACTCATCGCAGCCGTCGACCCCTCTGCAACGCCACCAGCCCAGCGAATGGATGGCCCGCCCCCACGATCCTGACCTCACAAAGATGCCAAACCCACATCTCTTCGAATAAAATCTCCGCTGTAGAAGTTGTAATGCAGAGGTCGAAGAGACCATGGACAAAAAGCGGCGGTGGACGATCCCGAAGAAAAACGAACTTCCAGGCTCCCACCGAAAATTTTGCGGCGCTATCGTTCTCGTGTTCGCGCTCGCTGCGAGCAGCAACAACGCGCAATCGCAAACCGAAACAATCCCACCGGCACAACCTTTAGCGACAACAACTCGCTCAACTCCCACTCTTCACGTCTACACCAATCTCAAACAGGTCCCGGTCCTCGTGCTCACTCACGACTACGAGCGAATGAAGCCGATCGACCCCTCGGGGTTCCGTTTGAGCCTCGATTCCGGTCCACGTTTCCGCCCTACCTACGTTCGCCGTGAGGGCGATGATCCAATCTCCCTGGCAATCCTCATTGACGCAAGCAAACCCGACAACGAGCTGCTGCCGTCGCTCATTAAAGCCATCGCTGCCCTCCCGCCTGATTTCCTCCATCCACAGGATCGCGTCTCGGTCTATGCCATCGATTGCTCCCTGATCCGCACGACCTACGACTCCGCGGCCAACCCGGCGGTACTCACTGACGGGGTTCAAAGAGCCATGGCGCCATGGCAGATCCGTCAAACGCAAAACGACGAGCTGAAGAAACAAAAGAAGGTCCCTCCACCACCTTGCAGGACACGCCTGCCGCTATGGGACTCTATGGCAGAGGTGCTCAACGACCTCGACCAACAGCCAGGGAGACGCGTACTCTTGGCCGTCACCGATGGCCAGGACACGGGCAGCAGAACTCTCTGGAAAGACGTCATGACCCATGCACAAACACACTCCGTGACTGTCTTCGGTCTGGTGCCAACTCCAACCTTCATCGTTGGGAAGCCACGTGAAGTATCAGAGATATTTCACGTAGACTCGCCCTTCTTCCGAGGCCCCGAGGACAAGTTCGAACAGATATGCGTGCAAAGTGGTGGAATCCAGCTACAGGCCAGCGAGCACACCACCATGTATCGGCTCAAGGAGTTCACGCAGATGTTGCGGGAGCGCTATATCCTCGAATTCCCGCGTGCGACCAACGAAGAGGCAGGCATTCACACACTCGCGGTGACTTACAAAAAGAAGAGCAACCTCTACATTGCAGCCACCGGAATCTCAGTTCCGGTTGCAAGCGAAGAAGAGAGAAAAGGTGCGAACACCATTCAAGCCGATCCGTCGCAAGCACCAACAGAAGGCGACCGGAAGGTGCTCAACCCGAAGCAATAAGTCTCATCGTCTACGAACCAACAACCTTTGAGTCGTGAGCGAATTTGTACATTCGATGGCCTCGAAGCTACACAGCAGGGGCTCATCCCGGGGATCACCCTTTACTTCCTCTGGCCGCGCATCTCCGTCTCCTAATTGAGTTTTGTTACGACTTCGAAACGGCCCTGTTGTAGGCCCTAACTCCTTTGCTTGGAAATTTGGACATACCCCTTTAGCATGAGGATTTTACAGATCGAAACGTCGCGCAAACTATTGATTTAAATTTGTTTATATGCCGCATGCAAGGAGACGACACCCGCTGTCAACTTGCCACTCGTCACACCAACCATCTACGCTAGCCACGAGAACAAATCCAGACAAAACCATGACGATCAAACAAGAAGTCGAAGCCATCCTCGCGCAACTCGGCGTCCCCGCTGTCACCGGCAACCTCACCGTCCGCACCCCCATCACCGGCGAGGTCATCGCGCAGATCCCCACCATCACCGCCGACGACGCCAAAAAGGCAATCGCCCAGGCGCACGCTGCCTACTTAGAGTGGCGTAACGTCCCCGCTCCCAAACGCGGCGAACTCATCCGTCTCCTCGGCGAAGAGCTCCGCGCCAACATCGAACCTCTCGGCCGCCTCGTCACCATCGAAACCGGCAAGCTCCTCTCCGAAGGCCACGGCGAAGTCCAGGAGATGATCGACATCTGCACCTTCGCCGCAGGCCTGTCGCGCCAGCTCGCCGGGCTTACCGTCCCCTCTGAGCGCTCCAAACACCGCATGATGGAGACCTGGCATCCCCTCGGCGTCGTTGGCATCATCTCCGCCTTCAACTTCCCTGTCGCCGTCTGGAGCTGGAACGCAGCCCTCGCCCTCGTCTGCGGCGACGCTGTTGTTTGGAAGCCTAGCGAAAAAACTCCGCTCACTGCCCTCGCAACGCAAGCTATCTTCGAGCGCGCAGCGAAAAAGTTCGGCAACATCCCGCAGGGTCTCGCGACACTTCTCATCGGCGACGCAAAGGTAGGCGAGCAGTTAGTCGACAGCCCGCTCATCCCACTCGTCTCAGCCACAGGGTCCACCGCGATGGGCCGTGCCGTAGCTCCAAAGCTCGCCGCGCGCTTCGCCAAAGCCATCCTCGAACTCGGCGGCAACAACGCGGCCATCGTCGCACCCACCGCCGACCTCGACCTTACCCTCCGCGCCATCGCATTCTCCGCCATGGGCACCGCAGGCCAGCGCTGCACCACCCTGCGCCGCCTCATCGTCCACACCGACGTCTACGACAAGCTCGTCCCGCAGCTCAAAAAAGTCTACAGCTCAGTCGTCATCGGTGACCCCGGCACATCCGGCACTCTCGTAGGGCCACTCATCGACGAGCGCTCCTTCAACGCGATGCAAAAGTCACTCGAAGAAGCACGCAGCGCAGGCGCAACCGTCACTGGCGGAGAACGTATCTCCACACCTAACGGCGACGCCTTCTACGTCCGCCCCGCTCTCGTCGAGATCTCCTCTCAAACCGAGACCGTAAAACGAGAGACCTTCGCGCCAATCCTCTACGTCCTCAAGTACACCGACTTCGCCGACGCCCTCGCACTGCACAACGACGTCCCCCAGGGCCTCTCCTCGTCGATCTTCACCATGAACCTCCGCGAAGCTGAGCTCTTCCTCTCCGCGACCGGCTCAGACTGCGGCATCGCCAACGTCAACATCGGCACCTCTGGCGCGGAGATCGGCGGAGCCTTTGGCGGCGAAAAAGAGACTGGCGGCGGACGCGAGTCCGGCTCCGACGCATGGAAGCAGTACATGCGCCGTGCCACTAACACCATCAACTACGGAACAGACCTGCCGCTCGCACAAGGCGTCAGCTTTGATATCAACTAACTACGAACGTCCGCGCTGACTATGCTGCAAGCCCCAGGGTCGAGTTCACCGTAGCCAGCGCGGCCTTCTCCTCCTCCGAGACAAGGACGCCTCCGAAGCCAAGGAAACCACCTTCCTTTGTGGCCTCCGCGGTCGCTTTAGCAACTCCCGCCAGCCACTGCTTCACCTCGGTTGCCTCTTCAGGCGACGCCTTCTGTGCCAGCAGATCCGAAGTCCGCTTCAGGATCTCCGTCGCGGCTCCCTGCACCTGCGCCGGGGTAGCACCCGCGGGTGGCTTGGGAATCGACATCTTCTGAGTCAGGTCCTGCGCGAGATCTTTCAACAGCGGCGTCTGCGCTGATCCCACCGCCTGCAGGATCATCTTGCCCGCCGCCGTAGACTCCTGAACGAGTCCGATCGGTCCACTGGGGCTGGCCGCCACCACCAGGATGCTGGCCATAAACGGAGAGGAACGCAGAAGGTCCCACTCATCAACGCTGAAATCTGCTCGTGTGCTCATAGAAAGTAGCCTTCCGCCCCATCGCAACCACGTTCGCCGCCGACAAGGGCTCTTGGGATTCGGGCAGCAAAGGATTGGCCCACCAATCACTGCCGGACTTTGAGGCTATCGAGACGGCTGTGCCCTGTCAATCGAAGCACCGTGAATTTTGCCCGTCTCGCGCAACATTCGAAGCCTTCCAAACCCACGGCAAGCCGGTTCACCCTGCGCCGCTCGCTACAAAAAAAATGGCTGCGACGGTGTCATCCGCCACAGCCATCCCTCTTCCGAGAGCTACTTCGCAGGAGCAGCGACCTTCCCTGCCAAGTGTCCATCCATATCGGCCAGTACGTAAGACACCACAGCCAACATCGCAGCGTTTTTCCTGAACTCCTTCGGATCGACCTTATCCAACGTGTCCGCCTCGGTATGGTGCCAATCGAAGTAGTGCAGATCCTCCGTCCGCGGAGCCAGCGCAGGCACACCATCATCGGTTAGCGGTTCAATGTCTGACCCGCCCCCGCCCGGCAAAACCATATCCGCACCAATCGGCGCTAGCAGCGAAGCGATATCCTGCAAAGCAGCGAACGACTGCTGCTGATCCGCCGGCAGCTTGCTCAAATCAAACGCCGGAGCACCCGGCATCATCGACTCGAATCCGCCATACCCCATCCCCATTGGCTTCTCAGCACCTTCATCCATCTCGATCGCCGCAACTTGATCGGCTAACTTGTCGCCAATCACCTTGCGATACTCCTTCCCGCCGCGTTCTCCGTTCTCTTCATTCACCCAGAACACCAGCCTGATCGTCCGCCTCGGCTTCAACCCCAGTTTATGAAGCAGCGTCACAGCTTGATAAGCCGCCATAATCCCCGACCCATCGTCCTGCGCTCCCTGTCCCACATCCCACGAGTCGATGTGCCCACCAATCACCACCACCTTCTCCGGATGCTCGCTTCCAACAATCTCGCCGATCACATTCCCAGCCTTCACATCCGCTTCCATATGCGCATCCATCTGCAGATGCACCTTCACCTGGCCGTCCTTACACAGCCGCTCGATCATTAGCGCGTCCTCAACCGAGATCGCAGCCGCCGGAATCTTCGCCACCTTCTCGTCGTAGTAGAGCCCGCCAGTATGCGGCGTCTGCATCGCCAACCCCGTCGCGGACCGAACCAGCACTGCCACCGCACCCTTCGCTGCTGCTTTCGATGGCCCAAGCGCCCGATACATCACATTCGCCCCATAGCCATGCCAGCCCGGATTGAACACCACAATCTTCCCCTTCACCTGCTCCGGCGACAGCGCGTCCAAAGCAGCAAAGCTCGGCACAAACACCGCATCCGCCGTAATGCCATCCTTCGGAGTGCCCACACTCATCCCGAGCCCCAGCATATGCAGCGGTCGCGTGATCGGCCCCGCCTCACCTTTGTAAGTCATGTTGGCCGACTCATTTCCCCTCACCCAATGCGGCACCATCACCGGCTGCACCGACACATTCTGCAGCCCTGCCTTCCGCATCAACTCCGCACCCCAAGCGACGGCAGTGTTCAACTGCGGAGAACCACTCAGCCGCTTTCCAATGTGATCGCACAGATACGTCAGCGCAACATATCCATCGTCATCCGTCTCAGACGCCTGCAAAATTTTATCCGCGTCAGCCTTGTACTTCGCCGCGAGCGGGCCGTTGACGGCTGGCATCGAAACCGGCGGCGGCATATCGGGCGTACCCATCTGAGCCAGCCCCGTCTGAACGAACAACAACGCAGCTCCAATACCGACAGCGGCAACACCTCTCATGCGAATCTCCTTTTATTTGAACCGGATTCATTGACCATAAAACCTCACATCGCCAAACACAAGAACTTGAGCAAAATCAATGCCGCGTCTCCCTCAATTGGGAGAGCAGACCGCAACCCACGCCGCGGCCATCTCGCGTAGCATCTCAATAGCGAGCGCATGATTAACTTCCACCGAACTCCCCGCCGAATCCTCTCCCTTTGCTTCGCCTCAACCCTTGCGGCAGCGGTGCCCTTCGCCGCAGCTCAAACCCTCGCACGTCCCGGCTGGGTAGGTTCCGGCATCACCACCGACATCTGGTGGAAGCGCGCCATCATCTATCAAGTCAATCCCATCGACTTCAGCCCCGCCGGAGACAGTCCCCTCCACGGCATCGTTCATCGCCTCGACTACATCCACTCCCTCGGCACGGACGCCATACTCCTCACCCATCTCCAGGCCGACCCGGCTCACGCGGAAGCTATCGACCCCACACTCGGCAGCCTGGACGATCTTGATGATCTCCTCCGTCAGGCCAGCAGTCGCCACCTCCGCGTTTTGCTCGACCTCGACCCCGCGATTCCCAGTGCTGAACTCTCCGATGTCGCAAGGTTCTGGCTCAACCGAGGAATTGCAGGCTTCCACCTCAGTGGCAACAGCGATACAGTCCACAACCAGGCCGCAACACTTCGCACGACCACCGCCAGCTATCTAGGCCAGCGCATTCTCATTGCCGACTCTCCCATCGAGCAGATATCAACCGCAACCGCCAAGTCCGAAACCGCAACGTCCTCTCAACTTCATGCTCAGACAGAACCAGAGGCCACCGCGCGCCCCAGTCACCACGCACACTCCCGATCCCGACGACACTCCCACAGTCACTCAAGCTCTCAGTCCACGAGCCAACCCAATACGCAAACAACCGCTGGAACTCCCTCTCAAACAGGGAGCGCTTCCAGCACACAAACTCAATCAACCACTCACACCCAGGTTCACACCGCGCTCGACACCCACTCCCCGCAGCTCCTCCTCAACGATCGCATCGGCGCCATTACCTCTCTAAGCGCAGCCGCAATTCGCCCAGTCATCGACGATCTTCAGTCCGTCCAGCAAGCCGGTCACAGCCTGCCCCTTCTGGCAACCGACGGCCCCGGGTTCACCCGCAGCATGAGCCGTTATGCCGACGGAGTGCACGACCTCGCCATCGCCAAACTCCTCGCCACGCTTCTCTTCACTACGCGCGCCGAATCGCTTATTTACTACGGTCAGGAACTAGGTGTCCGAAACTCAACTGAACCCAACGCAACGACACCGTTGATCCTCTGGGATGCGCCTCCACCAACGAAGCCCGCGGCTGTCAGCGAAACGTACGTTCCGTATAAGCCGCCTACCACCACGGCAAACTCTATCCCTAACGCAGCGTTAGAAGACACCGATCCCGACTCTCTTCTGAACTGGTATCGGCAGCTTAGTTCCATCCACCACGGCAACGCCACTCTAGCCACAGGCACCAGTCTCACCATCAACCGCGACGACCAGAACGTTCTCGTAATCGTCCGGAAACCGAAGGTGGTCTCTGCCAGCTCGCCCGTCTTGATTCTGCTCTTTAATCTAACCGCACAACCGGTACAGCTCTCGCTTAAAGCCGACACGACAAAGCTGGGCCTGCGCGGAAGCTTTCTCAAAACCGTCCTGCGCTCCTACG
>Ga0302308_10001427_pt1 | contig 19469 bp, 18 predicted proteins | sample III_Palsa_E3_3_FD_200531 | JGI IMG/M metagenome (GOLD analysis project Ga0302308, IMG submission 200531) | Peat permafrost microbial communities from Stordalen Mire near Abisko, Sweden - III_Palsa_E3_3 | ecosystem: Environmental > Terrestrial > Soil > Palsa > Peat permafrost | place: Sweden...
GGTCTGCAACCTTCAAAAATGCAGGTATCAGAAACGGCGGCGGATGCCGAGGTTTTCGAAACGCGAAGGGTGCCGACGGGTGCTGAAGAAGCTAACTGACGGGATGCGCGTTTGTCATTATCCATCCGGAGCCTCACGTTTAAGTGTTGTTTCGGGAGCAGGTCGGCTTGGTTGTTACCAAATGAGATCGGCATCCACAAACGCGAGCCGACATGCGGTGGCCGGGTAAGGTCAGGCGAGGATTAAGAACGAGCATGGTCTCAAGGTATTTTCATCTATAATTTGCCGTGCTGGCGGTTCCTCGGGGCCTGGGAATCTCCACAAGAATTCACCCAAGCACTGACATGCGAACTCAAAGACTGGCGTCGGAACGTCATCTGGTTCTATTGGCAATGACGGCCATCATTCTGCTCTCTCGCGTCAACCTGATTGCGCAGCAGCCTGCGATCACGCGAATCGTGATTGAGAAAAAGCCTGGTGTCGCAGACGGTGAAGCCAACGCCACCGTGGAGGGGACGCTCGTCGTAAAAGGAAAACGAACGATAGGAAACAAGAGCGGACGCATCGCAACGCACGCGGTCCAAGCTTGGCCGATCATGCACGGCCAAGCCGCGCTCCTGTTACTGTCACCTGAGAAGAAGGGGCAACAATACCGCGTCCACTATTATGAGCTGCATTCCGGAAAGTGGCGCTCTCTCGGGCAGGTGCCATTTGCCCAGGCAACTTTGGCGGAGGCAGAGGTGGGATCTGCGCCCTGGGCTTTTGCCATCGGAGGTATTTCTCTCGGAACAAGCTCTGACAGAAAGCAGCAGGTTATCTTTGCCGGGGACCAGCAAATGATTCACGCCGAGCTGAAGGGCGCTTCCGCCCCCCGGTTCGCCGGCGATTCGTTTTTCTTTCAGTCGGCTGGCCAGGAACAGCAGCTTAAAATCTCCGATCTCCTTGGGCAAGAGGCTGTCGGTCATATCTATGCCGTTCCCAACACTCTTTCTGCGAACGGCTTGCACGCGGCCTACCTTCAGTTTCGTTCTAACGGGGAATCGATTACCGTCACTTCGACTGGTGAAGTTCAAGAGAGTCGCTGGCTCACGGACGGTTCCAAGCTCTTCATCCTTCCGACGAAGGTTCCCGGAGCCACCTGGGATCTCGCCGACCTGAAAGTCGTTACGGGGATTCCGGCAGGAAGCAGGTTGAACGTACGTCTCCTCCACCCACTCTCGTCCCGCACCGCCAAAAAGGATATGCCGGTTACTGCCATATTGATTTCGCCGGGAGTATTCGGTGGCGCCATCCTGATTCCGCAAGGAAGCGAATTTGATGGGACCATTGTCGCTGCGCACGGCGTCAACTGGGGTATCCGGCACGAAACCGCAGCACTTACGCTACATTTTGACTCCGTCAAACTTCCAGACGGGAGTAAGTTGCCGATTGATGCGCAGGTTCTTCAGGTAGAAAATTCCCGAGAAAATGTAACCACAAATGGCACGATTCAAGGAGTACGGTCAACAGGAACCATAGGACATTCCGCGGAGAACGATATCGCCTCGATAGTGCAGATTGATCCCATGGCCTATTTATTTGCGACGGCCTCGGGACCCGCCGTCCTTGGATTCGCGGAGCCCGAGATTCTCTTCAATGCCGGTACAGAATTCGATATTGCATTCAACAAGCCTGTCATCACGGCGACGCAATATGAGCCGCGGGTCCCTCGAATGAATCTCTCTGGAACTCCAGCTGAACAATTCAATGCCCTGCTAAGGGGGCTTCCTTTTCGCACTCAGACGGAAGCGACACACACTCCTTCTGACATTACTAACTTGATCATTCTGGGACAGCCTGCCTCTCTTCGCCATGCGCTCTATGCCGCTGGCTGGGTCTCTGCCGACACACTTGATGCTGCGGCCGCCTTTGAGACAGTAAAGACGGTCTCTGGAAACCAGAACTATAGCCAGGCCCCCATGTCGGTGCTGATTCTGGGAGACGAGAAACCACTTTTCACCATGGAGAAAAGTACCGACACGTTCTCATCTCGCCATCACCTGCGTGTCTTCGCCACCGGGAAGATCTTTGATGGAGAACCGGTCCTGACAGCTTCTTCCACGCAGGATATCGGCATCGCTTTTTCAGCGAAGCAAAAGACATTTATTCACGTAATCGATCCATATATCGACAATGAGAGATCCAAGGTTGCCAATGATCTCGCCTTCACCGGGTGCGTGGATGCGACTGAGTTAGCTCCAAGGCCCTGGATACCGCAGGATGCCTACAACTCCACTGGCGATCATTTATTTACAGATGGCGACGCGGCGATATTGAAGCTCAACGATTGCGCCAATCCGAACTCTACACCGACTACGACGGCAAAACGGGCGCCACTTTTTGAACGCAGCACTCGAGACACGATGCTGACTATCAAAGACACCATATATAGAAGCAACGTCGTATATACCGGCATATCGGGCGGAATAGGGCTACACAAATACCTTTCAACGCGAAATGAGTTGGGAGAGGACGCTGGCAACTGGAGGAAGAGTGACGCATCCGGCAATGAGTACAGCGTCGTAGGTGCGCCGAAGCGACAAAACTGGAGCGGAACAAGCGTCTCATCGACTTCTGAACCAGATGCCGAAGCACGTGCGCGCATAGAAGCGCACAAGTGGGATCCACCGCGTTTTGAGATCGCACTCAATCTTGGGTATTCCAATTATAGAACCCATGAGAATGAAGGAGCTCAAGTCGGAGCGTTCTCAAGTAATCCAGCTAATTGCGACTATCTTCTCGAAATGGGCGATGAGCTTGGTGATGGATGGGCTGCCGGAGTCTCCTTGACTATGAACAGTTGGAAATGGGTATCCAATGAATTCACCTACATGCGGCAACAGACGAAGTTTAATCTTGTCGGTATCAGCGACACCGATACTTGTCAGGGACCGACACCGCAGCCGGCTCTGAATGGCCCTCCGGTCGGTTGGGCTACACGACGCTTCGCCTACAACACAGTTCTCAATCTGCGGCCGCCGCGATCGAGATGGCGGCCATACATCACTGCGGGACCAGCCCTGCAACTACTTGCGCTTGCTGACGCTCCGCTCAAAACGCCCAGCGGTTTATTTCATCTTGGGCTCTCCAACATCGGACTCATTCAGGCAGGGATTGATTTCGGTAATACTCCGCCGCTCGAGGGAGGCGGAATCTATCAGCTCGCGCTCCAATACGGCGCAGGTTTCAAATATCGAGTACTTCCGCGGCTTACGGTACGTGTGGATTACGCAGAGACGTGGAGCGCAAATCCTCAAGTAATCAAGAAGAGTTATAAAGGATATCTTCCACCGGGACTTGACAACACATACACCACGATAGTGACCGACGTATCATCACCCTTTAAGTACATCCAACAGAGAGCCACAGTAGGTTTTGCCTTCACTTTCTGAGGAAAAGGTTGAATAGAGTACGACGATAGAAAAGAGCTTAAGAAGTCGTCTCCGATGACCTGGCTTCTGGTATTTGACAAGTGATTGGTCATGATAAGTCGGCCTATCGGCAATGATCGTCCCTACCGCGACCTCATCGAGCGGCAGATCAGCTAAGTAAACGTTGGCTTGTAGGAACCAGTCGCTTGATGCTGAACCTCGGTGGAGGTCTGCGTCACATATCCTGGGCAGACTATTTATTCAGATGACTCTGGTTCCGCTCGAATTGATTGCAGGGGTACAGAAGGGTGCCGAGACCACTCGGGGAAGAAGTGCGGTGGGCAAACGCGAACCGAGTTTATTTGTGACGACCAAGTCGACATCTCGATCTTAATCTCCCGTCGATGGTCGCAGCAGCAGCAATGCGAGAACAACAAGTGTTGGCCCCATCACATGCGCCGCACGGCGAAGCCTCTCTGTTGGGAAGTGTTGAACCCACCAATTTGCGGTGGGATTGGACGACCGATTGAGAGGCTTCTTCAACCGGAATGCGCGGCGGATTCTGAGCATCTTTGCACCTCCGCTGACTTGGTGTCAGCATGGCGCAAACCTAAGGGCGCTGAGGATGCGGCGTCCAATAACAAACAGAGAGTTTGTTATTCCAATGCGTGATAACAACAGAACAGAAGAGGTTTGAAATGTCGGCTCTTGATGAGCGTCAACACTACTGGAAGCGGGGAAAGGCGTCCAGGCGCGAGATGCTTAGGTGTCCCGCAGATAGAGTTCGATGGCCTCGGTTGTCCAGGTGGAAATCCCGCTGCCAAAGAAATTACGATCTTCTGTCCAAACGGGGCACTTCAACAGGAGTGAAGTCGCCACGATAGGCCAGTCATCTACATCACGGGATACCATGCGGTCCCGAGCAGAGGATTCGTACTCTTCGTACAGCTCGTTGTCCACGACCTGGACGATGCGCGACAAGTGGTTGAGTACGAGAATTCCAGGCGCGGGCTCGATCTGCCGTTTTGCGGCGATGAAGGAGATGTACTTGGGGCATCGAGAAAGCAGATTTCGGGAGTGAAGAAGAGTACCGAGTCTTCGTAGATTTCGAGCAGGCTCCGCACTCGAGTCCCAAAGACGGCTCGAAGAAGAATATTCGCGTCGACGACGAGCCGTTTTTGATCGGCCATTGTTTCTACTTCGCCTGTCTCTGCTTGAAGTCAGCGATGACTTCCTCTTCCGAAATCCCACCAGCATCGAGGATCTCCTGCCAACGGGCGGCAGCCTCCCGCAGAGCATCCTTGTCAGCTTCGGTTCGCTTTGGGCGGGCGGGGATGAAGTAGCCTACCGTGTCACCGTGGCGAGTGATCGCGACCGGCGACTCCGACGCGAGCAGGTATGTGGCGAGCTTGTCGCGAAACTCTCTCATGCCAACTTTCACGGGCTCCATGGTTACTCCTTGCGTACTCATGTGTACGCAAGGAGTAACCATGTGGGCCCAATCCAGGCCCAATTCTGGAAGTCGACCGACTCGGAGCTGCTGGCTCAATTGTGTTCAAATTTCACTATATGTTCGCTTTGCGCCTCCCCGCTTTGGGAGCGGGGAGGGCAAAAAGAAGTTGTTTCTCACTGCCGGTTATTTCGGCAGCTCACGGCCCGGCGCCCGCTGCGTCACTTCCTGAACGATCCACGCGTTGCCATCGGGGTCTTGGAAGGCAACGTAGGAGCTGTAGCTCTTGCGCTCAGGATCAGGACCGGGGATGCGTGCTTCAGGGGAAAACGGCGAACCGTGGAAGACGTCGGTCGCCTCAACACCGCTGGCCACGATGTGCATTTGCGCCGCCACAAAGAGGGCAGGTGACGAGAAACTCTAGTGTCGTACTGATATCGCTCCGGGTCCGGAACAGTGCGGATACGTCAAGATCACCTATCTTTATGGATTTCCTATGCACATCAGCGCGTTTGTCCTCATGGTAGCTACCGCCGCGGCTTCTTACGACATATATAGGGCAAAAGATCCACGGGAAATCTGATCTGAAATACAGATCCTCTCAATGGCATGCTTTCGACGGTAAGCGCGACCCTCCACTCCATTGAGTCGCTTACTCACCTCGCCCGCTGAAGACTTTCAAGCCTACGCGACCGCTCGCCAGAGCAGGGGCGCAGACGCACACTCTAAAAAGATCAAATTGAGTTACAAATTGATTTCAGACGCGTCTCCAAAAATGCGGTCGAAACCAGCTTAAGGTTGCTGAAATCAACCTGAAGTAAACCTTAATATCAACAAAAAAACGCAAATCGGCGCTGTTTTGTCGGCCATTTAACACCCCAGTTACAGAAATGAAGTGGTGCGTTCACAGTTCGATCTTACGCTCGGTTTCACCATGAGACAAAAAAGACTGAGAGCCATGCTGACGATCCTTTTTGCATCAGCAACTCTCCACGGGCAAGTGCAGCAGATCAACGCTGCTGTGGACAAGTCCACCAAACCGATTCAACACAACGCTTACTTCATCGACCCCACCCTACTCGATCTCACTCTGATCTTTCCACCGCCTCCGGCACAGACGTCAGAGATAACCAAAGCCGAACTCAGTGAAATTCATCGCATCGAGAAGGCTCGCACGCAGGAGCAGATTGCCGCAGCACAGGCCGACGATCAGAAAGAAGACATCTTGCTGTTCAAGCAGGCCTTCGAGAAGGACTTTACAGGAGTTGCGTTGCCTCTCACGGCCGATCTCTCCGTTCACATCCGCGACGATGAGGAGGTCCTGGGCAAGCTGCTGAAGAGCTCCTTCCATCGTCCACGCCCATTCCAATTCGACAGCAGCCTTCACGCGGTCTGCGCACTGAGCAAAGAGCCGAACTCGTATCCCAGCGGGCACACGCTCTCAGGCTATCTTCTTGCGTTCACGCTGGTGCAGATGATGCCTGAGAAGCAAGAGCAGATCCTTCAGCGAGCCGACGACTACACTCACAGCCGTCTCGCCTGCGGGGTCCATTATGCGAGCGACGTCGAGGCAAGCCGCAATATCGCTTACGTCATGTTCGGCTACATGCTGGCAAATCGGCGCTTTCAGAAAGAGCTTGCGGATACGCGCGTAGAGACGCGACAGCATCTTGGACTGCCGCTGACGACGTCTCACACCTGACGCTTTGGCTTTCCTGTTGAGTAATCAGACGCGCGATCCGCAAACAACATCCAGCTCGAAGATAGACAACCCTGAACCAGATTTGTACGGGAGGAACAATTGAAACAGAATCATAAAACTTACCTGAGTCGCGTGCTCGCGATCGTGTGTTTCGCGGCAATCTATTTGATCTCATCGGCTTGCAACCTGTACGCACAGCAACAGGATTCCTCGGCGTCCATTTCCGGAAGGGTTGTTGACTCGAAGGGGGCGCTCGTCCGCGATGCGGCCGTCATCGTGAAAAATCAGACGACCGGCGCGGCCAGCCAGGCAAATGCCGATAACGTCGGGCACTTTACGGTGACTGGCATTCCATCAGGGCGCTACACGCTCATCGTGAATGCAAAGGGTTTTGCCTCAACGACCCAAGAAGACGTGCAAGCCTCGGCGCACCCGGCCGAAATCTCTATAACTCTTGCCATCGGCAGCTTTGCACAAAGTGTCGAAGTGCAGGCCAACAACTCCATTGCAAGCCAGCATGCACTCTCGCAGGGCTCGCTCGATGCGGAAACAGTCCAATCCAACATTAGCGGCGAGTTCATCAGGAACTTCACGCCGGCCACAACCGATTTTTCCGAACTCATCAACATTGCCCCGGGCACTATCAGCTACAATTCCAACGGTGTGGGACTCGGGCAGGGAACGATGTATTTTCGCGGCTTCGTGGACGGCGATTACAACATCACCTGGGACGGCATCCCCTTCAACGACAGCAACAACCCCACCCATCACTCGTGGGCCTTTTTCCCCGGACCATGGATCGGTGGTGTCAATTTCGATCGCAGCCCCGGCACGGCATCGACCATCGGGCAAGCGACCTTTGGCGGTTCCATCAATCTGCTCTCTCCGGAGATGCCAACTGAGCAGTCCATCCAGACCCAGGTTTCGTACGGATCATTTAACACCCTGCTGGTCGATGGACAATACAGCACCGGCATGCTGGGCCCACACAAGAACCTCGGCGTCACGCTGGATGTGCACCACATAACCAGTGATGGCTTCCAAACCTTGAACTATCTGCAACGCAATGCCGGAGATATCAAGGTCTTCTACAGGTTGTCGGATCGCACCACCATTACCGGATACAGCGGTGTCGTGCGCCTCTTCGGCAATGCGCCCAACGTCTCCCCCTACCGCGCCCAGATCAACACATACGGCTGGAACTACCTGATGGAGAACAACGACCCCACCAGCGCGTTTTACCAGGCGTACAACAGGAACACGGTCCCGACGGACTTCGAGTATGTCGGCGTTCACTCCTCGCTCAACCACGGCTGGCAGGTGGATGTGAAGCCCTACACCTACAGCTATAACAACGCGCAGTACTACGCCAACGACAACCCGAACGATACGACCGGCCTTGCTACCGGCCCCAACGGCACCAGCGGATGGATCACCGAGGCCAACTGCTCCATAGCAGTGAATGACTCGAACGGTACGAGCGCACCTTGCGCAGTCGACAAACTCAACAGCTATCGCAAGTATGGCGAGACTTCGACGGTCAGCCAGAGTTCGAAGTATGGCGTCTTCCGCGCCGGGCTCTGGTATGAGTGGGCAACCAGCGATCGCTATCAGTTCCCCTCGGATCCGCTGACCCGCCAGGACCAGTCCGTGCCCAACTTCCACGAGAATTACTGGACCAACTCCTATAACCCGTACGCCGAGTTTCAATGGCATGCGACGCAGAAACTGACCGTCACCGTTGGCGATAAGTACGCCATCTACACCCTGGACTTCAAGCAGTTTGCCGATAACGGCAAGGTGGTGGGGAATCTCAATGGCGCGCCTTTCACTACGTCCTCCGGTAGTTCGGGGGTCAACTTGCCTTCGGCGTCCGCAAACTTCCGGCTGACAAATAACTGGTCGGTCTACGGCCAATATGGCAAGGGCGACGAAATTCCTCCGACCAGCGTCTTCGACGTCACAGGTGGCGGCAAGGAAGTCTCCAAAATCCCCACGCCGCAGCTGACGAACACGTATCAGTTTGGCACGGTCGTAAAGCTGAACCGCGTGACCCTGGACGCGGATTACTTTCATGTGAAATTCCAGAACAACTACATCCCGTTCCTAGTGGCCAACCCCAACAATCCGGGTTTTGACCTCAACGAGTACTTTCTGGGCCCGGACTCCTTCACGCAGGGTTTCGAGGCGGAGGCCAATGCCTCGCTGGGCTATGGCTTCAACGTCTATGCCAATGGAACGGTAGGGAAAGCCAACTACACCGGAACCGGCGTCCCCTCCGGTCTCAATGTGGCTGACACGCCTGCTTACACCCAGGGCCTGGGCTTGACCTATCAGGCGCATGGAATGGATCTGGGCCTCATCGAGAAGCGCGTCGGCGGCTACTACAACGACAACGGCGCGTTTCACAATCAGGCCTATGTTGCACCTTACAACAACGTCAATCTCTTCCTGAACTACACCATCCGCAAGGAATCGTTCTTCGACGGGTCGAAGGTCAGTTTCAGCATCAACAACCTCTTCAACAGCGAAAACGTCACCGATATCTTTCCCTTCAACAGTCCAACGCCTGTGGGCACATCGGCATACCTTGCGACCACTGCCGTCTCGCAGCTGGATCAGCTCAACCTGACCTCAGGACGCAGTTTTGTTGTCAGCTTCAAATTGGGGATGTTCCCAGGCCGCCACAACTAATCGCACCCAGCCATGCCGTGCCGGTGCTTTTACCGGCATGGCATGGCTCCCAAATTGAGAGCTGGGCTCCTCGAAAGATGTCGATCCGATCGACATGCTGCGCGCCATCTATGGGATCTTTCCGACCCCCGACGATGCCTTCGCAACGCAACAGCTAGCGGGCCTGTTTCTCAGTGTTTATTTCCTGTTCCAATGCCGCCAATCCGGCCAGAATCGACCTCTTGAGTGATCTGCTGGATGGCGCTTACACCCAGCCAGTCGCAGTCTTGGTATCGGCAAGACGTAGAAGCGCAGTACCCGCGCCGAAAATGCATCGCGAACATATGCTCTCCCTGCGATCGGGTTTGGCGTGGAGTCATGCTTAGGCGCGCGGTTGATCCGAGGTGAAGGCTGGGTCGGTACCAGGGATGTGAACAGTTGCACCCCCTTGACTACTGCGCAGGAAACGGCGACTTAGCCAGGCGCGAACTGGTTCGTCGTAGAGCTTGAGGCAGGCATAACCGATAGCGACGGACGTGCACCAGAGAAGAATACCCCAGCCGGTCCGCTGCTCGAGGGTGCGTGGGCCGCGCGCGATCCACGCTGTATAGATGTAAATCAGCGGGTAATGCGTGATGTAGAGAGGGTAGGAGATATCTCCGAAAAAGCGGCAGAGTCGGTTGGAGGCGGCTTCGGCGTCACGCTGGCCGGCACCGATTGCGACGATTATGGGGAAGACAACGATGATGCAGAAGGCTTCATAGAGGCCGTTCACCCAAAGGTGGTCGGGACCGCCGAAGCGCGGAAGCGCAAAGCAGAGGGTCAGCAAAAGGCTGCACACATAAAAGCTATGGCGCAACCGGATGCGCATGCCGGAACGCATGAGCAGCATGCCTGCTAAAAATGGATAGAGCAGGCGCGCAAAGCCGATATGGAGTTGCACCCCGTTAGTCGCCCAGCCGCCGATGACGTCGCCCTCGCCGGTCAGCAGCAGATGAACGAGGAAAATGGCGGAAAAGGCGGCAAGCAGGCCGAGCCAGCGATTCGATAGCTTGCGCAGGCCGATAGCGTAAAGGATGTTGGCAACGTACTCGAAAAAGAGAGACCAGGCAGGGCCGTCAAGCGGGTGCATCTCATCCCAGCCGCGAATGTCGAGCTGGTACGGAAGCGGGAGGAGCGTGCAGCCAACGACCATGACGAGCAGCATTCTCCAGACCGGTGTAGCGGAAACAAGCGGGAATGCGGGGCCGCCCTGAAAGTAAAACAACGCGGCGCCAATCAGGCTGCCCATAATTACCATCGGTTGCAGGCGAATAAGGCGGCGCTTGTAGAAATCCCATTGGCTCATGCTGCGCCATCGATCGTCATAGGCATAAGCCACGACAAAGCCGGAGAGCAGGAAGAAAAAGTCGACCGCCATGTAGCCGTGGTTGATGATTTGGTTGAACCGGACGCCATGGTCGTTCGGCTCTAAGGTATGAAAGGCGACGACGAGGAACGCTGCGACGCCGCGCAGGCCGTCGAGTACCTCGAAGTGACTCTTAGGCAGGGGATCAGTGGACACACCGGCTACGTTACTCATGAGGTCACAGAAACTATAGAGCTCCCAGGGCATGGTTGGCCACCGCTGTCTCTCTGTCGCCGGATTCGTGCCAGATTCGAAGGAAGTGATTGCCTGGGAAGTACGTTCCCGCAAAGTCCGACGGTTCGGTGGTCGGAGCCAGGCGCTGGAGAGTAAGGTGCGGTTTGCCGACCACTCGGGAAGTATCGCATCGTGGCTCGAATCTGGTGTGTGGGGCCTTCTACGGCATCATACGGACAAATTACCCTGATCTGTCGGGGCAGTTGCAGTCTCGCGGCGGCCTTCCACCAGAAACACATGGAAATCCGTGGCCAGAGGCTCAACGTTGAGCTGCCGCATCATCAGTGCGATTTGACCTCGATGGTAGGTGGAATGGTTCGCCAGATGTTGCATCAAGTGCGCCAATCTGACTTGTGTTTTGTGAAAAGGCAGCATTGTTTCCAGGGATTCGGTTGTTATTCGATTCACGAACTCGGTTTGTTCTGCCCCCCAAATCTCGCGTGAACTGCTCAGCGGCGAGCACGGAGACCGCTTGCAAGACCCTGTTGTTCGTAGAGCAGGTGAATGTCATCTTTAGTCATGGTGGTGGCAGGTGGCCGACTCTCTTCTGGGGAATCTTACGTTACCCCGGGTGTTCTGCAAAACCGGAGGCGAAAGCATTTTCTGGCGTCTGGCGATTGTCCCGAGTGACGGGCTACCCAGAAGTAAGTAATCCCGTAGTACCTGCAAAGTCGCGTTTTGAGTAGGTTCAAGGTCGAAGTTTCTCATAACCCCGTTTTGCGCCGCGGTGTGAGCCACAGTCGGCGAGTCTCAGGACACTCTCGTTCCCCCTTCTGCACCCTCTTTGGCTGCATCGTCCGCCAAAACATGGATGAGCCGACCATCTCTTGTAACTTCTCTCGTTGCCAAGATAACTGCTACTTCTCAATTATGTGTGGTTTTATCAGCGGGCTGAGCTGAAGCGCGTATGCTAGAGTCGTCCCCCTTTATTAAATGGATTGTTGTTGCCAGTGTAATAGCCTTTGCGTCGATGAAGAAGGCATGTGCACAGGAAGATATCACCCGTAAACCTGCAAGCCGTCAAAGCGACAACAACATCGAGCCACACCGATCCCGGCAATTGGGTGGGTTTTTTGTTGGAGGATTTCCCCTGAACTACGTCGAGCAGGAGGGGGAGGGATTCACTTCCATGAAACACTCGAGCTGTTTAATGCCGGTTTTGAGGCTGGAAGAATGCTGACTGTCTCTCATGGTCCAGGGTTTTGCGGGGCCGAGGCGAAGCTGTTGTCGAGGTCATTCCTTTCTGGCTGGCTCATTATCCTGCACAGGAGGACGTAATTTATGTCCACGCAACGAATATCCCGGCCGTGATGGATTTTCGGAGTTTAACAATCACGGCATTTCCCTTACACCGCTTCTCTTTCGATGGAACGTTATGAAGCATGAGATCAGCAGATTTGTCCCCTGGGTTCAATTAGGTTCAGGTCTGCTGTGGACCTCTGAGCCTTTTCCTTTTGGAAATGGCCCAGGAGCCTATACAAGCAGGATTAACTTCACACCCCAGGTGGATCTCGGCGAAAGCATCTTTACAAAGAAGAACCAGAGTCTGAATCTGGCGGTAAAGGTCATTCATATTTCGAGCGCTGGTCTTGGCGAATACAATCCAGGAATTCCCATGAGCCTTAAGTTTAGTGTCGGTTATTCCTGGTGGAAGTAGGAAACGGTGGATTTTGGGTTAAGCTGCCACTACACTTTCGTATGACCTTTCGCCAGCAGGTCTCCGTCCTCATCGCAGAGATGTTCTTGTGTTTGCTGCCGTGTGGCAGCGTTTGCGCGCAAATATCCAGGGCTCCTACAGCTTCTTCAGCGGAAAGTCAGAAGTCCCAGGCGAAAACGGACGTTGGCGTCTCTCCTCCTACGGTCCGGATGATCCCGGTCGAGCGTGACGTCAAGCTCGAAGTTCTCGACTGGGGCGGGACGGGACGGCCTCTCGTTCTGCTCGCAGGTATGGGCGACACCGCTCACGTGTTCGACACATTCGCTCCGAAACTCGCTGCAAGGTATCACGTATACGGAATCACCCGGCGCGGGTTCGGTGTCTCCAGCAAGCCCGAGTTTGTGACGGCCAACTACAATGCGGCACGTCTTGGCGATGACGTTCTAGCCGTTATCGCAGCACTCCACCTGAGCCAGCCCATTCTGGCCGGTCACTCTCTTGCAGGAGAAGAGCTAAGCGATATCGGCTTTCATCATCCAGATGCCGTCGCCGGACTCATCTACCTGGACGCGGGCTATTCCTATGCCCTCTACGATCAGGCTCATGGACAGATCATGCTTGACGCTCTCAAGTTGCGCGATATGCTGCCGCAGATCGTGCCGGGCCAAATTCCCAACGATGTGGCCAAATCCTTGAATGAAATTCTGGAGCAGCTCAGGCTTGTAGAGAAAGAGATCGAGGAGTACCTACCGCTGTTGCCACCGTCGCCTTCTGCTTCGGGTCCACGGCCAGATCCTCCCCCCTATCTGTATGCCGTGTTCTCCGGCCAGGAGAGTTTCCCGACCATCCATGCTCCGGCGCTCGTGCTTTTTGCGGTACCTCACGATTTTGGTCCTACGGACCACTCCGCATCCCGCTCTCTGCTGGAGGCACGGGATCTAAAGATCACCGAGTACCAGGTTAAAGCCTTCGAGACACAAGTCCCAGCTGTGCACGTTGTCCGTATCCCGCATGCGAGCCATTACGTGTTCCGCTCAAATGAGCAGGAAGTCCTAAAAGAGATGGATGTTTTCATCTCTGCGCTCCCAAACTGACTTCACTCGCTTACCAGCCTTCCTGCCGAAGGCGCAGCGTGTGTCTCCACTGTGCTGACGTACGCTGCCGCATTTCATTGTCCTCGAAGACTTTACTCTGATCTCCAACATTTCCCAGCCCAGCTCAGAGTTTCAAGCCCGCACAGAATCGTCAAAGCCATCTATGATGGCAGACGTCGAGTCTCTTCCACAGTGAGGACAATGTGTACGAGTTGAATCGCAGAAGTTTTCTAAAGGTGGCGGGAACGCTAACCGCCGAAACGCTGGTCGCAACAAAGTTGCATGCGCTGACAGCGGTTCAAAACGAACCCACCAAACCCACCGGAGCAAACGATCAAATTCGGTTTGCACTCATCGGCGCGGGTATTCAGGGGCAGGCCGATACGAAGGTTGCGGTGCAGGTTCCAGACGTCAAGCTGGTTGCCGTGGCGGACTGCTATGACGGTCGGCTCGAACACGCGAAGGAGCTGTGGGGCAACGACATCTTTACGACGCGCGATTACAACGAGATCCTCGCGCGCAAAGATATCGATGCCGTCATCATCGCCACCCCCGATCACTGGCATAAGCGCGCCGCCATCGATGCGATGAAGGCCGGCAAAGACGTCTATTGCGAAAAGCCGATGATTCATCTTTATACCGACGGCCCGGAGATGATCGAGGCCGCCCGCTCCACTAATCGGATCATCCAAATCGGAAGCCAGCGCGTAAGCTCGATCGTTTATGCGAAAGCAAAGGAGTTGCTCGCATCCGGCGCCATCGGCAAGCTCAACATGGTGACGGCGCGTTGGGATCGCAACTCGGCGATGGGGGCATGGAACTATACGGTTCCACTCGATGCCTCGACCGAAACCTGCGACTGGCCGCGCTTCGAAGGCACAGCGTCCAAGATCCCCTTCAATGCCGAACACTTTTTCCAGTGGCGCAAATGGAAGGCCTACAGCAGCGGCGTTGCCGGCGATCTGTTTGTCCATTTGTTCAGCGGAACCCACTTCATCACCGGAACCAACGGGCCCACGCGTGCTATGGCCACCGGCGGCCTGCGCTTCTGGAACGATGGCCGCGATGTGCCCGATGTCATGCTCGGCCTCTTCGACTATCGCGAAGGCTTCAACCTCAGTCTGCGCGTGAACTTTGTCGACGGAGGTGAGGAGAGTGAAGGCCTCATCTTCACCGGTTCAGAAGGCACCATGGAGATTGCCGGCAACAGGGTCAGCGTCAGCCGCGTCCCGCGTCCATCGGAACCGGGCTACACCATCGGCACCTTCACCGAAGCTATGCAAAAGCGCATCCTCACCGAGTACCGCGAGAACTATCCCGTCACACACCCCTCAGGAGCGCCCGCGGTTGGATTTGAAACCTATGCGGCGCCCGCCGGCTATAGCGACAGCTACGATCACTTCAAGAATTTCTTCGCCTCGGTTCGCAGCCGTCAACCCATCGTCGAAGACGCTGTGTTCGGCTTCCGAGCCGCTGGAGCTGCCCTGCTAAGCAACCTTAGCTACGAACGCGGTACTGTAGTGAACTGGGATCCCAATGCGATGAAGCTCGTATAGATCCGGTCACCCTTTCGATCGGCCACCCGTGCAGTATGTCCTGAAATTTCGTCGACCTCTAACTGATGGAATGTCCTCGAGGATCGAATGGTGCATCGTAAAAAAAGAAGTGACTCGGTCGTGGTGAAGGCGCTTGCTCTCTTAATGGTTGCCGGCGTCTCGTTGCCTGCGCTATCGCAGACGATTCCGCCGCATAAGGCCGCTGTCGTTCTGTTCAATGGCAAAGACCTCAATAACTTCGATACGTTCCTGAAGAGCAAAGGACTGAACTACGATCCTGACCATGTCTTCCAGGTGGAGAACGGCGTTCTCCACGTTTCGGGCAAGGAGATGGGCTACGTCATCACTAAGCAGCCCTATCACTACTTCTATCTGCAAGCGGAGTTCAAGTGGGGCGAAGGCACCTATGGCGATCGAGAAGGCAAGGCTCGTGACAGTGGCGTACTCTACAACATTCAAGGCGACCAAAAGGCGTGGCCGCGGTCCATCGAGTTCCAGATAACCGAGGGAGGCACTGGAGATTTCTGGATGACTGACGGAGCCGCGCTCACCGGGCGCGATGGCAAGCGCGTGACAGGGCCTCCAGGCGGGGCGATGAAGATCGATCACTCCGGGAAAGGTCCTTCGCAAAACGTAGTCGGGTTTCGCGACCCGATCGGCGATCTGGAAAAACCCCACGGCGAGTGGAATCAATTGGTGCTGGTGGTTCACGGAAATGACGTGAAGCAGTACGTCAATGGAAAGCTTGCCAATGAAGGCACCGATCCCTTTCCCGCCGAAGGAAAGATCCTCTTCCAATCGGAAGGTTCAGAACTCTGCTTCAGGAATATGAAGCTCTATCCGCTCAAATAACCGCAGTCCCAACCTACTGCCGGAGCATGAACATGGTCAGAAATATGAAATTCGCAGCTCTCGTCGTCGCGGCAATCTTTGCATCGTTGAGCTGGATTGCAGGCGCGCAAAGCACGCGCAAGACCACTCCCGGCAGCGGCCCGTACGGCGTTCCGCAAGTGACTTTTCGGGTGCATCGCCTGGGAACCGATCATGCCGAAGGCATCACTACCATCGATATGAATGGCGACGGACGTCCAGACCTGGTGAGCGGAGCCTACTGGTATGAGAATCCTGGACCCGCGGGCGGGGAGTGGAAGCGTCATCAATTCCGCACCGTCGGCATCCTGGGAGAGTTCGTCTCCGATTGCGGAGAGTGGAACTTCGACGTCAATCACGATGGCGCTCCCGATGTCGTCACGACTGGCTGGATGGTGAATGGCCTGTGGTGGTATGAGAACCCCAGAAAGCCGGAAGTCATGTGGAAGCGCCACTTCATCACCGACAGCTACGACACCGAGGGCGGAGCAACCGGCGACCTCACCGGGAACGGCAAACCTGACCTCGCGCTCGCGCACTACAACCACTCCGGCATTATCTGGGTCGACTTCTCCGGTCCCATCTCGAAGGTGCATCATGTCGGCGGCAGGGAGCAGGACGGCCATGGCATCGGCATCGCCGATGTGGACGGCGATGGAAAAGCCGACATCCTTACCCCGTTTGGATGGTTCAAGAACATCGATGCCGAGCATGACAAGTGGGAGTGGCATGGCGATTGGCAACTCGGCGACGTCGGATTCCCGATCATCGGCTACGACGTCAACAACGATGGCAAGACCGACATCATCTACGGCCAGGGACACAGCTACGGACTCTACTGGCTCGAACAGCAGGGCGAAGGCGCGAGCCGTCACTGGGTCAAGCACACCATCGACGAGTCGTACTCGCAGATCCATTCTCTCGCACTGGCGGATATCGACGGAGACGGCGTCTATGAGTTGATCACCGGCAAACGCTACCGCGGCCATTCCGGCAACGACCCAGGCTCGTATGATCCGCTGGTGGTGTACTACTACAAGATCGATCGCAAGACGGGCCAGTTCAGGCGCTATCCCATCTCAGTGAATGGGACGGCGGCAGGCGGTACTCAGTTCGTCGTGGAAGATCTGGACGGAGACGGTGACATAGACCTCGCGACAGCAGGAAAGACGGGCGTGCATTTCTTCGAAAATCTGAAGATCGATCGCGTGGCCAAAACGACCCGCGAAAACGATCTGCTACTCAACAAGCAGTGGCCCTTCAAGGGTGAAGGCGTCATCGTGAAGCAGGAGGATGGGCCAGCGCCGCAATCGCCTTTCGGCCGCGATTGAAAATTGTCTTGATGATCACAGGGCGCAAAGATGAAGAGTATGGATGGCCACGTTGTGGTCCGTGTCGCGCCGGGCGGTGAAACCTTCAAGATAGTAGTCACAGATAATTCAGATGATTCGGATCGGGTAAAGCTTGTTTCGGGTCCATATCGCTGCAACTGATGGTCCAGCATGATCCCCAACCGCGTCTGAAGGAAAAACCGCCATCGGAGGCTCATCTATGCGCCCCGTTGGGACCTTGAGCGTTCAGGTGAGCTTTGTCACCTGTCTGATGTGGAACGGCCAGAATGCCTTGGCTCTCGCCGGGGAACCCGATCAGCTTTCGCCTGTTGCCGTAAAAGGTCCAATAGAAGAATCGAGGGCAGTGAGCAGCTTGGCTGACTGAAGAATCACCTCCGGAGACTCATCATTCAGGAGCAACACTATTGTTCCAGTGATACTCGGTGATGGTACGCGTTTGGTGTCTCCTCCCTATGCCCCAATGGGGATCACATTGATGGCTCATCGCGTATACAAGTCGGGGATCATCTCGATGACGTACGAACTGGAACACTAGAGCGAGGCGATAGCTGTCTTGTTACATTGCGCGAAAACGGCGCTTTTGGAAAACATCAGAGCGAAGTCGCCGAAAAGGTAACTTCCCGGCAGATGGATATGCGTAACGCGTATTGGGCTTCGCGTGGTGCTCCCGTTGGTCGCGAGATACATGTTGTGCCAACCAACGGGAGGACTCGGCGAAGCAGGAAAAGAGCCTGGGAATGCCGGTTAGAAGATCGATGTGATGTCGGTCGCGATAGTGTTCAAGAGGCTGGTCGCGGGCGGAGCAGGAATGGATTTGCCTGCTGCTCTCCAATCCGATACGAGGTCGGAGATGAGAAGCTTGAAGAAGTCGTAGCTCTCGTTGTCGATTTCGCTGCCGAGTTCGAAGAGACCGCAGGGGGTGGGGATCGGCGGGGTGATGATGGGAAGCGGCGGTGCGGCGGTTTTTGACAAGCCGAAGTTGAGAGTGTTGACCAGGTTGCCGATTTCGCCGGAGGAGGCGTCGCGGGCGGTGAGCGTGGGAAGGCCGTATCGCCACTCGATGAGCTTGAGCACCGAAGTGTGGTCGTAAAGACCGGAGTTAATGGTCGGCGCGGCCGGGTTTCCTACGGAGAAGGGCGAGACGACGATGGTGGGAACGCGGCAGCCGAGAAGCACCTGGCCGCCGACCATGTCGGTGTCGATGCTGTTGGGTGCGACGACACGGCCTGGGGCCACGGTGTCGTCCAGTCGAGTGCAAGATCTGCCGAGGGCCAAGCCCGCTCTTCGGTGTAGTCGATTTTCACAAGAGCTGCATTGAAGCGCAGGGGCGCCGCCTGGCCATCTCGGGATGCCCGGTGTATTACCGAAGGTGCCAGCATTGCTACTTCATCTTTACGGATGCCTTTGATCTCTGGACGAAGGAAGATTTTCGCCAGCATATTTACAACGACCTTTACGTTACTGTCGATCCGGATTTCGTTGAGCTGCGTCCAGCTGGAAACGCAAAACTGATCGCCGGCTCGCTCCAGAACTCAAAGTTATCCATTCAAATCCTCGACTTCGGCGGAGGTACCGGATTGCTGGCAGATCGACTACGCGATCAGGGGTTTGCGGCGGAGACCTACGATCCCTTTTCAGGCTTCGACGAGATGCCGTCAGAAAAGTTCGATCTAATCACGTGCTTTGAGGTGATGGAGCATGTGCCTTTTCCCAAAGATACAATCGCGACGATGGTGTGCATGCTCAGGGACCAGGGCGCTATCTTATTCTCAACTCTGGTGCAACCAGCGTCGTTTGAGAATCTGGGGTTGAATTGGTGGTATGCCAGCCCTCGGAATGGTCACGTATCACTTTATTCGACACCATCTCTTGCGCATCTCTTCAAACATCATGGCATGAAAGTCGCTTCTTTCTCCGAGGGGCTCCATATCGCATATGCGCAGGTGCCCACATTTGCCAGCCATTTGAAACTTCCGCATTGACCTCAGAGTCGCATCACCTGCGAGTGTCACGTTTTGAGGTCTGCGGAGTAGAGAGATCTTCAGACTGTCAGCCAAAGGCTT
>Ga0302308_10001432_pt1 | contig 19408 bp, 19 predicted proteins | sample III_Palsa_E3_3_FD_200531 | JGI IMG/M metagenome (GOLD analysis project Ga0302308, IMG submission 200531) | Peat permafrost microbial communities from Stordalen Mire near Abisko, Sweden - III_Palsa_E3_3 | ecosystem: Environmental > Terrestrial > Soil > Palsa > Peat permafrost | place: Sweden...
AGTACAAAATTGTGAAGGCGTTTCAGAGGGGCGGCCACATCGTCGGCATGTGCGGTGATGGTGCCAACGATGCGCCGGCGCTGCGTCAGGCGCAGATCGGGATCGCGGTCTCGACGGCGACCGATGTTGCCAAGTCGGCCGCCGGCGTGGTCCTCACCAAGCCCGGACTGATCGGCATCGTGGCGGCAGTGAAGGAGGGTCGCGTGACATTTCAGCGCATCCTCACCTACACGCTGAACTCGCTCACAAAGAAGATCGTACAGGTGCTTTTTCTGGCGGTCGGACTGATCATGACCGGCCATGCCATCCTGACGCCGATGCTCATGGTCCTGATCATGATCACCGGCGATTTCCTGGGCATGGCATTGACTACGGACAACGTGCGAGGTTCACACCAACCCAACACCTGGAACATCGGCCGCCTCACGGTCGCGGGCCTGGTGATGGGATTGGGTGAATTGATCTTCTGTAGCGCCGCGCTGGTGTGCGGCGCCTATCGCTTAGGCTACGACATCGAATCGCTAAGGACACTGACCTTCGTGGTAATCGTGTTCGGCAATCAGGCGACGACCTATAACAATCGCGAGCGCGGGCGGCTGTGGGGCTCTCGCCCAAGCTTGTGGCTGGCCGCCTCGTCCATGGTCGACATCGGCATCGCATCGACGCTGGCTGTGGGTGGAATCGCCATGAGACCTCTGCCGGCGTGGCTCGTTGCCGCCACACTTGCAGCAGCGGTCATCTTCGCGTTCCTGCTGGATCTCATCAAGGTTCCGCTATTCGCGCGTCTAGGATTTGCGCCCAGCGCGCGCCCAGCGTGAAAATACAGAGCTCCGCGTGCTCAGCTATAGTGCGAACAACGCGGAACATACTCCCACGCAGTGAGATGCACCCAAACCCTTCGACTGACAGAGGTTTCGACCTGCCGGCCATCAGGCGCGCCTCGGTGTCAGGACTGATTTACCTTGTCTGCAGCGGACTGTGCAGTGTGGATACCTATGCGTCGGATTCCGAGAGTATCCTGAAGGGCAAGCAATTGGCGCGGATAGCGTGCTCGAATTGTCACGTCGTCGCAAGCGATTCGGAGTCTCCTCGTCCAACGCTGGACGAGTCAGCGCCGCGGTTTGACGATATCGCGAACCGGCCGGGCACGACCGAGATTGCCTTACAAAAATTCATCATGACTACTCATTGGGATGGCGAGACGATTCCGATGACGATGCCTAAGCCCGATTTGACGAAACAGCAAGTCGTGGCTCTTTCCCGCTACGTCATGAGCTTGCGCAAGCGCTAATGACTACGTGGACCGCGGTACAAAGTCCGCTCCCACGGACCATGCAGAAGACCGCCTCAGTCGAGCCGATCATCTTGACAACGCCCCTGACTACTATCAACAAATGCGGGGAAGCGGATCATCTTCGAGCTCATCGAGCACACGTTCACCGCCGAAGCTTGTCTCCAGAATAACCTGCGGCGAGCCCACGCTGATTTTGCCGATCGACGCGGCCAAGGGGGCTACGTTACGGAGCGCTGTCAGAGCCTCCTCGACTGTTTCCGGCGCGACCACAGCGACGATTCGACCTTCGCACGCCAGGTACATGGGATCGAAGCCCAGCAACTCACATACGGATTGGACAGAGTCGCTTACCGGTATCTGCGCTTCCGAGAGGCGGACGGTCAGGCCCGTGGCGCGAGCGAGTTCATGTGCCACGGTTGCGAGTCCGCCTCGTGTCGGATCGCGCATAAACCGCAGGCCGGTCGTGGTCATCAAGGCCTGGGCCTGCGGCAGAACGCTGGCAGCGTCGGATGCCAAATCACCGCGCAGGCCGAATTCCTGGCGCGCAAGCAGCACTGCTGTGCCGTGATCGCCAATCGGACCGCTGACCAGAACGCAATCGCCGGCCTGTACACGGTCCACGGCAAGACGGGTACCGCGAGCGCGGAAGCCAACTCCCGTCGTGGCGAGATACATCCCATCACAATCACCGCGGCCAACAACCTTGGTATCGCCGGCAACGACCGCCACGCCACATTCGCGCGCTGCCCTGGCGAGCGCGTCGATCACACGCCGAAGCAGCGCGATCTCCAGCCCCTCCTCCAGAAATACACTCAGCGTCAGGAACCGAGGCAAGGCACCGCTGACTGCAAGATCATTCACCGTGCCGTGGACGGCGAGTGAGCCGATGTTTCCACCCGGGAATTCCAGTGGCTTGACCGTAAACCCATCGGTCGTCACGACAAGCTCGCGGTTGTCGGGGAGGGGCAGAGACACGGCGTCGGCGCTGACGTCGAGTTGCGGGTTGGCGAGCGCCGGCACGAACAGACCTTCGATCAGCTCACGCATCAGGCGGCCGCCGTTGCCGTGCGCCAGACTGATATGGGTGTCGCGAAGGTTAGAAATTCGCGCCATGGAGGGCAGCGGCTTCGATCAGTTGGCCGTAGCTGATGCCGGCGTCGTTGACCGGAAGCCGCTGGGGTATCAGGACCTCGAAGCCCTCAGCCTTCAATAGTGCCTGCGCCTGTTCGGTCAGGACGCGATTCTGGAACACCCCGCCGCTGAGGCCCACGCGTCGCACGCCGCTGTCATTGCGCACGGCAAGGGCTTGTTCGCAAAGTGTCTGAGCCAGGCTCGAATGAAACATTGCGGCGCGCGCCGCAGTGTCCCGACGTTCATCCAGCATCGCGCGTACCAGCGGCGCCCAGTCGCTGCGCCACACCCCCTGCGCATCGCGCGCTAGCGGCAACGGCAGTGGCTGGGCGACCTCCTCGCAGAGCGCTTCCAGGCACATCGGCGCCTCTCCTTCGTAACTGGCGTGCAGGCAAATGCCTACCAGCGCCGCCGCAGCATCGAACAGCCGGCCCACCGCGGTAGTAAGCGGGGCATTTACACCGCTGTCGCAGGCACCACGCAACAATGGGCCGCCGAGACTCTCGCCCGCCGGCCACACCTGACCGGACCCCCAGCACAACGCCACTGCCGAGCGCCACGGATCGCGCGCGGCGCGCTCCCCACCCGGCAGCCGGAAGGGCCGGAAACTTGCCACGCGAGTCCAAGCGCCGGGGCGCCCGAGGATGCCCTCGCCCCCCCACAGCGTCTCATCCGGGCCCAGGCCGACCCCATCCCAGGTGAAACACAACAGCGGCTCATCGCCCGGATACTCGCCGGCGACCGCGGCAGCGTGCGCAAAGTGATGCCAGATGTGCTGGGTCGGCAGCCCGCATTCGCGCGCCCAGCGCGTATTCGGAAAGTCCGGGTGCGCATCATGCACCACGCACTGGGCGCGGACGCCGTAGAGTTCCTGCAAATCGCAAATGACCCGGCCGAAGACCGCGCGTCCCCGAGGGCTCGTCAGATCGCCAATGTGCGGCGACACCACGGCTCGGTGGTCCCACGCCAGTGCGACGGTGTTTTTAATGTATGCCCCCACGGCGAGAGTCGGCACCCGCACGCGTTGCGGCAGGTCGAATTCCTGCGGTGCAGTGCCGCGTCCGAGCCTCACCGGCCGTGCGATACCCGCGACCACTCGAACGACAGGGTCGTCTGCCGGACGGGCAATCGGACGATCGTGATGCAGATATCCGTCGGCCACCCTTCCGAGGCGCTCCTGAACTTCGTCCGGTTCCGTCAGAACGGGTTCCCCGCTCACATTGCCGGATGTCGCGACCAGCGCGGCGCCGAAGTCCTCGAGCAGCAAGTGATGTAATGGGCTGTAAGGGAGCATCAACCCCAGATCACGCATACCGGGCGCTACAGCCTTAGCGATGGTGCTGTTCGGGCGCCGGCGCAGAAGCACAATCGGTCGCACCGCGTCGCAGAGCGCCGTAGCCTGCAGCAATGACAGTTCTGCCAGGCTGCGGACCAAGTCCAGCCCGTCGGCCCCGCGCCAGGGGACCATGACCGCGAATGGCTTCCGCGGTCGTCCCTTGCGTAATCGCAGCCGACCAACCGCGCATTCATTCGAGGCATCGCAAAGAAGGAGATAGCCACCGACACCGCGCAGGGCGACGATCTTGCCATCGCGCAAGGCTGAAATCGCGGCTGCCAGCGACGCTTCGTCGCCATGGATCATGTGCGTTCCATCGCCCCAACTTAGACTCGGTCCACACGCGGCGCAAGCCAACGGCTCGGCATGAAAGCGCCGGTCGTGCGGATCGGCATACTCGGCGGCACACTCCTCGCAGAGTGTGAACCTGTCCAATGTCGTGTTCGACCGGTCGTATGGCAGACGACGAATCAGCGTGTAGCGCGGTCCGCACTGCGTACAGTTGATGAATGGGTAGCGGTAGCGCCGCGCGCCTGGGTCTCGCAATTCGGCCAGGCAGTCATTGCAAGTGAAGAGGTCTGCGGGAACGTGTACATGCGTGCCCACACCGGCACCGCTGGCGAGGATTCGAAAATCCTCGTTCGAGCCAATCCGGTCCGATTGCACCTCGATCAACTGCGGGCGCGCAGCGGGTGGCGCGCGCATCAGCAGTGCTTGTCCGAACGCCCGCAGCGCTTCCGCGGAGCCTTGTGCCCGGATTTCGACCTCGCCGCCGTTATTGCGTACCCAGCCGCTGAGATTCCATTGATGGGCGAGCCGGAACACGAATGGCCTGAATCCGACGCCCTGCACTCGCCCGCCGACACGCCATCGACGTGCCCCGATCGCGGATGCGGTGATTGCCGGCAGCGCACTTCGGGCGGCGTCGGCGCTCATGTGCTTGCCGACTCCAGCCGCCTTGGTCCACCCGCGCGCCGATGCCGGGCCAGATGCAACGGCGTCCAGCCGTGCGGCGTGCGGTGCACGAAGCGATGGCGCGCGATGTGGTAACTCGGGTCAAAGCCGTAGAAGTTCATGCGCATTCGCGTCAACTCATCGCTCCTGAACAGCGCCAGCGGGCGACGAGCCTCATCGCGCGCGCGCCGCGCACGCTTCTCGCCGAGCGTTAGCTTGAACTGGTCGCTCGAGGCGAGCTCGGCCGCCTGGGCGTCCACCAGCGCCAGGAACCGAGCGACATCCGGCCCTGCATGCCCATCGATCAAGCCGAGCGCGAGAGCCGCCGTCGTGCCCAGCGGCAGGCGTCCGGTGGCAATCGCGTGCGCCCGCTCTGCGCCCACCCTCTGTGGCAGCGTGTAAGTCCAATATTCCGAGCCGTACAGATTTCCCATATTGCGATAGTGCGGATTGAGCACAATGCCGCTACGCGCCAGCACGCGATCGGCCGCAAGGGCCAGAAATACTCCGCCGGCCGCGGCGTTGCCGCGCAATGCCGCGATGGTGTGGTGGGTGTCAGTGGTCAGGATGTCCTGAACGAGGTCGTCGATGCAGTTGATGTTGTCCCATGAGGCATCGGCGGGGCTGTCGGATGCCTCGATGCGGTGCAGATGCATGCCGTTGCACCAGAAGTCGGAACCGCCCATCAGCACGATGACCCGCGTCGGCCGTCCGCGCGCATGCGCGTAGGCTGCGCGCAGACGCTCACTCTGCAGTGCGCCGAGCGCACCGTTGTAGAAATTGAAGTGCAGAAAGCCAGCCGCGCCGCGCTCCTCGTATTGGATCTCGCCATCCCGAAGCACATTCCCCGCAGCGACAATTTCGACATCACCGCGCGGCAATGACTCGGCGACTGCGCCCAGGGCGAGTACCGCCGGATGCTTGAAACTGCGCTGTCCGCCGTCTACCGGCTGCAATTGGCCGATCCAAACCGCCCCATCGCGTGTGGCGCGGCAGATCGCCTCGTGGCGGCGCGCAATGAGCGCGCCGGGCCGCCCGGTCATTCCTGCGGCCGGGTGGGCATCGAAAAGGCGGAAGCAATGATCGAGCAGCGTGTCCTCGACACCGGGAGAGCCGTCGCTGCAGTGAATCTTACGCAGCACCGTCACGGTCTCGTCCTGTTGCCAGTCGATCGCACGTTGCGCCTGTGGCAAGGGCGGCTGCCAGTTGATTTCCGGGCCGTCCGGGATGCTGAACAACGGACCTAAGCCGCCCGCCATCCGGGCGAGCGCCGCCCGCACGGCGAAGACGGCCGCCTCGGTCACCTCGTACCGATATAAGCTGCTCTTAGGCGCGACACGCATTGCAAACGACGCATGCGCCCAAATCGGTCCGGCATCCAGCTCTGAAGTAGCCTGCAGTACGGTGACACCCCACTCACCCACCCCGCGCAGGATCGCCCAGTCGAGCGCGGCCGGGCCCCGATCACCGGGCGGTCCGGGGTGTACGATGAGGCAAGCACAGTGGCGCCAGATCGATGGCGGAATGACGCGTTTCAAGAACGGCGCGAGAATCAGGTCCGGCCGGAACAGAGCAACCGCCTGGCTTGTAACGTCCTCATGGATATCGATCTCGACCGACAGCTCATGGCCATCCTGCTGCAACTCAACATACAGCCGCTGCGACAGGCTATTGAAGGAGTGCACCAGCAACAGAATGCGCATCAGAGCACCTGCGCTGTCATTCCGCGCCGGTACTTGTAATAGGCGGCGCAAGCACCCTCCGCGGACACCATGCAGGAGCCGATCGGATCACGCGGCGTACAGACGGTACCAAAGATCGCGCAGTCGGTAGGCTTCTTGACGCCGCGAATGATGGCCGGGCACTGGCATGCTGCATTTTCCGCCACCGGCAGGACCTCCAGCGAAAAGCGGCGCTCGGCATCGAATTCAGCGTACGCGGATTTGATTCGCAAGCCGCTATAGGGCAGTTCGCCGAGCCCGCGCCACTCGAGACTCGGCCGCAGCTCGAAGACTTCGGCAACCAGGCCTTGCGCCTTGCGATTGCCCTCTCGCGTCACGCCACGCGTGAACTGATTTTCCACACAGGCGCGACCGGCGTTCAATTGCTGCACCAGCATGTCAATGGCCTGCATGACATCGAGAGGCTCGAAGCCCGCGATGACCACCGGCCGTTGGTATTCCTCCGCGAAAAACTCGTACGGGCGGCTGCCGATCACTGCACTCACGTGCGAGGGCCCTATGAAGCCGTCGACGCGCACCTGCCCCCACTCGCGCACTTCGGGTGAGTCGAGGATGCTTTGAATCGCAGCCGGAGTTACCACGTGGTTGCAGTAGACGCTGAAGTTGGCTAATCCCTGGCGTCGCGCCTCAAGAATGATGTGCGCGGTCGCCGGCGTGGTGGTTTCGAAGCCAATGGCAAAAAAAACGACCTGCCGCTCGGGATGGGCGGCGGCGATCTCCACGGCCTCGAGCGCTGAGTATGCCATGCGCACGTCCGCACCCTGTGCGCGCGCTTTGAGCAGACTGCGCCGACGCGATCCTGGCACGCGCAGCATATCGCCGTAGCTCACCAGCGTCACATCCGGTCGGCGCGCGAGCTCGATCGCCGTATCAAGCCGCGGAACCGCCATCACGCAGACCGGACAGCCGGGGCCATGTACCAGGTGAATATTGCGCGGAAGCAGATCCTCGACTCCATAGCGAAAAATGGCATGCGTATGGCCACCGCAAAATTCCATCAGGTGATAGTCCCGCGTCGGATCTACCCGCTCGGCGAGCACTGCCGCCAGGGCGGCTGCCGCCGCGCCGTCACGGAAGCCGCGGATGTAGCGCATCGCCGGACTCCCCTAGTCGCGTGGCAATTTCATCGAATAATGCCAGCGTGCGATCAGCCTCCTCGACGTCGAGGCGCGCGATCGCGAAGCCCGCGTGCACGATGACGTAGTCACCGACCACGACTTCGTCAATCAATGCGATCGATATACGAGTGTGAATCCCGCCCACCTCGACCTCCACCCATTGGTTGTCCAGCAGTGCGGCGACGCGTACCGGTACGGCCAGGCACATGAGTCAGGCCAACTCCGCGGTCACAACCGCCCGCCGTTCGGCAAGCTGCTCCTCGAGCCAGCTCAGCCAGGGGGCAAGCGCCGGGACGCGCCGGGACGCCGTTTGGATCATCGGAGTGTCGCGGCCGAGCGCTCGCAATGCCGCCGCCGCCCGCGCAGGATCGAAATCGTCCAATACGCCGAGAAGATCGGCCTTGCTCAGCACCACCAGGTCGGACGCGCGGAAGATGACCGGGTATTTTTCAGGCTTGTCGTCGCCTTCCGTGACACTGAGCAGGGTGACATTGCGATGCTGGCCAAGATCAAAGCTCGCCGGACATACCAGATTACCCACGTTTTCGATGAACAGCAGATCAAGCCCCGAAAGCGGCAGGTCGTGCAGTGCCCGATGCACCAGCTGCGCATCCAAGTGGCAGGCGGTTCCGGTCGTGATCTGCAAGGCGGGCACTCCCAACGCGCGGATGCGCACGGCATCGTTGTCGGTTTCCAGGTCCCCCTCGATCACCGCGATGCGATAGCGCTCCCGGAGCGCGGTTATCGTTGCCTCCAGCAGGGCCGTTTTGCCGGCACCCGGTGAGGACATGAGATTAATGGCCAGTACCCCGTGTTCATCGAAGTGCTCTCGGTTATGTGCCGCCACGCGATCGTTGGCGGCCAGCAAATCCTGAAGTACGTCGACCACCGTCGTCCGGCCGCGCTGATGGTCCAATTCTTCCCGCGCAACGTCGGCTTTCAGGCTGCAACCACAGGCTTGGCACATGGTGTCTTCCTATTCGATGACTCAGGTATCCGCAGCTCGACACGACGCAGGCGCAGTTCATCTCCTGCCACGACGCGTGTGCGAAAGTCGCCGCAACGGGAACACACGAGGCGATTTGGCGCGGTGGGGGATTCCATGCCGCAGCTGGTGCAGCGAATGATCACCGCGGGCGATTCGATGGACAGCAATGCCTGGGCGGTCGCGCGGCTGCTGGCGCGCAGGATCCCAAAAGCACGGACGAGCAAGGCAGGTTCAACGCCACTGAGAGGCCCCGCTTCGATCGTAATGTGTTCCACGACATCGGCACCGCGGTCCATCGCGATGTCGGTGACCTGTCTCAACAGGGCTTGGCAGACGGACAGCTCATGCACCGGCCGAGCCTAGCGCATCGGCGCGTGCCCCTTATGTACGTTGCCGCACAGACTTGCGGCCGTGCGAATGCTGTCATTTTGGAAAGGCAGCGAGGTTGAGGGTGGCATTAGGTTCAAGCCAGGACGCGAATGGGTGCTGCCCGACCGGGGGCGGCCCGAGCGCGCCCGCGCTGGTGCTCGGATTCGGCAATGTGCTGCTGAGCGACGACGGCGCTGGGGTTAAGTTGACCGAGCGGCTGCGCCGCGAGCTTGGCCCGGATGCTGCCGACTTCGTCGACGGCGGCACCCTGAGCTTCAGCTTGTTGCCCTATCTTGAGGCAACGGACTCGCTGCTGGTGATCGACGCCGCCGATCTCAATCGTCGGGCGGGTGCCGTGGCGCTGTTCGAGGGCGCCGCCATGGACGGATTCCTGGCCAGCACGCGTCGGCGCAGCGTGCATGAAGTGGGCCTGATCGATCTATTGGATATGGCGCGGCTCCAGGGCTGCCTGCCGCCCCGACGTGCCCTGCTGTGCATTCAGCCCTCTCACATCGACTGGAGCGAGACGCTATCGACTTCCGTCGCCGAGGCGTTGCCCGAGGCGGCACGGCAGGCGCAGGCACTGCTGCAACGCTGGGCACTGCTGTGAGTCGCCTCAGCGACATCCCGATCCGTATCGAGCCACCGCTTGCAGTCGGGGGCGTGGGAGGCGGCGTCACGGCGCTTCTCAGCGAGCTGATCACCCTGCTGGAGCGGCTTGGCGCCAGCCAGGAGTCCGCCGCCATCGACCTGCGAAGCCTGCCGATGAGTATCGATGACCTCGCCGGATTGCGGCGTGCGTTGGGAGAAGGCGAGGTACGGGCAACTCTGGACGCGGAAGGCCTGTCCGCGATTCGGGAGACGAAGGTGCCGGGCGTCTGGTGGGTGGAGCACCGGGACCGCCATGGAGAACTGATAGCCGAATTGATCGAAGTGACCCGGATGCCGCAGATTCTCATGACTGCGCCCGAGGAAATTGCCACGGGAGCGCGCCTGCTCCGTGAGCAGCTCGCGCTCCACCCCGTTGCTCGCGCCCAATAGCGGTGCAAACGATGCCACGCAGTGACATAGAGGTGACGGTTGGCGAGATGTTGCGCCAGCACGGCATCAGCCGGCGGGGCTTCATCAAGTTCTGCACGGCCGCGGCATCGGCCATGGCGCTGCCGCCTTCGATGGGGGTGGCGATGGCCGAACAGCTGATACACGCGCGCAGACCGTCGGTCTTGTACCTGTCATTCCAGGAATGTACCGGTTGCCTGGAATCCCTTACCCGATCCTTTGCCCCCACCATCGAGAATCTGATCTTCAACGTCATCTCACTCGACTATGACGATACCCTGATGGCTGCGGCTGGCGAGGCCGCCGAGTCGGCCCGCATGCAGGCCATGAAGGACAATTTCGGCAAATATGTGTTGATCGTGGACGGTTCGGTGCCTACCGGTGCTGGTGGCGCCTACTGCACCGCCGGCGGTCGCAGCGCCGTCGACACCTTGCGCGAGGCGGCGAAGGGCGCAGCGGCCATCGTCTGCGTCGGAACCTGCTCGGCGTTTGGGGGAATTCCGTTCGCCGATCCGAACCCCACCGAGGCTTGGCCTGTCATGGCGATCGTCGGCGACAAGCCGATCATCAATGTCTCCGGATGCCCACCGATTCCGGAAGTGATTACCGGAACGCTGCTGCAATTCGTCACCACGGGCAAGGTGCCGGACCTGGACGAACATCGACGTCCAAAAGTCTTCTTCGGCAACACCATTCACGACCGCTGCTATCGGCGACCGTTCTACGACCAAGGCAAGTTTGCCAAGTCGTTTGATGACGAGGGGGCGCGCAACGGTTGGTGCCTCTATGAGCTCGGTTGCAAAGGGCCGACCACCTACAACGCCTGCGCCACGGTGAAGTGGAACGGTGGCACAAGCTTCCCGATCGAATCAGGGCATGGGTGCATCGGCTGCTCGGAACCGGGATTCTGGGATAAGGGCAGCTTTTACGCTGCCCAGTCCACCCCCCTCTGGGGCAAGGCGGGCGAGAGCTCGCCGCGCGAGGTGCTGGAACTCACCGCGGCCGCGGTGGCGGCAGGTGCCGTGATCGGAGTGGCCTCTGCCGGCGTCAGTCGGTTGCGCCAGCGCCGCAGCGCGCAGGATGCCGACCAACGCGAATCCAACGGAGACAACTAACCATGGACCTATTGGGATTCGCGCGCGGACCGGCGCTCAAGGTCGCCCTGGCGATATTCTGCCTGGGTGTGGCCTGGCGCATCGCCGGCTTTGCCCTTTTGCGCATACGACGGGACTTGAATAAGCCGCGCGCGTCGCCGGCGAAGTTCCTGACTGAAGGGCTGATCGCGGTCGGCACGCGTTCGTGGCCTCATCCGGAATTCATCGGTCGCACCGGCGCGGGCGAGGCCCTTGGCTACAGCTATCACCTCGGCTTGTTTGCGCTGGTGCTGCTGTTCGGGCCACACATCGCATTTCTCGGCAGCTTGTTTGGCATCACCTGGCCCGGATTGCCGAGCAGCCTGATCACCGTCATCTCGGTCTTGACCCTGGCATTGTTCCTGGCGGTGCTGTTCCGGCGTGTCACCAATCCGGTGATGCGCATGCTGTCCAACTTCGACGATTACTTCAGCTGGTTCATCACCATGCTGGTGTTAGGCACCGGACTGGCCGCCACGGCACACATTGGCGCGCCCTATCAGACGCTGCTTGCGCTCCACATCCTGAGCTTCGATGCGCTGTTGGTGTGGTTTCCCTTCGGCAAACTGATGCACGCGTTCTATATCTTTCCGTCCCGTGCCATCAACGGCGCGCTGTTGGCCCGCAAAGGGGCCACTTCATGAGCGCTCCCGCCGGTATGCTCGGTGCCAGTCTGGCGCCGGCCGAACAGCGCAGCGGCGAAGCGCGTGTCGCCGGGGCCATGAGCGGGTTCGCGCGCGAAGTCGGGGCTCTGAGCGCCTTTCGGCTCGAATCCTGCATTCACTGCGGCATCTGCGCGGACGCCTGCCACTTCTATATAGCCACCGAAGACCCGCAGTACACGCCGATCTGGAAGGTGGAACCGTTCAAGCAGGCCTACAAGCGCGAATCGAGCCCATTCGCCCCGCTGATCCGGCTGCTCGGCCTGAAGCGCGAAGTAACGGCAGACCAGTTGGAGCAGTGGCAGCATCTGCTGTTCGACAGCTGCAACATGTGCGGTCGGTGCAGCCTGATCTGTCCGATGGGCATCGACGTCGCCGCGCTCATCGAGCAGGCGCGCCATGCGATGTTCGAGGCAGGGCTTGCGCCAAAGGAGCTCTATCAGAAGGCGGCGCACCAGAAACTCACCGGCCAGCCCTAGCCGAGCGCAGAGCCCTACAGCGCCCAACTGATCGCGATTGGCGAGCGATTCGGCGTCGACATCCCTCTCGACAAGCCGGAAGCGGAGGTCATGTTGTGCGTGCCCCGGACCGACATTGAGCATTATCCAGCAGCCGTGGCTGCATTGGCGCGCGTGATGAAGCACCTGGGCGTGTCCTGCACCTTTCGCAGCGACGGGTTGGTGGCTGAGAACTACGGCTATTACGCGGGCGGGAAGGATTGGCAACGCGAGATCAGCCGACGCCTGATCGATCAGGCCATCGCCTGCAATGCCAAGACACTGCTGGTCCCGGAGTGCGGTCATGCTTATGCCGCGCTGCGCTGGGAGGCGGCCGATCTCTATGGCAAACCGCTGCCCTTCAGGGTTCTTCAGGTGACCGAATACCTGGCGGAGCAGCTTCAGCAGGGACGACTGCGGCTGGCGGCCGCGGCCGCGGGCGCCACCACCTTTCAGGATCCCTGCGAATCCGTTCGCAAGGGCGGGATCAACCATGCACCGCGGACGCTCATGAAGGCCATGGGAGTTGATTTGCACGAAATGAAGAATCACGGCGGTTTCAGCTTCTGCTGCGGGGGCGGTGGCGGTGTGATCGACATCGAGCGCGCGGCGCCGCTGCGTTACCGCACGATGGAGAACAAGTTGCGCGAAATCGACGACACCGGCGCCCAGACCTTTGTGACCAGTTGCTCGGACTGCCGGCGCACCTTCGACGACGCGCAGGCTCACTTCAACTGGCAGAAGAAGCCGCAAAGTCTGCTGGAGCTGGTGGCCAACAACCTGACTGGAGCGGGGAACACGGAGTGAGTGCGCAGACCATCGTCGTCGACCCGGTTACGCGGATCGAAGGGCATCTGCGCATCGAGGCGGAATTCGACGGAACCGTGATCACTCAGGCGTCAAGCTCCGGCACCATGGTACGCGGCATCGAGATCATTCTGCAGGGACGTGACCCGCGTGACGCCTGGGCCTTCGCGCAGCGCATCTGCGGGGTCTGTACGCTGGTCCATGGGATCGCCTCCGTGCGCGCGGTTGAAAATGCGTTGCATTACGAAATTCCCGCCAATGCGCAGCTGATACGCAACCTGATGATCGGCACGCAGTTCGTGCACGACCATGTGATGCACTTCTATCACCTGCATGCGCTCGATTGGGTTGACGTCGTCTCGGCGCTGAAGGCCGACCCGAAGGCCACATCGACTCTCGCACAGTCGATCTCCACTTACGCACGATCCTCGCCCGGCTATTTCTCCGACGTGCAGACACGCATCAGGAAACTGGTTGAATCCGGGCAACTTGGCATATTTGCCAACGCGTACTGGGGCAATCCGCTTTACAAGCTGCCAGCTGAGGCGAACCTCATGGCGGTGGCGCATTATCTCGATGCGCTTGCCTGGCAGCGGCAAGTCGTGCAACTGCAGACGATCTTCGGCGGCAAGAATCCACACCCGAATGTACTCGTTGGCGGCACGCCTGCGGCCATCAGCGTTCACGCCGGTGCCGGCACCGGATCCACCGCGGTCAACGAGGTCGGTCTGCAGAAAGTGGCGGGGATCATCGATCAGATGCGCGAGTTCGTCGATCAGGTCTATGTGCCGGACGTGCTGGCCATCGCCTCCTTCTACAAGGATTGGTTCAAGACCGGCTACGGCGAGGGCACCGGCAATTTCCTCACCTACGGGGATTTTCCGGCGAACGGCAGTCAGGATCCGAAGACCTTCATGGTGCCGCGCGGCGCGATTCTCAATCGTGACCTCTCCCACATCCAGGAAGTTGACCTCACCGCGGCAGCGGACATCCAGGAATTCGTCTCGCACTCGTGGTACGACTACGCCGGGGGCAAGGATATAGGCCTACATCCCTACCAGGGCGAGACCCGTCTGAACTATTCGGGACCCGCCCCGCCCTATCAGCATCTGGATACCTCGGCCAGTTACTCCTGGCTCAAGTCGCCACGCTGGAAGGGCCACGCCATGGAGACGGGCCCTTTGGCGCGGGTGCTTATGCTTTACGCCAGCGGTCACGAGCCGACCCGGGATCTGGCCAACAAGGCGTTGGCCCAGCTCAATCTACCGCTGGAGGCGCTTTTCTCCACGATGGGTCGCACCGCGGCCCGCGCCCTCGAATGCAAGATTTTTGCCGATGCCATGCCGCAATGGTACGAGAGCCTGATGGCCAATATCGCGGCCGGCGACGTCAGTACTTTCAATTCGAAACTCTGGGATCCCGCCAGCTGGCCGCGGCGTAGCCAGGGCGTGGGATTTCTCGAGGCCCCGCGAGGCTCGCTCGCTCACTGGATCGTGATCGAGGATGGCAAGATCTCCAACTACCAGGCGGTGGTACCGACCACCTGGAACGCCGGTCCGCGAGACGCGGCCGGAACCGAAGGCCCCTATGAGGCAGCACTGAAGGGCCACCACCTTCTGGATCCCAAACAACCGCTGGAGATCCTGCGCACGATCCACAGCTTCGATCCATGCCTGGCGTGCGCGGTCCACGTCATCGATCCCGACGGCGAGGAGTTGATTCGGGTTCGGGTGCAATGACGGATCTTCTGCTGCTGCATCCCCCCAGCGTCTACGATTTCCGCGAGCGTGCCATCCTCTACGGCCCGGTGAGTGACATGGTCCCCTCCTCGACCGTGTTCGAGATGTACCCACTCGGATTCCTGACCATCGCCAGCTACCTGCACGATCGCGGCATGAAGGTACGGATCGTCAATCTCGCACTGCGCATGATCAATAGTCGGCGCTTCGATGTGCCGCGCTTCCTTGCGCGGCACAAGCCGAAGGCGGTCGGCATCGACTTGCACTGGCTGCCGCACGCTCACGGGGCGCTGGAGATCGCTCGAATTGTCAAAGAGGTATACCCGGATGTTCCGGTGATCATGGGCGGCTTGTCGTCCTCGTATTTTCACCGCGAACTGATCACCTATCCGCAGGTCGACTTCGTGCTGCGCGGCGACAGCACCGAGCTGCCGCTGCACCAGCTGCTGCTGGCGCTGCAGAGCGGCGCACCCGTCGACAAAATACCGAATCTGACCTGGGAGGATGCCCTCGGCATCCACGCCAATCCACTCACGTTTGTGCCGCTGAGTCTTGACTACGTCGATCTTCGACCCGACCTGATGGTCGAGATGGTGATGCGCTACGGTGACCTGGAGAGCACTCTGCCGTTCAACGGCTGGTGGAGTAATCCGATCACAACGGTATTCACGGTCAAGGGCTGCGCATTCGAATGCGTCACCTGCGGCAGCTCGCACACCAGCTGCACGCAACTGACGAAGCGGCAAAAGCCCGTCTATCGCAGTCCCGCGAGCCTGGTTGCCAACATGGAAGCGATCTGTCGCCTCTCGCACGGCCCCATCATTCTAGTCGGCGATCTCCTGATGGCGAGCCCCGAGCATGCGGCGGAAGTGCTCGAACACCTGCACAAGGCGAACCTGCCGAACATGATCGTGTTCGAGTTCTTCGCCCTGCCGCCGGCGGCATTTCTACAGGCGATCGATCGCAGCGTGCGCAACTGGAGCATGGAATTCAGTCCTGAGAGCCATGAGCAGCATGTGCGCGATGCCCAGGAGGGCGAGTCGGGCTACACGACCGAGGATATGGAATCGCTTTTTAAGGAGGCGCTGCGGCTGCGTTGCCAGCGAATCGACGTCTTCTTCATGATCGGTCTGCCCGCCCAGACCAGCGTATCGGTGCGCGACACCGTCGAATATTGCGGCCATCTGTTTGAGCTTGGAGACAAGCGGCTCTCTTGTTTCATTTCGCCCATGGGTCCTTTCATCGATCCCGGCAGCCGGGGATTCGAGGAACCCGAACGCTTTGGCTACCGCCTGTTCGCCCGCACGCTGGAAGAGCATCGGCAGCTGCTGGTGCAGCCGACGTGGGAGCAGATACTGAACTATGAAACAAAGTGGATGACCCGCCGCGAGCTGGTCGATGCCACCTACGATGCGGCCGAGCGCCTCAACGAGTTGAAAGTATTGCACGGCCGCCTGTCACCCCGGCGTGGACGCCGGGTCGCCAGGAATATCGCCGCCGCTCGCTCGCTGCGCTCCCGCCTCGATGCCGGGATCCGGGGCAACGATGTGGAGGCCACGGTCGCAGCGCTCAAGGGTGAGATCTCCCGCTTCAGCATCTCCACGGTGTGCGATAAGCGCGAACTATTCTGGCCGCGGCGACTGTTCAACTTCAGGATTGCCGAGATTACCCGCATCCTGGTGCGATACTTTCTCGGACGCGGTCGCACCGCCAGGGCGACTGCTTAGCCACCCTGAGGCAGCGAATGCGCCACACCCCTGTGGCAGTCGATGCAGGTCATGCCGCTCTTGGCGAGGGATTGGTGCGCACTGGCTGCCGCCGCCGGTTGCTGCGCGAACGCCATCGCGGCCGGCGTATGACAGCTGCGGCACTCGGCGGAGTTGTTCGCCTTCAGTTCCGCCCAGATTTTCTGCGCCAATTGCAGGCGATGAGCTTCATACTTCGCCGGCGTATTGAGCTCCCCGGTCACGTGTCCCCAAACCTCGGAGTACGCCTCGATGTGCCGCACGAGCCCCGGCAGGAATGCCGGCGGCACGTGACAGTTGCCGCAGCTGGCTTGAATACCGAACGGATTCGAGTAATGCGCGCTATGCGTATATTCCTGGAACGGTGTGTCCATTTCGTGGCAGGAGGTGCAGAATTTGTCGGTTTCGGCATATTTCAGACCGGCGACGAAGCTACCCGAGAAACCTATTCCGATCAGGAAGGCGAGCAGTCCACCGGCGGGTATGCCGAGCAGGAACCAGCGCTGCGGCCTCCGCCAGAGCCACTGCCCGAACCGCCGATGCGACGGCTCAGGGGAGTTCAACACGTACCTCGGATACAGCCATGCGCCATAAAGTAACTGCTGTCATGCCCCGGTCTCTGTGCGCTGGCGTACCAACTGTCAGGAATTCGGTTCGTAGAGGCTGTGGGCACGCTGCGCGAAGGCCGCGAGGATGTCATCGATCGATGTGGCCAGGACGCGCTGCACGATCTGCTGAAGAACGAACGAACGCAGTTCCACGTGAGCCGAAAGGCCGAGCCTGCATCCCGTCAAAGCACCAGGCACGACGCGAATGCAGATCGCTAAGTGCCGGAAGGGCCCATCCGATGAGGTGATGTCGATGCGCTCGGGGCGGGTCAGTACCGCCCGCGACGCGAACTGGATACGCACCGGTCCGCGACCCAGGACCTGCTCGACATCGCAGATGTCCAGCTCGCGTTTGATAATCGAGACTGAGATCCACCAAGGCAGAAAGTCGGGGTAACGCTCGATATCGGCCACAAGATCAAAGATTTGCGCGGGAGCGAAGGGCAGCTCGTGCCCCGCGGTCTCGATCAGCATCGCACGAGACGATCGTCATCCCGCATAGGGCTTGCCCCAATCGCCGACTCTGGGCGTGACATAGAAGCTAGCCGCTGGCAGTGACTGACTCCGTGCGGTACCGAACAGAGGGCGCATGGACAACTGCCTAACATGAAGAACTCACTGTTCGGGCAGAGCGCACGGCCTGGGTCCGAGCGTCTCTTGATCGTCGAGTCCATTCAGGGAGAGTTCTATGGCCTGTACGAACAGGAGCTCCGGCTGGCACCGCGGTCGATGCCACACAGTCATCACCGGGGCCGTGATGCTCAGCGCGTTCCTGGCAGCCTGCAGTGGCACTACGGGTCCGGCGGGCCCGGCGGGTTCAACTGGCACGACAGGCTCCCAGGGCCCACCCGCGAGCGGGGCGGCACTTAACATCAGCGCCGCCACGACGATCACCGGTACGATCATGAACGTCGCGATCGATGGGCCGCCGGTGGTGAAATTCACGCTCGTCGATCAGACCGGTGCACCTGTTCAGGGTTTGCCGGCCGGCGACCTGGGCTTCGCGATCGCACAACTCGTTCCCGGTGAAAATGGCTCAGCGAGCCAGTGGAACTCCTACATCTACGGCACCGTAGCGCCACAGGCCTGTCCGACGGGGGTTGCGGCCTGCGCTACCGTGCCGAAAACGCAGGCGATGGTAGAGGCCGCCTCCAGCGGCACGCTGGTCGACCACGGAGACGGCACCTATCAATATACCTTCGCCAAGGACATCACCAAAGATCCGATCGTGATCTATGACGCCACCTTGACGCATCGGGTGGGCTTTGAGATCCGGGGCCTCGCGCAGGCAAACAATGCCGCCTACACCTTTCAGCCGTCCAGCGGTGCCACCACCGGGATATTCAGCCGCGAGATCGTCGACACGGCCACCTGCGACACCTGTCATACCTCCCTCACCGCGCATGGCGGCGCGCGCGTCGAGGTGCAGTACTGCGTGATGTGCCACAACCCCGGCACCAGCGATCCAAACAGCGGCAATACACTCGACATGAAGGTGATGGCCCACAAAATCCACTCGGGCAACACCTTGCCGAGCATTCAGACGACGACGGTTCCGAACACGACCCCGACTCTGGGGATAGGTTATTGGATCGTCGGGCACGGAGCGGCACTGTCGAATTTCAATACCCTGCTTTATCCGCAGGACACGCGCAACTGCACGACCTGCCACGCGCAAACTCATGCAAATCTGACCCAGGCCGCGAATTTCAAGAACGTGCCGACGATGGAAGCCTGCGGTGCCTGCCATGACAACGTGAACTTCGCCACCGGCGCCAATCACAGCTCCGGCATCGTCGCCAACGATACTCAGTGCGCCACCTGCCACGGCGCGAGTTCCACCATCGACAACGGTCAGTTGCAAGTGGTCGCGGCGCACGTGATTCCGGAGGTCGTCGCGGCGACCAAGTTCCAGTACATCGTCAACAGCGTGACATTCGCAGCCGGCACCGCCAATCAGCTGTTTCCGGTTGTCAATTTCTCGGTCGTCGACCCGACCAATGGCAATGCGCCCTACAACATCCTTACCGCGGCAGCCTTTGCCGGCACCGACCCGGGCACCGGGCAACCTGTCTGCGCCAACGGCGGCACGGCACGCCTCGCGATTGACATCGCGTGGGAGACCAGCGATTACACCAACTGGGGTAGCGGCGGGACCGCGGCGACCTGGGGCCAGCCGTTTTCACTGAACCCTCTCGCCGTGGCTGGTTGTGCCGCGGCGGTACC
>Ga0302308_10001433_pt1 | contig 19398 bp, 17 predicted proteins | sample III_Palsa_E3_3_FD_200531 | JGI IMG/M metagenome (GOLD analysis project Ga0302308, IMG submission 200531) | Peat permafrost microbial communities from Stordalen Mire near Abisko, Sweden - III_Palsa_E3_3 | ecosystem: Environmental > Terrestrial > Soil > Palsa > Peat permafrost | place: Sweden...
GGAGAGACGGCGAGTACCTTCGCCGTCTCTTTCTTTTTCTCGCCAAGCCCTTTCGCTCGACTCTCGATATCATCTGGACAGTATGTACCCAAAGCTCCGAACTCTTTCCACGGGATTAGCCCTGCTCTTGTCGGCCGCACTTTGCTTCTCGCAAGCGCCCCCCAACCAGCAGGAGCTTACATCCCACCTCCAAAAGGCGCAGGCCTACGAGCATCAGAATCGCCCAGACCTCGCCATTCCAGAGCTACAGGCCGCACTGGTCATCGATCCCTCCAATCTCCAAGCCCGCGCCAACCTCGGCGTCCTCCTCTTTTTCCAGGGCAAGTATGATCAAGCCCTTCCTCTCCTTCAAGCAGTAGTCGCATCCAATCCCGACCTCTGGAAAATTCAATCACTCCTCGGCATCGCCGAACGCAAGACCGGCGACGATCACCAAGGCCGCATCGATCTCGAAACCGCCTTCCCCCACATCGAGGAGACCAAGCTAAAGATCGACGTCGGCCTTCAACTCATCGAGAGCTACACCTCAACAGGCGAGTTCGACAAAGCCTCGACACTCATCACCCAACTCCTAGCCCTCAAGCCAACCGACCCCGAACTCCTCTACGCCGCCTATCGCATTCACTCCAACATGATGGCCGAGGACCTCCTCAGCCTTTCGCTAGCTGCTCCAGACTCCGCGCAGCTTCACCAGGCCATCGCGCACGAACTCCAGCGCACGCATGACCTCGAGGGCACGATCCGAAACCTCCGCCAGGCCCTCGCGCTCGATCCTAAGCTCCCGGGCATCCACTTCGAACTCGCCGAAGCTCTCCACGCCTCCGACGATCAGCGCCTCCACACCGAGGCCGTTGACCAATACAAGCTCGCCGTCAAAACCAACCCCACCGACCCCAAAGCCGCAACCCGCCTCGGCGATATCGAAGTCGAGATGGGCAACCTCGACGCGGGCGAAAAAGACTACCAGCAAGCCCTCAAACTACAGCCGAACTCTGCCGACGCCAAAATCGGTATGGCCAACGTCCTCACCGAGCGTGGAGACCCTGCAGCCGCAGCCCCGCTCCTCGAGCAAGTCATTGCCGCCGATCCCTCCAACTATCTCGCGCACTTTCGTCTCAGCACGGTCTACCGCAAACTCCACCGCCCAGACGACGTCAAGCGCGAACTCGATGCCTACACCAAGTACAAAGACATGCACGAGAAGTTGACCAGCATCTACAAGACCCTCGACACTCCCGACAAGACTCCGGCGAAATAACGTGCGGCCCATGCGTCACCCCACCCTCCCCACCATCGCCGGCCTGCTGCTCGGCCTCCTCCCCTGCGCCCCCGCCTTCACCCAAAGCCACACCACCCCCCACGCGTCCACCGCGTCCATCGAAGTCCCGCAACTTGTCGACATCACCGCCTCCACCCACATCCAGTTCGAGCACCTCTCCAGCTCCGACCAGAAATACATCGTCGAATCCATGAGCGGCGGCGTAGCCCTCATCGACTATGACGGCGATGGCTACCCCGACATATACTTCACCAACGCGCCCAGCGTCGCCATGGCGCTCGCCGGCAAGAAAGCCCGCAGCGCTCTTTACCACAACAACCACGACGGCACCTTCACCGACGTCACCGACAGAGCAGGCGTCGGCTACCCCTGCTGGGCCATGGGCGCAGCCGTCGGCGACTTCAACAACGACGGCCTCCCCGACCTCATCGTCAGTTGTTTCGGCGGCATCGTCCTCTACCGCAACAACGGCGACGGCACCTTCACTGACGTCACCAAATCAGCTGGCCTCGACATCGACAAAGGTTGGGCCACCGGCGCCGTCTTCGGCGACTACGACGCCGACGGCAACGCCGACCTCTTCGTCCCTCACTACGTCGACTTCAACATGAACGACCTCCCGCAATTCGGCTCGCAGATCACCTGCCAATATCATCACGTCCCCGTGCAGTGCGGTCCGCGCGGCCTCAAAGGTTCGCCCGACGCCCTCTATCGCAACAACGGCGACGGCACCTTCACCGACGTCTCCAAATCCTCCGGCGTAGACGACCCCAACAACTTCTTCGGCCTCGGCGCCGTCTGGTCTGACTTCGCCAACGACGGCAAGCTCGACCTCTTCGTCGCCAACGATGGCGAACCCAACTACCTCTACCGCAACGATGGCACCGGCCACTTCAAAGACATCGCCCTCGAAAGTGGCGTCGCCGTAAGCGACGAAGGAGTAGAGCAGGCAAACATGGGTATCGCGCTTGGCGACTACCTCAACGACGGCAAGATGAGCATCGCCATCTCCCACTTCAGCGAAGAGTACGCCGTGCTCTACCGCAACGATGGCAACCTAAGCTTCACCGACGTTTCTCATCAAGCCGGCATCGCCCATCCCAGCGTCCCCTACGTTGGCTGGGGCGATGCGTTCGTCGATCTCAACAACTCCGGCTGGCAAGACCTCATCCTCGTCAACGGCCACGTCTACCCGCAAGTTGAAGACGCCAAGGCCGGCATCGCTTATCGCGAACCGAAGCTCGTCTACATCAACCAGCACAACGGAACCTTCCGCGAAATGAGCGCCGCCACCGGCAAAGCCGTCCTCATTCCCCAGGTCAGCCGAGGCCTTGCCGTTGGCGATCTCTTCCATCGTGGCGTCCTCGATCTCGTCGTCGAAAATCTCGTCGGCGGCCCCATGATTCTCGAACCCAAACCCAACCCCACCAATCACTGGGTAAGTTTCGCGCTCGAAGGCAGCCCCACCAATCGCCTCGCCCTCAACGCGCGCATCCGTGTCACCACCGGCACGCAGCAGCAACTCCAGGAGATTCGCAGCGGTGGCAGTTATCTCTCACAGAGCGACCTTCACCTGCACTTCGGCCTAGGCGAAGCCCGCACCCTCGACAAGGTAGAAGTCATCTGGCCCAACGGCCCCACCCAGACCTTCACCAACGTCCAGCCCAACCACTTCTACACCCTCAAGCAGAACGGCAAGCTAGTCCCCGCCGACCCAACCCGCTAATCCTTCTTCGCGCTCTTCTTCCCACCTCGCGGCGGACCACTCGACTCCCTTACCACCAGCTCCGGTTCCACCTCAATCGTCAACGGCAGATCTTCGTGCGCCAGTCTGCGCAGCAGCGCCGTCGCCGCCGTGCTCCCCATCAGCTTCAACGGCTGCCGAATCGTTGTCAGGCTTGGCACATGATATGAAGCCGACTGAATATCATCGAATCCCACAATCGAAACATCATCCGGAACGTGATACCCATAGTCGTGCAGCGCGCGAATACTTCCCATCGCGGAGATATCGTTGAAGCAAAGAATCGCTGTGAACTTTTGCTTGCTCTCCAGCAGATCATGGATTCCCGGATAACTAATCTCCGGCGACGTAGAATCCATCGCCAGCTCAATGGTCAGGTGTTCATCGATCGCCAACCCCAGCTCCCGCGCCACTTTCATCGTCGCACCCCAGCGCAGCTCCGTATCCGTACTCACCGTCTGGCCCTTCATGAACACAATCTTGCGATGCCCCAGGTCGTATAAATGCCGCAGCGCCAGCCGCGCCGCATGCGCATGATCCAGCACTACGTTCGTCACATCCGGCAGCGTCGAGTGCCCTGCGATCAACACCGCCGGCAGGGGCAGGGGATTCGTAAGTTTCGTATCAATCGCCAAAATCCCGTCCACCCCCCGCGCCTGCAGCAGCGCCGGATATTCCGTGATCAGGCTCTCCAGGTGCCGATGATGCACCGTGAAATAAAAGTACCCCTCTTCCATCAACAAGTCGCCAATCCCCGACAGCACCTGCGAGTGATATCCCTCTCCCAGCACCGGTAGCAGGATGCCAATGCTGCGCATCGGCTTCCCCAGCAGCGATCGCGCAATCATATTCGGCTTGTAGTTGAACTCGATCGCCGCTGCCCGAATCCGCTCCCGCGTCGCCTCAGGAATCGAGCGCCCCGGTGTGTTATTCAGCACGAACGATATCGTCGATGGACTCAGGTCCAGGTGCGTCGCCAGGTCCTTAAGACTCACCCTGCGCAGGTGACCGCCCTTTGCCTTGGCTATCGAATCGTTCGCTTCACCATCTCGCATAGGCGTCAATGTGCACTCCCATCAGAATAGCAACAGAAACACCCTCTTTATCGCGTCCGGAGTACCCTTATGAATACGTTTACCGCACCCTGCTGTTTCCTCTTGTCCGCCTATCGTTAACCCTTTGCCTTTCACTGTAGACACAAGAACAAACGTTTGTCTAGAATGTCCGTACTCTATTGGTCGATAAGTCGCACTCTTTCTGTGTGACGGTCGTTTGGTTTGATCCGGCGGATGGAATTTTTGTTGGTTGGAGCCCTGCAATGCGAGCACGCACTATCCCATCCCTGCTGATCTTATCCGCCGTTGTGATCACCTCAGCCGCCGCAGCTACCGTAATCTCGGCTCCTTGGACCACCGTATCCGCGTATCAAGTCACCCAACCTGTCCCAACCCCTCCCTCCGATGCCGAGGCCCGCGCCTTCGCCGACAAACTCATCGCCAAAATGACCCTCGCCGAAAAACTCGGCCAGATGACCCAGGTCCCTCTCAACTCGCCCCCGCCCCGCCCCGCCGATGAACTCGTCCGCACCGGAGCCGTCGGCTCCTTCCTCTTCATCACCGACGCCGCCGAGATCAATCGTCTCCAGCACGTAGCCGTCGAACAGAGTCGCCTCCACATCCCGCTCCTCTTCGGCTACGACGTCATCCACGGCTTCCGCACCATCTATCCCGTACCCATCGCCCTCGCCGCCAGCTGGAACCCCGCCGCCGCCGAACAAGCTCAGTCCATGGCCGCTCGTGAAGCCCGCGCCACCGGCATCCAGTGGGCCTTCGCTCCCATGGTCGACATCGCCCGCGACCCCCGCTGGGGCCGCATCATGGAAGGCGCTGGTGAGGATCCCTTCCTCGGCTCCCGCATGGCCGAAGCCCAGGTCAAAGGTTTTCAGGGCCCGTCCCTCGGCACCCCCGATCACATCATGGCCTGCGTCAAACACTTCGCCGGCTACGGCGCTGCTTCCGGCGGCCGCGACTACGAAGAGTCCAACATCTCCGACGAGCAGCTCTGGAACGTCTACCTCCCACCCTTCCACGCCGCCCTCGAAGCCGGCGCCGGCTCCCTCATGTCTGCCTACATGGATCTCAATGGAGTGCCCGCCACCGGCAACCGCTTCCTCCTCCACGACGTCCTGCGTGAAGATTGGAACTTCCACGGCATGGTCGTCAGCGATTGGTCCGCCGTCAAAAGCCTCACCACCCACGGCTTCTCCAAAGACGATACCGACGCCGCCGTCCGTGCCGTCAACGCCGGCGTCGACATGGAAATGTCCAGCACCAACTTCCAGGACAAGTTGCCCGAAGCTCTCAAGCAAGGCCTCGTCACCGAAGCCACCATCAACAACGCCGTTCGCAACATCCTCGTCGCCAAATACAAACTCGGCCTCTTCAAGAATCCTTACATCGACTCAGACAAAACCGCATCGCTGATGGTAACCCCCGAGCAGCGCGCAACCGCCCGCAAGATCGCCACCCAAACCGCCGTCCTCCTCCGCGACGAAAACAATCTCCTTCCCCTCAGCTCCAACTACAAAACCATCGCCCTCATCGGCCCGCTCGCCGACTCCAAGCCCGACATCATGGGTTCCTGGTGCCTCGCCGGCCATCCCTCTGACTCCGTAACCGTGCTCGAAGGCCTGCACAAACACTACGACGCAACCGCAAAAATCCTCTACACCAAGGGCGTCGAAATCGAGCGCAACCAGCCCTCCATCTTCGACGAGCAGTTCTCAAGCCCCAAGCCCACCATGACCACCGACGCCGAGCGTGACACCGAATTCCATCACGCCATCGACTTCATCAACCAGTCCGACGTCGCCGTCCTCGTCCTCGGCGAGCTGCAAAGCATGAGTGGCGAACGCGCCTCCCGCTCCTCGCTCGACCTCCCCGGCAAGCAGGAGCAGCTTCTCGAAGCCGCAGTAGCCACAGGCAAACCCATCGTTCTCGTCCTACTCAACGCCCGCCCCCTCAACATCACCTGGGCCTCCAAAAACGTTCCTGCCATCCTTGAAGCTTGGTATCCCGGCACAGAAGGCGGCAACGCCATCGCCGACCTCCTCTCCGGCGACGCCAACCCCGGCGGCAAGCTTCCCGTAGCCTGGCCCCTCACCATCGGCCAAATCCCCATCAACTACGCGCGCAACTTAACCCAAATTCCCGAAGCCCCCAACACCCGCTATTGGGACGGCTCCAGCGCCCCTCTCTACCCCTTCGGCTACGGCCTAAGCTACTCCACCTTCACCACCACCAACCTCCACCTCGCCGCCTCCACCGTCCGCGCCGGCTCCGCGCTGCAAGTCTCCATCGACGTGCAAAACACCAGCAACCGCGCGGGTGATGAAGTAGTCCAGCTCTACACCCACCAACGCGCCGGCAGCGCCTCTCGTCCCGTCCGCGAGCTCAAAGGCTTCGTCCGCGTCAGCCTCAAACCCAACGAGACCCGCACCGTCACCATCGCCCTCAACACCAAAGATCTCGGCTTCTGGAGCCCAGCAACCCACCACTGGGCCATGGAGCCCGGCACCTTCGACCTCTGGGCAGGCACCGACGAAACCGCCACCACCCACACCACCTTCGACCTCCTCCCCTAGGAAATCTCAGCAGGCAATTTGTTTCTATCCCTTGTCCAGCCCACGATGACGTCATCTCGACCGCAGCATCACGCTCCTGTTTTTGTGATGCGCAGTGGAGAGACCCCTGTATTGGCACTTGCACTTGCAGTTGCTCTTGCTTTTCTTTCTGTCATTCCCTCTGGGAATCTGCTGTTTACTTTCCCGCCGCCATCCCCTCGCGCAACGACCCCGGCTTCCACCCCGCCCCCCACCGTGACGGCGCCGCCCCCATCACAAACCGCAACGTCCCCCCACGCACAATATCCTGATAGCGAATCACCGGCACATCCAGCGCCACGCCATTCAACGTAGCGCTCTGCACATAAACATTCGTCGAAGAATTCCCGTCCGCCACCACCTCAAACTTCTTCGCCCCCACCTTCAGCGTCATCTTCGAAAACAGTGGACTCCCAATCACATACTCCCCCGAAGCCGGATTCACCGGATAAAACCCCATCGCCGTAAACAAATACCAAGCCGACATCTGCCCGCAATCATCGTCCCCATCCAGCCCAGCCGGCAGATTCGCATACTCCGCCGCCGCAATCTCCCGCACCTTCGCCTGCGTCTTCCAAGGCTCCCCGCTGTAGTCATACAAGTACCCGTAGTGATGACTAGGCTCATTCTTGTGCACATTATACCCGCCGCGAAAATGCTCATCCAGCAGCGAGTTATATTTCTCCACCCCACCCATCAACTGCATCAGCCCCGGCTCATCGTGCAACACCGCAAACGTATAAACCCAGTGATCCCCCTCAGTCCACCCCTCCTTCTCCCCAGCCCAGGACCCATCCAAATTCTTAGCCTGCATAAATCCAGTCTTCGCATTAAATAAATTCTCGTAATTCAACGACCGCTTCAGAAAAAACTCATACTCCCCCATCTTCCCTAAAGACTTCGCAACCTGCGCCACGCACCAATCGTCATAAGCATCTTCCAGTGTCCGCGAAGCTGCCTCCGCCGTCTTATCATTCGGCACAAACCCCAGCACCTTCGAGTACGTCAGCCCACCTCGCGCCTCATACGGCGTGTGCGGCTCGCGATCAAACCACCGCCGCGTCGTATCTCCCTCAGGAGGCGTCATCGCGTCCTTCCATACCGCATTCCACGCCAATTCGCGATCAAACCCGTGGAATCCCTTGCCCAAAGCCTCCGCCACCAGTGAATCCGCATGCGTCCCAATCATGATGTTTGTATACGAAGGGTTCGGCCACTTCGGCATCCACCCACCCTCTTTGTAATTCTGCAGAAGCGCCGTAATCATCCCATCCACCCGCTCTGGCGCCAGCAGCGTCTGCAAACTGAACTCCGCACGAAACGTATCCCACAACGAGTACGCCGTATACGACGCCCCCGCATGCACCGCATCATCGAACGCGCTATAGTACCGCCCACCCTCCGAAAACTCTCGCGGATAAAGCAGCGCGTGATAAAGCGCGGTATACACCTCCGCCCGCTGATCGTCGCTCGTGCCCTCGACGCTCACCAGCCCCAACTTCGCATTCCACTTCGCCGCCGTCTCCCGCTGCACCTGCTCAAAATCCCACCCCGGAATCTCCTTCCGCAAATTCGCCCGCGCCTGCTCCACACTCAAAAACGAAGTCCCCACCCGCGCCTCCACGACCCTCTCACCAAACGACGCCCAAGCCCCAATCGCCCCACCCGCATCTCCATACGTCCCCGACTTCGACAGCCCCTCCCGAAACTCCACCACAAAATATCCCTTAAACTTCTCCAACTTCAGCGGCCCAAGATTCGCATCCATCCGATCAGGGTTATACCCGCTAATCTCCCGCCTCGCCGCATCCACGCGCGCAAACCCCGCCACCCCTGGCCGCGAAGCCTCCACCACCACCTTCACTTCCGCCCCCTCCGGAAACGTAAATCGCATCAGCGCGCACCGACTCGTCGCGGTCATCTCCGTCCGTATCGCCCGCCCGCCCCCCGCATCCATTCGCACCGAGTAGTAATCCGGACGCGCCACCTCATCCTCATGCCTGAACCCCAGCGCCCGCTCTTCCGGCGCCGTCTTTAAATCCCCCACCTCGGGCATCAGCGTCACATACCCGTAGTCGCCCATCCAGATCGCCGGCTGATGCGTCCCCATAAATCCCGAAATCGTTTTGTCGTCGTCCTTATACGAAACCGTCCCCAACTTGTTCTGCCGCGTCTGCGCGGTCCAGTCGGTCATTCCGAACGGCGGCGCCACAAACGGCATACTCCCGCCATACCCAATCGCCCCACTCCCCGTCCCAATCCGCACATTCACCCAATCCACCGGCGCAGACCCCTGCGCCAAGATCATGCCGCCCCACAACACACCCACAAACCCCAAGCCCAACCCTCTCAACACGCTAATCATCCGTTGCCCTCGAAGCTCGCAGGATAGAAGTCCCCGCCCACACCATGCAACACGCATCCCGGACCGCGCGCCTGCCGCGAGTGTTTTACCATCGAACAACCAGTCCACCGGCGACCAAGAGAGCAGGGAACAGCATGTCCTACGTAAGCTTCACAGCAGAAGGCCGCGCCACCTACGGCATCGCCCGCCACAACGGCGTTTTCGACCTCGGCCGCCACATCGGCGCCGCCTTCCCTGACCTCCGCTCCTTCCTCACCGCCCAATCCCACGGCCGCATCGCCTCTCTCCCCGAACCCCTAACCACCGACTACGCCACCGGCCAGTTCACCTATCTCCCCCTCATCCCCAACCCCTCCAAGATCCTCTGCGTCGGCCTCAACTACGAAGACCACCGCCTCGAAACCGGCCGCAAAAAAATGGACTACCCCACCCTCTTCACCCGTTTCGCCGACACCCTCACCGCCCACCAATCCCCCATGCTTCTCCCCGCCGTCTCCTCCGCCTTCGACTACGAAGGCGAACTCGCCGTCATCATCGGCAAGCACGGCTTCCACGTCCCCGAAGAGAACGCGCTCGACATCGTAGCCGGCTACTCCCTCTTCAACGACGGCTCCATCCGCGACTGGCAGCGCCACACCAATCAGTTCACCCCCGGCAAAAACTTCCCCGCCACCGCCGGCTTCGGCCCCGCCCTCGTCACCAAAGAAGAGGCGGGCACCCTCCCCGAAAAAACCATCCAGACCCACCTCAACGGCAAGCTCGTCCAGGACGCTCACCTCGGCGACATGATCTTCTCCATCGCCAAAATCATCGCCTACATCACCGCCTTCACCCCGCTCAACCCCGGCGACGTCATCGCCACCGGCACTCCCGGCGGCGTAGGCTTCACCCGCGAGCCGCCCCTCTACATGAAAGGCGGCGACACCGTCACCGTCACCATCGAAGATATATGCACCCTCACCAACACCATCCACCCCGCCCCCTGACAACGAACAACAAACAACTGAGAACTGAGAACCAACAACTCAAAAGAACCCACTGCATTATTGGCGCTCTAGGTCACCAATCGAATTAAGCTCCCCGCACCACGCTTGAGTCCCCCTCCGCTGGCTACCATCAATCTCTACCCTTCGCAGAGTTCCGCTGATGGGTTTTGTAGCTGTGCCGATAAACTCCCTGTACTCCCCGGCAACGATCGCTGGCAGGAATCGGCGCCGCAGGAGAATGCGAAGTTCCAATGACCAATCCTCACCCCCAGCCCGCATTACCGATCCTCGTCCCCGAACTTACCCCCGCGGATTCTCAGCTTAACGAGGAGATTCGTATCCTGCGCGAACGCGGCCTCACCGACGAGTGCATCCACGGCCTCTTCCGCGGCTTCAATATCGATGCGCACACCGAAACCTCCGATCATCACTGGGAGCTTCCCACCAACGATGAGCTCATCCGCCTCATCTGGGGCAAAGCCCTCCCCACCCCCATCCACCTCGACTAATCCCCAACCTGCAATCCTGGGTGCCCCATCCGTGCCGGTGGCTTCATCGCCGGAACGGGTGGGATCCCACTGACCCCCACCGCTTCCCGCCTATTGATCTGCTTGATTTTGATCCGCTTGATCCGTCGGGTGGCTCCGGTCGTAGAACTCGCCGTTCATAAAATGATGCCGCTGCATGCTGATCGCCAGAAACAGAAACAGCGCTGTCACCCCCACCACCACCAGGTACTGCACATACGGCGGCCAGCGTGTATTCGGTCCACTCGGCCTGGCTGGTTTGCGCGGTCCCATCAGCATCCCCGGCATCCTCACGCCACTTGGAATTTCATCCCGACCTGCACTGCCCGCAATCTCAACACCGTTGCGTTCTCTCGAGCGTCCGTCGTCCGTCATGGGAGAATCCCTCCGCTGCCCTTGGAGCTCTGGCCCAGAATCGTACCACCCCTTGTATCAGGTCGTCTCCCCTTTAGCGAGAACAAACATCACCCCCCCTTCCCAAACCTGATTCCCGACTGTCCCAGCGCGGCACAGCGAATGGAAACGCCCCCTCCTGCCGATAAGACCTCCACGGATGTTGCCGGCGCGCTATCCCTCTGCCCCGTCAACCTCCGCGTCAACCTCAGGAGGATTTCCCCATGTCTGCCAACCCAAAGACCTACACGATGGATCAAATCGCCACTGCCGCCCGAGAACTGCGCGAGGCCGCAGGCGCTGAAGAAGAACGCTACACCGGCGCCGAAGTCATCTCGCTGCTCGAAGGCGAGATCCAGATTCTCCGCCAGCGCGGCTTCTCCGACAGTCGCATCACCGACCTCTTCACCGCCTACGAAATCGAGGTCCAGCCCGGCCAGATCGAGCGCCGCAGCAAGGCCCCCGGCAACCTCATCACCCGCCTCATCTGGGGCCGCATCCACTCCAACGAGATGCAAACCCACTAGACCCCACTCTCCATCGCTCGCCCCTTCCACCGCTTGCCCCGCGATGGCGATCACGCTCGCCCCAATTTTCGCCGCTGCTCATCTCCCCTCAGACAGCAGTCGTATACTCAACCCCATCATGATCTCTGCTCGCCGCCTTTCCCTGCTGCTCTCCGCCGCCGCCCTCGCCGCCACCCTCCCCACTGCCCTCCCAGCCCAATCCTCCGCAACTCAATCCGGCCCCTACAAGATCCTCAACATCGTCAAAATCGGCGGCGACGGTGGCTGGGACTACCTCACCGCCGACGCCGCCAGCCGCCGCCTGTACTTCGCCCGCTCCGGCCCCACCGGCAACCTCAAGGTCTACGATCTCGACACCTTCGCCCCCATCGGCGAAGTCCTCACCGGCACCGCCCACGGCGCAGCCATCGACCCCGCCACCCACCACGGCTTCGCCACAAGCAATCCCGTCACCATGTTCGACACGCAAACCCTCAAGGTCATCAAGACCATCAACACCGGCGGCCGCCCCGACGGCTTCCTCAACGACCCCGCCACCCACCACGTCTACATCCTCTCCCACGCCACCCCCAACGTCACCGTCCTCGACGCGGCCACGGGCGACATCGTCAAAGCCTTCGACGCAGGCGGCGCCGTCGAGCAATCCGTCCTCGACAACCACGGCCACCTCTTCATCGACCTCGAAGACAAAGACGCCATCGCCGTAGTCGACACCGCCACCTACACCGTCACCGGCAAGTACGACATCTCTTCCGTCAGCGGAGGCTGTGCCGGCCTAGCCATCGACGCCGCCCACGACGTCCTCTTCGCCTCCTGCAGCGACAAAAAGAACATGGTCATCCTCAACGCCACCGACGGCAAAATCATCACCGTCCTTCCCACCGGCGAAGGCTCCGACGGCGCCACCTTCAACCCCAACACCATGGAAGCCTTCAGCACCCAGGGCGAAGGCACCCTCACCGTCATCAAGAGCCGCGTCACCAACCGCAGCGAGCCAACCGCCACCGATTTCTACGTAGAGCAGAACCTCAAAACCCAACCCCGCGCCCGCACCCTAACCCTAGACCTCAAGACCGGCCACATCATCACCGCCACCGCCGACTTCGGCCCCGCCCCCGCCGCCGAACCCGGCAAGCGCGTCCGCCCCCCCATGCTCCCCAACACCTTCCGCCTAATCGTCATCGGCAAGTAACCCACCCCGCCGTCGCTCCTGCTTTTGCTCGTCTCCCCAACTTCCGTCATCTCGACCGGAGCATCACGTTCTTGTTTTTGTGATGCGGAGTGGAGAGACCCCTGTATTGGCCCTTGCCCTTGCCTTTGCCTTTCTTTCTGTCATTCCTTCCAGGAATCTGCTTCTTCTTTTGTTGCTCTCACCAAACCCACCGCTGCATACCCTAGCCCGCCTCCCCCAATCCCGCATCTCAACCGTGCAGACGCCACCGCGTGTGCACGGCCCCCTCAGGAGATGCCAATGGAACGCAGAGCCTTCCTCAAGACCGCCGCCGCAGCCAGCGTAGCCGCGACCACCCCCAACGCCCTCGCTCAATCTCCCACCTCCACGACCCGTCCGCAATCCCCAGACATGATCTACCGCCCCCTAGGCACCACCGGCGAAACCGTCTCCGCCATCGGCCTAGGCGGCTTCCACCTCGGCAAGCAAGCCGACCCCGCCGACAGCATCAAGATCATCCACACCGCCATCGATCACGGCATCACCTTCATGGACAACTCCTGGGACTACAACGACGGCATCTCCGAAGTCCGCATGGGCCACGCCCTCGACAACGGCTACCGCCAAAAAGTCTTCCTCATGACCAAGCTCGACGGCCGCACCATCACCGAGTACAACAAGCAGCTAGAGCAATCCCTAGGCCGCCTCCACACCGACGTCATCGACCTCGTCCAGTTCCACGAAGTCATCCGCATGGAAGACCCCGACCGCATCTTCGCCGACGACGGCGCCATCCACGCCGCCATGGCCGCCCGCAAAGCAGGCAAAATCCGCTACATAGGCTTCACCGGCCACAAAGATCCCGCCGTCCACCTCCGCATGCTCGAAGTCGCCAAGGCCCACGACTTCCACTTCGACACGGTCCAGATGCCCGTCAACGTAATGGACGCCCACTTCCGCAGCTTCACGAACCAAGTCATCCCGGTAGCCACGCAGCAGGGAATCGGCGTCCTCGCGATGAAGACCTTCGGCGACCACTTCATCCTCGAAAGCAAAACCGTCGAGCCCATCGAAGCTCTCCACTACGGCCTCTCCCAACCCGTCTCAGTCGTCATCACCGGTTGCGACTCACTCCCGATCCTGAACCAGGCCCTCGAAGCGGCCCGCACCTTCAAGCCCCTAACCGAGGCCCAACAGAAATCCATCCTCGACCGTACGCAAGCCGCCGCACTAACCGGCAAATTCGAGCTCTTCAAAACCACCCCCCACTTCGACAGCACCGCCGCCAACCCAAAGTGGCTCGGCTAAGCACGCAGCCATCGCATCGAGCATGCACCGACCGCGAAAGCACGCAGCCATCGCATCGAGCATGCACCGATCGCGTAAAGCACGCAGGCCACCGCACCAAGGGCCAACGGCCCGACATATACCAGCCTAGGGCGAAGCCCTAGGGTACCGCCCGTAAACAAACGCCTTTTACCGCTCTGCCGAAGGCCGGAGTGAAGCCGCAGGCGCAACGACCAAACTGCTTTCCCAACCCGGGCACTCCTTCACCCACACCCCCAACCCCTCCGCCATCCGCGCAAAATTCTTGTCAAGCCCCCAACCCCCCTAACCCCTTCAAACCAAACCAAATAGAGTTGGCATAGTTACCCCTCTCAAAAGCCTACAATTAAATCAAGCCATATTTAGAACACAGGGGCTGCGAGCCGGCGAAAGCCACTCGCAGCCCCTGCCGCATTTAATGGCCAACCTAAGGAGAAACACATGTTCGAACCATTCAAAATCAGCCGAATCCTCCCGCCCCACGAACTCAACGCCCGCCGCGCCCGCAAGCGTGTCCTGCCCCAGCCGCCGCCCGTCGCCCAGCGGCCCATCGCCACCGACACCTTCCACGAGCCCAACCCCTCTCCTAACGCCCACGTCTTCAACCACGGAGCCACCACCATCACCCACCACCAGTAACCTAACGTCTTTGAAAGGCCTACTTTGCCTGTAAAGTCCCTGCAGAGTGCGCTTTACAAGCCAAATCCCCTTTAACGTAGGCCCCTGTAACCACCCCTAACCCTTCTCGTTGGAGCGACTTGCAACCAAAATTCCACCGAGAGGGGGGGAGGGGGTGCCCCCACGAACCTCGCTCATCAAAGGAACAACATGTCCACGAAATTCTGTCGTCACATCAAGGCCAATGGAGAGCGCTGCCGTTCTCTCTCCCTCCTCAACGAGACCTTCTGCTACTACCACGTCGAGCTCGAGCGCCGCCACCGCCGCTGCAGCACTCGCCACGACGCCACCCTCACCGTCCTCCACCCCATGACCCTTCAGGACGGTTCCCAACGCGACCCAACCTTCGCCGACCCATTCCTCCAGCTCGACTTCCCACCCCTCGAGGACCGTCACGCCATCCAGGTAGCGCTCTCCCTCGCCATCACCGCGCTCGCCGAGAACCGCATCGACCCCAAGCGCGCCGCACTCCTCTTCTACGGCCTCCAGGTCGCCAGCAGCAACGCCCGCCTGCTCAACCCAGTGCCCGAGCGCAATCCCGGCAAAGTCAGCAAGACTACCCTCGACACCACCACCGGTACCCTCATCGCCCTCGACGAGGATCCCGAAGACCCCGACGACTCGCAGGACTACGAGCGCAAAGGCACCGCCACCCGCTACTGGGAAATGCTCCAGGCCGAGCGGAAAGAAGAGGACCGCCTCCAGGCCGAAGCCGACGCAGCCATTGCGGATCCCCACGAGCCGCTACCCGCACCCGATTGCAATATTGATCAACCCTGAGGCAACTGCTACCCTCTCAACCGAATCTTCCCATAGGATTCTCCTCAACGTCGGCGCAACTTTTCGGGCCCCAGTCTGGTTAGACACCCAAGGGAACAACATCCTGCAAGGAGCTCACATGACAAAACTGAAACAAGCAACGCTTGCCATCGCTGGAGGCCTCATTCTCTCGGCCTCACTCACCGCTGGCGCCCAGGCCTATGTCCGGGTCGGTCCTCCGCCACCGCCGCGCGGTATCGTCGTCGGGCCCGCACCCCATCGCGGCTATGTCTACCAGCAGGGCTACTACCGCTGGTACGGCGGCCGCTACGTCTGGGTCGGCGGCGTCTGGGTCCGTCCCCCGTACGGCGGAGCCGTCTGGGTTCCCGGCATGTGGCGCAGCGGCCCCGGTGGCTACATCTGGGTAGCCGGCCACTGGCGCCACTAGGAGCAGTGAGTAGTGGTGAAGCAGTGGGTAGTGTGTAGTGGAAGAGCAGTGGGTAGGACTAGCAGGGAAGCCATGCGTAGCGAGACTACCCACTACCCACTACTCGTTACCCACTACTCACTACCCCCTTAGCTCTGCCAGTATCATCAACTCATGTCCGAGCTCACACCCGAAGACCGCGCCCGCCGCGTCAAAGTCCTCCTCTACGACGTCGACGGCGTCCTCACCAACGGCGACATCACCATCATCCCTCCCCTCGACGGCGACCCCAACGGCAAGGCCACCGAAATCAAATCCTTCTCCGCCCACGACGGCATGGGCATCGGCATCGCCCGCCTCGCAGGCCTGAAAATCGGCTGGGTTACCAAGCGCCAATCGCAAGTCGTAGCAATCCGCGCCCGCGATCTAAAAATCGAACACGTCTACCAGGGCCAGTCCAACAAAGTCGAAGCCCTCAACAAAATCATCGCCGACGAACACTGTACCCTCGACGAAATTGCCTACGTAGGCGACGACATCATCGATCTCCCCGTCATGCGCAAAGTAGGCTTCGCGATCTCCACCGCCAACGCGCGTCCGCAAGCCAAAGCCGCCGCGCACTACGTCACGCCCCACCGCGGCGGCGACGGCGCCGGCCGCGATGCCATCGACTTCATCCTCAACGCCCGCGGCATCCTCGACCAGACCATCGAGCAATACCTCGACCCCAACAGCGCCGAAGCCAAGTCCGCCGACATCGGCGCCGGCAACATGTAAAGGAACTCCCAGCCGCTCGTAAGAGCGCATCGCAATCAAAAAAGCTAAAAGCTAAAAGCTAAAAGCTAAAAGCTAAAAGCTAAAAGCTAAAAGCCAGGAGACATCATGGACATCCAACGCGCCGGCACGAAGCCCTCCGGCAATGGTCCAGCAGACTGGTTCACCGGCAGCGTCCGCATCGACCCCCTCTTCCAGGCCCCCGATCCCGCCCGTGTCGTCGGCGCCAGCGTAACCTTCGAGCCCGGCGCCCGCACCGCCTGGCACACCCACCCGCTAGGCCAAACCCTCATCATCACCGCCGGCTCCGGCTACGCCCAGCGCTGGGACGGCCCCATCGAACCCCTCCACCCCGGCGACGTAGTCTGGTTCCCCCCCAACGAAAAACACTGGCACGGCGCCACCCCCACCACCTCCCTGACCCACATAGCCATCCAGGAACGCCAGGACAACAAAACAGTCGACTGGCTAGAGCACGTCACCGACGAGCAGTACAACGGCTCCAATTAACTCAGCGCGCAGCATGACAATCGTAAGAAAATTTTCCGTGACCGGAAGCTATTCCTTCTTCTGTCCCGAACCTTGAAACTCAATCTGTAGGAACTCACTCAGACGAGGTTTCCATGCGCACCGAAATGCTCTACCTCCTACTAGCGCTGCAAGCCTTCCACGTCCTCTTCCTGCTCCTTCACGACTGGATTCCGCTAGGCTCGCTCAACAACATCGCTGCAGTCCGAGCCGAAAACTCCGTCAGCAAACTCCTCATCGGCACAGCGATCAGCACCAGCTTCTTCCTCTACGGCTTCATCGTCAGCGCTATCCATCGCAACGGCCCGTATCCGCATTGGCTCCTCTGGTATCTCCTCATCAGCTACCTCTTCCTCTTCTACGGGGAACTCACCGCGTGGTGGATTCCATACTTCGGCGCGCCCCAACCCGAACGTGCAGCTCGCTATCAAACCATGTTCGCGAACACGCACTCCTTCCTCCCGCCGCGCAACGGCATCCCGCTGAACACGCTGCACATCCTCCTGCACGCGTTCACACTCGCGACGATCGTCGTGATCGGCATCGTCATGGCAACCTAAGTACTGCCGTTTCAGCAGGGCGAAGAAACCACGAACCCCGCGCTACAATATCCCATGCCCGAGCCGCTCCCAATCTCGGAACCCTTCACCCTCGCCGACCCAAACCTCGCCTGGGCTCATCCCATCGTGCAGGAGTGGTTTCTCACCAAGTTCGGCTCGCCCACCGAACCCCAAATCGCCGGCTGGCCCGCAATCCTCCGCGGTGAACCAACGCTAATCTCCGCGCCCACAGGCTCCGGCAAAACCCTCTCAGCCTTCTTAGTCTGCATCGACAAGCTCTTACGCGCCGCCATCGAAGGCCGCCTCGCACCGCACACACACGTCGTCTACATCTCGCCTCTCAAGGCCCTCTCCAACGACATCCAGAAGAACCTAGACGCACCGCTGGCCGAGATCCAGCAGCTAGCCATCGCGCGCGGCTATCTCTGCCCCGAGATCCGCACCGGCGTCCGCACCGGCGACACGCTCACCAAGCACCGCCTAGCGATGCTCAAGCATCCGCCGCACATCCTCGTCACCACGCCCGAGTCGCTCTACATCCTGCTCACAGCAGGGAAGTCCCGCCAGAACCTAACCCGCGTCCAAACCGTCATCGTCGACGAGATCCACGCCATCGCCGACGACAAGCGCGGCGCCCACCTAGCCCTAACCCTCGAACGCCTCGACGCGCTAGTCTGCGGCGAGAACCACCTCGCCCCCGGCGCAATGCTAACCGGCCTTACCACCGCGCCGCAACGCATAGGCCTCTCAGCAACCCAGAACCCCATCGAGCTAGTAGCCAACTTCCTCACCGGCAACGCGCCCGAGCGCCAACCCGCGACCATCATCCAGGTAGGCCAACGCCGCACCCTCGACCTGGCCATCGAAGTCCCCAGCACCGAGCTAACCTCCATCACCTCCATCGCGATGTGGACCGAGATCTACGACAAGCTAGCCGCATTAGCCGAGCAACACCGCAGCACGCTAGTCTTCGTCAACACCCGCAAGCTGGTAGAGAAGATCTCCTTCGAGCTCTCCAACCGCTTAGGCGAAGACGCAGTAGCCGCGCATCACGGCTCGCTCTCCCGCACCTTACGCCTCGACGCCGAGCAGCGCCTCAAAGCCGGCGAGTGCAAGATCCTCATCGCCACCGCCTCGCTGGAACTAGGCATCGACATCGGCACCGTAGACCTCGTCTGCCAGATCGCGACCACACGCGCAGTAGCCGTAGCGATGCAGCGCGTAGGCCGAGCCGGCCACTGGCGCGGCGCGATCCCCAAAGGCCGCTTCTTCGCCACCACCCGCGACGACCTCTTCGAGCAAGCCGCCCTCCTCCGCAAGATGGTAGCCGGCGAGCTCGACCTCCTCGAGATCCCCGACCAACCCATCGACGTCCTCATGCAGCAGATCGTCGCCACCGTAGGCGCCGAATCCTGGCGCGAAGACGACCTCTACCAAGTCCTCCGCCGCGCCTACCCTTACCGCAACCTAACCCGCCCGCAGTACGAAGAAGTCCTCGCCCTTCTCCACAGCGGCATAGAGAACTCCCGCGGCCGCTACGGCGCCTACATCATGCGCGACCAGGTACAAGGCCATCTCCACGCCCGCCGCGGCTCGCGCAGCATCGCCATCTCCAACGGCGGCGCCATCCCCGACACCTCCATCTTCGCCGTCATGCTCCAGCCCGAGAACGTCCAGATCGCCACCCTCGACG